>Ga0307991_1002191_pt1 | contig 13328 bp, 12 predicted proteins | sample EllFjometagen131_FD_203146 | JGI IMG/M metagenome (GOLD analysis project Ga0307991, IMG submission 203146) | Marine microbial communities from Ellis Fjord, Antarctic Ocean - #131 | ecosystem: Environmental > Aquatic > Marine > Unclassified | place: Southern Ocean | collected 2014-10-08
ACTTTTTCCCCATATCAAGCCAATGTTCTCATATCAGGTTTATCCATATTCATCCAGAAAATCATATTGCTTCTTCCTGTAATATTGCTAATGTTAATTTTTGCTTCACGAATTCTCCCGATTCTTTCTATTTCTTAGTATCTGTTATAAATAATTCATAAATCCTCAATCTGTCAAGCCAAACTCAAGCACTACATTTTTTGCCACCATAAAATCATTCATGTTGATAATTATATAATCAACAATTAACTGATATTTTCCTAATTCCAGTAATGACCGGGCGACAACTTGGCACAATCTAACGAAAAAATGTTATATTGTGTCTTGTTTTGGCATTTATAGAGTACGAATTTTGCTGTATCCATGCAAATATGGTGATAAGATTTTGATATATATAGCTTTATACTTGATTTATAAAAATGGGATTGTGGACAAAATAGCGTAAAAGTGTAATGCTGCAGGGATAGAGAAAATAAAAATGCCGGAGTCTTGAATAAGACTCCGGCATTTTATAATATTATATATTAATATCCGAGAATACCAAGGAGAACTCCAGCACCTACGGCAGAACCAATAACACCGGCAACATTTGGTGCCATGGCATGCATAAGCAGGAAATTGCTTTTGTCGTACTGCTGTCCGAGATGATGAACCACTCTGGCACTATCAGGCACAGCACTAACTCCAGAAGCACCGATCATGGGATTGATCTTTTCTTTGATGAAAAGATTCATCAATTTTGCAAATAAAACTCCGGTAGCCGTAGCAATGCAAAAACTGAAGGCACCTAAAGTAAATATTTTGATGGAACTGGATGTGAGAAAGCCCATATTTACGCCATCTACCATACGAATCGCCTGAGTGGATGCACCAACACAAAGACCCAACAAAATTGTGACAATATCAATAATGGCATTGCTTGCAGCTTTTGCGAGCCTTTCCGTGACACCTGATTCCTTGAGCAGATTGCCAAAAAACAGCATACCCAGCAATGAAATAGCACCTGGAGCTATCAGAATTGTAATAACGAATCCGGCAACAGGAAAGATGATCTTTTCACGCTTGCTGACAAGACGTGGTGTTTTCATCTTTATGTGACGTTCCTTATCAGTCGTTAGCAATTTTATGATAGGCGGCTGAATCACCGGAACAAGTGCCATATATGAATATGCAGCAATTGCGATGGGACCCAGCAGATGAGGAGCTAATCTTGTAGAGAGGAAAATTGATGTGGGACCATCTGCCCCACCGATAATGCCAATCGCACCGGCTTCAAAGATATTGAACCCGAGGATAAGCGCACCCATAAAAGTAGCAAAAATGCCAAATTGGGCAGCAGCACCAAGAAGAATGAGTTTGGGATTGGCAATCAATGTAGAAAAATCGGTCATCGCACCAATGCCAAGAAATATTAGAGGCGGATAAAAGCCCAGTTTTACTCCCAGATATAGAATATTGAAAACCGAACCATCCGTATAAACACCATAAACTCCAGCACCTGGCATATTGCCAAGAATAACGCCAAAACCGATTGGAACAAGCAATAGAGGTTCATAGTCTTTGGCAATACCAAGATAAATAAAGAACGCTCCAATCAGCATCATAACGAGATATAGCCAATTGCTATCCTGAAATAGATAATAAAAGCCTGTGGTAGAAAAGAAACTGAGAAATTCACTCATATTATGCTCCCTTTAACCGACTTCGATGATAGCGTCACCTTCCTGAAGGCTCTGCTGTTCCTTCACGAAGATTTTTTTGACAGTACCGGAAGCAGTAGAAGCAATTTCGCTTTCCATTTTCATAGCTTCCAAAATAATGACAGTATCACCCTTCTGAACTGTATCACCAACAGCAACCATTAGCGTGATCACAAGCCCTGGAATAGGCGATGTCACCGTTCCTGCAGAAACAGCAACGGGTTTATTAGATTTGTGAAGCACGTCGAGGTTTGGTGTATCTTTGCGTGTGCGTACAACTTTTGTGATAGATTTTTCTTCGGGTGTAATATTCACTTCATAATCGTGGCCATTAACTTTTACAATGATTCTATTGCCGGAATAATCAACGATCCTTGTGTTGAATTCCTTATCATTGATCACCAGTTTATATTTTTTCATTACTTTCTCCTTGAGGGATCAACTTCGTTCATAGGTACAAATTTAGAGGCTTTCCACATGCTAAGCGGAGTTCTTTTCCAGGTAAGCAGAAGTTTGTTGTTTTCTTCTACTTCTAATTCATAAAGATAAAGAGAGGTTATGATAGCAGCAATTATGTCCTCATTTTCATTTGTGACAAAATCTGTCTTTGAGACAGCCGGAATTTTTGGTAATCGTACTTTTTTCTTTTTATCGAGATGGCGCAACTGACTAATGATAATTGCTACAAGCAATAGACTAACAAAAACAGTAAACATACCCACGAGCACAATACCAAGGTGAAAGTTTTTTTCATTATCATCATAACTTTTAATTGCCTTTTGCAGGACAGCATTATCACACTCCAACTCAATGAGCGGAAGATTGATATTAACCACGTGCGGCAATTCCAGATACTCGATCAGTTTTGTAATGGGAATATGTTTTAAGGCACTGATCTGAGCAAGTGACATGGAGTCATCGATCTTTTCCTCAGCACTATAAGCGAGAGAAAACATTAGTATCAGAACCATCAACAGGATTTTAGATTTCATAAGAGCCATTCCTTTAGAGAGGGATATTGCCATGTTTTTTAGGAGGATTTGTTTCTCTTTTTGTGGCAAGCATTTCGAGTGCACGAATGATGCGGAAGCGCGTTTGAGCAGGTTCAATCACATCATCAATATATCCCTTACTTGCAGCGACATAAGGATTAGCGAATTTTTCGCGATATTCGTTTTCTTTTTCTTTAGCAGTTGCAGCGGGATCTTTGGAGCCGGCAACTTCTTTTCTGAAGACAATTTCCACAGCACCTGCGGGACCCATAACAGCGATTTCAGCAGAGGGCCAGGCATAAACGAGATCAGCTCCCATTTCACGACTGTTCATCACGCAATATGCGCCACCATAAGCTTTACGGAGAATGATGGTAATGCGAGGAACAGTAGCTTCGGCGAATGCGTAAAGAATCTTAGCACCATGACGGATAATGCCATTGTGTTCCTGATTTGAACCCGGCAGATATCCGGGAACATCTTCGAGCACAACGAAGGGAATATTGAAAGCATCACAAAACCTGATAAATCGGGCAGCTTTGGCAGAAGCATTGATATCAAGCACACCAGCCAGAACTTTGGGTTGATTAGCAATAATGCCCACAGAATGACCGTTCATGCGGCAAAAGCCAATAACGATATTTTGTGCGTAGTCGCGTGCAACTTCCAGAAATTCGTGATCATCAGCAATAGATTCAATCACATCCAGAATATTGTAAGGCTTATTGGGATTTTCGGGAATAATATCGTGCAATTCTTCACATCGCCTATCTATGGGGTCTGATGGCTTAAACCAGGGTGGTTCTTCCATATTATTAGAAGGCAGATAGCTTATGAGCTTGCGAATAAGAAGAATAGTATCTTCTTCAGAATCGCTAACGAAGTGAGTAACACCACTTTTACGGCTGTGAACTTCGGGACCTCCGAGTGCATCCGTGGTAACATCTTCATTGAGGACAGTTTTCACTACCTTTGGACCAGTGACAAACATGTAGCTGGTTTGACGATTCATAAAGATAAAATCAGTAATCGCTGGCGAATAAACAGCACCACCGGCACAAGGTCCCATGATGGCAGAGATTTGAGGGATAACGCCAGAAGCTCTCACGTTGCGGTAAAAGATGGAAGCATAGCCATTAAGAGCATCAACGCCTTCCTGAACTCTCGCACCACCGGAATCGTTAAGACCGATCATAGGAGCACCCATTTTTACAGCCATATCCATAACCTTACAGATTTTAGCGGCATTAGTTTTTGATAATGAACCACCTGTTACCGTGAAATCCTGAGCAAAAAGATAGATAATGCGCCCTTCAATAGTGCCGCATCCTGTGACGACCCCGTCACCGGGGATCTTTTTGTTTTCCATGCCAAAATCATGACTCTGGTGCTCGACAAACATATCGAACTCCTCAAAACTATCAGCATCTACGAGGGCTTCGATGCGTTCACGGGCTGTGAGCTTTCCTTTTTCGTGCTGGCTTTTGATTCTCTTTTCACCACCACCAAGACGAGCCTTTTCCCGCATGCTGCGAAGCTCGGCAATTTTATGTTCAACTGCCATAAAACCTCCATTATATATTTCTTAAATAAAATTAAAAATTAGTGGCGAAATTAACATACGTGAAATTATGTCAAACACTTTTCGAGAAATAAAACAGAATTATCTTTTTTTTGTTTTGCGCCATAAGTTATTATTTAATATCGTTATATTATAGTAACATAGGAGTAATAAAAAAGAGACCGGATAAAAATCCGGTCTCTTAGAAATATATACACTATTTATTAGTGATCATGTTTTTCCTGGCAAAGTTCTAATAAAACACCCGCCATTGCTTTCGGATGAAGAAATGCGATGGAAGCATCGTGAGCACCAGGTCGCGGTACTTTATCGATGAGTCTGAGACCTTCATCTTCCGCAGACTTAATCTCATTAACGACATCATCGGTAGCTAGAGCAAGATGATGAATGCCAGCACCTTTTTTATCTATAAACCGTGCGATAGGACTATCTTCAGAGGTGGGTTCCAGCAATTCAATGCGGACTTCTTCACCAACAGGTAAAAAAGCGACACGCACCTTTTGACTTTCCACCGTTTCAATAGCTTCCACTGTTAACCCGAGTTTGGTCCAGGTTTCTATAGCTTCTTCCAGATTTTTTACTGCGATACCAATATGGCTAACTTTCTTTATCATGTTTATTCCTGAAATGGTAATTCATATTCTTCGAGCAATTTTTTAGCCAGCCTAAATGCTTTCATATTTGATTCGGCATACTGTGGCTTAAACTCTTTAATTGCATCTTTGAGAGATTTTTCAGAGACGATATTAGTAGCCAGAACAAGAAAACTGAGAGCAAGAATATTCGTAGGTAAAGCGGAGCCGAGTTTTTCCATTGCGATCATGGTAAAAGGCAACGCATAAACATGCTGATCTGTAGTATTATAGTTTTTAACAAACACAGTATCAACGATGAGTGTTCCGTGATCGCAAAGAGACGGCAAAAACTTATCGCATGATTCCTGAGTAAGTGCCACCAGAACGTCAAACCGAGTAGCTTCCGGATAATATATGGCTTCATCACTCACAATAACATCGGCGCGGGAAGAGCCACCTCTGGAAGCAGCACCATAACTTTGTGACTGAATAACTTTGAGACCTTCACAAGTTGCAGCTTTGGCAAGAATGAGTCCAGCTGTAAGCAGACCCTGTCCACCACTACCGCTTAAACGAACTTCTTTTTTCATTACTTTGTTATGGTTATTGTTCATTGTTTTCTTCCTTTGGCTGCAATGATTTTACCAGCTTTGCATACCTGTCAGTGTATTCAGGTTCTTCAACATCTTTAAAGATACCACGAGGTGATTTAATGAGTTTTTCATCATCAGATAATTTATCATATACACTTAATGGCACAAAATTATCTTTCATTTCTCTCATCATAGCAGGTGCATCACCTTTTTTATTTAAGCGACCGTAAATCACGGGACACGCAGCAATAATTTCGATGAACGAGAAACCATTATGTTCCATTCCTGCTTTAATGATTGACTGCATCTCAATAGCATGATAGGCAGTGGTTCTGGCAACAAAAGTAGCACCTGCACCCAAGGTAAGTTTGCAAAGATCAAATGTGTTATCTATATTCCCAAACGGCATTGTTGTAGCTATTGCTCCATGTGGCGTTGTGGGAGAATACTGACCGCCGGTCATACCATAAATACTATTATTAACACAAATAACAGTAAGGTTGATATTGCGTCGGCAAGCATGAATCAGATGATTTCCACCAATTGCAGAAGCATCTCCATCTCCAGTTATCACGCAAACATTGAGCTGCGGTTTGGCAGCTTTTATGCCTGTGGCAAAAGCCAGCGCGCGACCATGAAGAGTGTGAGCAGTATTAAAATCAACATAAACTGGCATGCGTGAAGAGCAGCCGATACCGGAAACCATGGCACAATCGTCTTTTTTCCAGCCAATTTCGGCAACCGCACGAATAGTAGCACCCAGAATGATTCCATCAGAGCAGCCTGGACACCAGACATGAGGGAATTTCTTATTATGGCGGAGATATTTATGAACGAGTTTTTGAGGTATTTTTTTCATTTTAATGAACCTCCCGTACTGCATTGAGAATTTCTTCAGGTGTAATCAATTCTCCGGTTACTTTTTGTAATTCAATGATACGCCGCGTCTTTTTGGAATGACCCAGCACTCTTTTTATTTCATGAGCCAATTGTCCCTCGTTAAGTTCAGGAATAAGAACAATGCGTTTATCTCTGAGGTATTTATTTATAGCTTCATCGGGAAAGGGCCAGATCGTGAGAGGACGAACCAGTAGCATTTTCTTTCCATGCTGCTGAGCACTCTTAATAGCAGCTTTTGCAGCTCTGGCTGTAATACCGGCAGCAAAAATAGCTACTCGTGCATCTTCATCACCAAATAGTTCCACTTGCACAAGATCATCATGATTATGAAGAATCTTATTCTTTAATCTGTCAGCCATTGTTCTCACTTCATCAGGTCTGGTTGTTGGAAAACCATGACTGTCATGAGCTAATCCTGTTACGTGGAAACGATAGCCGTCACCAAATGATGCGAGAGGCGCACGATATTTAGGATTTTCAGGATAGTGTTTATACCATTCAGGTGGAAGGGTAGGTTTAATGCGATCTATGATCTTTACGTCTTGCAAATCAGGAAGCACAACTGGTTCACGCATGTGACCCAGCATAGCGTCCGAAAGCAAAATAACGCAAGTTCTGTATTTTTCAGCCAGATTAACGGCTCTAATAGTAAGTTCATAGCATTCCAGCACAGATGAAGGGTAAAGCACGATCGCAGGTGCGTCTCCGTGATTTGCCCAGCGAGATTGCTGGATATCTGCTTGAGATGGATGGGTAGGCAGCCCAGTACTTGGTCCGCCACGCATTACGTTAACTACTACGCATGGTTGTTCGATCATTTTAGCATAACCAATTCCCTCCGCCATTAGCGAAATACCAGGACCGCTGGTAGCAGTCATAGATTTTGCTCCGGCAAGGGATGCACCGATTATTGCAGCAATGCTTGCGATCTCGTCTTCCATTTGCAGAAAGACACCACCACGTTTGGGAAGCTCACTTGACATAAACTCAGTTATCTCAGTTGAGGGGGTAATTGGATACCCTGCAAAAAAATTAACACCCGCAGCAACTGCACCGCGTGCGATAGCTTCATTTCCTTGCATTAAAATTGCTTTGTTCTTTTTTTCCATATTCATTCCTTACCGTTTTGCACCCGTTATTGCAAAATCTGGACAGAGTCTGTCACAAGTTTCACAATGGATACATTTTTCGGGATACTGGACATAAGGTGAGCCGTCAATCTTGCGACCCAAAGCCTTTGTCGGACAAAAAGCTACACAAATTCCGCATTTCTTGCACCAGTCATGAAAAATAAATACAGGCGCAGTACGATAATCACCTTCATACTTAACCTCATTTACTTCCACCTGCATCTTTAATGGCGTATCATCTTGCTTGATAATTAAGCCATCGCGGTTTTTCTCTACCTTGTCTGGCATGTTTCCTCCGATTTATCATGGATATTAGTCATAGTTGTTTGTGAGATAGTGGTTGCGTACTTAGGATTTCTTTTTAAATAAAAATCCCGGATAACTTCAGGCAAATTACCTGTAAAAAAAAAGCCCCCGTTTTTCGGGGAAGGTAAAGGATCAATTTCAGCTGAACCCATCAGACCTTAGTCTCCTTAATTTTACACATTTTCCAATTCATATATCCTGTCTCTTAAATCAGCTGCTTTCTCAAAATCAAGATTCCGAGCAGCAAGCTGCATTTCTTTTCGCAACAAGTTTACTATTTTTTCTTTTGAATCAAGGTCAAGATATTCCTTGAATTCAATTTTCTCTTTACCAGCTACCTTTTCCTGATAACCGGCTGCCACACTTGTCGAGTTCATTATCTCGTCAATACTTTTTTTAATGCTCTGAGGTACTATGTTATTATTTTTATTATATGTTAGCTGTTTTTGCCTGCGCCGTGCCGTTTCAGCCATCACAAATCGTATCGCATCTGTTACCACATCCGCGTAGAAGATCACCTTACCATCAATGTTACGGGCAGCTCTTCCTGCAGTTTGGATGAGTGACCGGGTTGAACGCAGGAATCCAGTTTTATCTGCATCCAGAATAGCAACTAATGAAACTTCTGGCAAATCAAGCCCTTCTCGCAACAGGTTTACACCAATTAAAACATCAAATTTTCCCAGCCTAAGATCGCGTATAATCTTTGATCGCTCAATGGTTTTTACTTCACTGTGAAGATATCGAGCTTTGATATCTGCTTTCTTAAGATATTGAGCCAGATCTTCAGCCATACGTTTAGTCAATGTTGTCACCAATACGCGTTGACCTGCAATTATCCTTTTACGGGTTTCTTCCATCAGATCATCGATTTGTGTAGCTAATGGACGCATTTCTATCACAGGATCCAGAAGTCCGGTAGGTCGGATTATCTGTTCCACAATCACCCCGCTGCATTTATCAAGTTCATAAACTGAAGGTGTGGCAGAAACATAAATCACCTGATGAATTTTGTTTTCGAATTCTTCAAATTTTAAGGGACGATTATCAAATGCTGAAGGCAGACGAAATCCGTAATCAATCAGATTTTTCTTACGAGAGTAATCACCTTTAAACATTGCCTTAACTTGCGGAATAGAAGCGTGTGATTCATCAATAACCAATAGAAAATCTTCCGGGAAATAATCTATCAGCGTATTAGGCGGCATACCGGGTTTCATACCAGTCAAATGTCTCGAATAATTTTCAATACCACTGCAATGCCCGATTTCCCGCAACATTTCCAGGTCAAACAACGTGCGCTGCTCTATCCGTTGAGCTTCCACGAGCTGATTATTATCAGTAAACCACTTCGTACGTGATTTCAATTCGTCTTTAATCGTACCAATTGCTTTACTTAGAGATGCGGATGTTGTGATAAAGTGGTTTGCAGGATAGATTGGGTATTCATCGACTACTTCCAGAACTTTATTATCAAGTGGATTTAACCTTGATATCTTTTCCAATTCATCACCAAAGAATTCCAGCCTTACAGAATGCTCCATATAAGCAGGATAAATATCGATGGTATCGCCCATAACGCGAAACGCCCCTCTTTCAAAAGCAATGTCATTTCGTCCATAGTGTATTTTTACCAATTGCTGCAAGAGTTTTTTACGAGAGATAATATCCCCTGTGCGCAATCTGATCAGTGAATCACGATAGCTTTCCGGGGTTCCCAGACCATAAATACAGCTCACGCTGGCGACAATGATCACATCCTGCCGTTCCATCAGCGACATAGTTGCTCTCAAGCGCAGTTTTTCAATCTGCTTATTGATATCAGAGTCTTTTTCGATATAAATATCTTTTCCGGGAATATAAGCTTCCGGTTGATAATAATCGTAGTATGAGATAAAAAATTCAACTGCATTATCGGGAAACAATTGCTTAAATTCTCCATAAAGCTGGGCAGCAAGAGTTTTGTTATGAGACATCACAAGAGTAGGACGATTTATCTTCTGGATAACCTGTGCAATTGTAAAAGTTTTACCGGAACCCGTTACACCCAAAAGCGTCTGGTGTTTTTCATTGTTTTTGATGCCATTTACCAGCTCCTCGATTGCCTGTGGCTGATCTCCGGTTGGCTGATAATTTGATTGCAGCTTAAATTTACTCATTAGCTGAGTGATTTTATTACTTATTTAGAGGAATTGTAATACGGAAACAAGCTCCTGATCCCTTATTAAATCCTACTAACTGTCCATTATAATTAGTTTCAATGATTTTTTTGGTAACGAAAAGACCAAGCCCATTACTGCTGATTGTATTCTGCACTTTGAAATATGGTTCAAATATCCGGTCAATGAGTTCCTCTTGAATCCCGCCTCCATTATCAGATATTTCCAGCACAAAGTTATCATCGACTATATTTGCAGAAATGTCAACAACAGGTGCGTTGATCTTTCTTTGTGCAAAAACGTTAAAGGAATTATTGAGAATATTGATTATTGATTCATATAAATCGCTTTTATTACCTTTAACGATGAAGTCATCAGCAGTTTGCAATGATACCTTTATCCCTTTCTTCTCAGAGGTTTTACGGAATATTTTGACAATTTCTTTCAGGTTTTCATTGAGAGAAAATGATTCTAACTGATCATGCTGGTCAAAATGTTCCTGGAAGGTATCAATACAGTTTGTTATCTCTTTTATAATGAGTTTCAATTGGTCATGTTTCTGGTGAAGACTCTTTGAATCGAGTTCTCCATAATCGTAAGCTTCCACACAGTTCTGAATCTGCGATGACAATAACTGCACAGGTTCCATCCAATGCTGGGCAACCTGTTGCAAAATATTGGTAATTGCATTCCACTTATAATTTAATATACGGTATTTATCCTGCAGTCTTGTTTCATTAACCTTGTTTTCGAGAGTTGTATCAAACTTCCGCTGCTGTAACTCCATTGCAATCCTGCTATTCTCCAAGTCTATGCTAAAGCTGTTTAATTGGCTTTCCAATTTTGACATTTCGGAAATGTCTTGAATATAACCCTTTGAAAAGTGCGGTTTACCATCTTCTGTATAATGATTCCAGCTAATCAACTTGATATTTCTGATCCTGCCGATTTTATCAATAATCCTGTAATTGCATACCAAATCGTGACGTTCAGATATGGAACTCTGATATTTAGCATAAATATCTTCCCGATCATCTTCGTGGATCATATTGATAAATTCCCCAAATGTAATGGGAAAATCTTCTTTAGTGATCCCTAAAATATTACTTGTTTCTACTGATCCCGTAAATGTATCATCCAGAAATTCATAATTCCAGGCTGCCATCTGGGCTATTTTTTCAGTTTCATCAAGCTGCTTGCGCAATTGCTGTAATTGCTCTTCCAGTTTTTTATATGCAGTGACATCTTCCACAGTGCCAATTAGCGATATTGTATCATCAAGGGTATCAAAAAACACTGAGCCTCTCACATGCAGGTATTTGATCTTATCTCTTACATTTATCCTGTGCTGGAAATCAATACTCGATGACAATCGATCTTCTGAAATCTTTGAAAGCACGAACTCTTTATCATCGTCATGGATACAACTCAGGTAGTTACTGAGTTTAATTTTTTCTGTGGCATTGGCAGAAGGTGCACATTCAAAAATGCTCAAAATACCCTCGGTGATATATATCTCTTGAGAATTGGTATTATACTGATAAAATCCGGTTGTAGAGGTTTCTTCTGCCTTAGAAAAGAGATTTTCATAGCGCTTTACTTGAAGCTGGTGCTTTTGATCAGATGTTAAATCCAATAAAAGAAGTTCTATTCTGTCATCAGATAATGGGTGCACAATCGCCTGAAAATACCGGTTGATTTCAGAATTAAAAAACTCTGTCACCCGTGTTTGACCCATATTAACTGTATTGCGAATAAAGGTTAAAAATTCATTAGCTGATTTACCTGCCAGCTTACCCACTGAAAAACGTTTCCCTTTGTTTATGATAAAACCTAAATTCGACAGGTCATTACTTTTCGTAGAAATCAGATAGTCTGAAACCGTCGTCTTGTTATCATAAACTGGTTCCAATATTAACCTTAAATTCTCTTTTTCAGAAAATTCTGTACCAATCAGATTCTGTGACAAATCTATATTGGCGCGGGTTATATTGTAATTATTGTCTTCAAGCATCGTCTTCATGGACTCTACTTCAGAATAGATTCTGTTAATCCAATCCCTGATATCCTCATCATACTTCATAAAATTCTTCTGCCCAGACATAACACCACCAGATATTAATTTATGTTTGAAAACCACTATTAGGAAATTTTGTCAAGCATTCATTATCTAATGAATGCCTGACATTATTTTATTTACTTCAGAATTATCAGTTTTCCTGTTAGTTCCTGATCTTCCAAACTGATTAGATACATATAAATTCCACTGGAACATAGCATTCCTTGTTTATCAAGTCCATCCCAGAATATTTTATCTTCGCCAGGCATGATCAACTTATCAATTTCTTTGATCTGCTGCCCTTTGAGGTTGTAGATATCAAGTTTTGCCATACATTCTTTAGCAACATTTTCCAAAAGGAAAGTAATATCAGAATTTCTGCTGTTTCTATTCATAAATGGATTGGGATAACTGCTTACCTGCAAGGCTGCAGGAATGTTCAATTCATCATCATTGCCTGTAAGTTCATAGACAACATCCAGAACGCTGGTTTCGCCACTAACAATTTCCACATCTTCAAGTTGCTGGATCAAATAGTCATCCAGGCTTATTACCACATCATAAAATCCTGGAGGAAGCTGCAGTTCATAAATTCCGTCTCCAGTGCTTTCAACACTAAATATTCCCGCTCTAATTTCCACACCATTCAAAGAATTGCCACTTTCGGCGTTTGTTACCTGCCCAGATAATATTCCGCTACCAAGTACACTACTTTCTTCCAGATATAAATGTCTGATTTCCTGATCTCCCATGGCTCTGTTCCACATTTTCACTTCATCAATCACACCAAAGAAATATCCTTCTGCTACAGGTGTATCAGGTGATTTGCCAATGTACATATCAGTGGAATCAGCGACTAAACTTCCATTAACAAAACCTTCTGCCAGAAGTTCACCATTGATATAACTCTTTGCAGTAATGCCGTCATTCATGATCACTACCTGCTGCCATTCCTGCCAGTCCACACTTCCGTTTGGCGTATTGGGAGCGCCATCATTTGTACCTCCACCTGTGGAATGGTAACGATGATGAATATATTGATTATCAGCATTTATCCAGGCACATTGATTGCGTCCGGGTCTGCCAAGTAAACCTCGCCAGCCTGTGTTTTGCGAATCTGCCATTACCCAAAACGCAGTAGTATAATGCAGCGCAGATGTCATTAAAGCTGGATTTGCCGGAATTGTAATATAATTGCCACCAGTAAATTCAGCACCATTGCCAAAGGGAGTTTCCACAAGCTGCACAGTTTCTCCACTGCCTTCCCAGCCATTGATCTCATCCACAAAATCGCTATCCATACTGAAATATGCTAACTGTTCATGATTCAAA
>Ga0307991_1002193_pt1 | contig 13322 bp, 9 predicted proteins | sample EllFjometagen131_FD_203146 | JGI IMG/M metagenome (GOLD analysis project Ga0307991, IMG submission 203146) | Marine microbial communities from Ellis Fjord, Antarctic Ocean - #131 | ecosystem: Environmental > Aquatic > Marine > Unclassified | place: Southern Ocean | collected 2014-10-08
AGTTTGCATTTTTATTTCACCTACTAAATATAAAAATAAATTTATTTTTCTACAGTTTATCTTAAAAGAAAGAGGATGTCAAATGAAGTTTATATAATAAAAAGCGGAGAGAAAAAAATAAAGTGAAAAATGTTTATAGTATTAAATTCCTTTAATTTTTTTACCTTTAGGCACAAAATCAATTTTCAAAACTGCTACACAGGCTTCTGCAATTTTTTCCGCAGCACATAGATTTTGATATTCCTTATCAATTTTCTCGCGAAATTCTTTATTTCCCATTAACTTATCCATCATTTTTGCATTTAAGAGGCTTAAAAGATAAGCCCCTTATGAATTCCTTTTCTCTCCATAATGGGATGCCCCCGATGATAGGTGGTCCCCACTACCTATCACCTTCACCTATCATTGGCCACAAAGGCAAAGTAGGCTGGGGCATTTTTATATTACCCTTTTATCATTGCATTAATTAAATAGATAAACCCACCTATTAAAGCAATAATAACACCAACCGCATGATGATGCAGAGCCCGCTCTACAATTTTTCTAGGATAAACTACGGATTTATTTACTGTGCCGACCTGTAATGTCTCACTCTCAATTAATTGATTCCTGCTATTTAAAAAGAGACTTCTAAATTCTTCGTCTACACTCCCTTTTAAGGAACCCTTTAAATAATCGAAAACCACTTCTGAAGAGGAAAGTAAATCTTTTTTGTGTAAATCTTTCTTTAAATAAAGAATGGTAATATCTTTTAACAATTTCAGAAACAAAGCTGTATGATCAGAGATGCCATTCATCAAATTCAGATCTTTAATATCAGCATTTAAAACACCATTTAATGTCTTAAATCGTTTTATTAATTCTTTTGCAATTGGCTTTATATCTTTACGCAAAATGGCATATGAAAATGCCAGCTCCAAAACTTCATAATCCTGTCAACTATCTATGCCTGATTTTTTATATTTATTCTTTATTCTTTGTCTGTGTCCAAAATAATTTTGTTTCATTGATTAACTATTTCCATCAATTTATCATAACTATCAACTACATCATATTTAACAGGATAATTGATATTTTTTTTATTTAGGACATCTTTGAAAAATCTTCGCGCACATTCAATCTTTGTCTGTTCAACTTCTCTCAACTCCATAGATGACATTGATCCTTTGGTTTCCGCTACAAAGTAAATATGCTTTACTTCTCCCTGCTTAAAAGCAATAGCCCAATCAGGATTGTAATTTCCTACCGGCGTTGGTATAAAAAATCCTTTTGGGAGTTTTGCATAAACGACTACTTCTTCACTTACATCTAATTCTTCTACAAATTCACGCTCTTTTTTTGAATCAGTAATAACATAGTCATAGACATGATGTTTTAAGGGTTTTCCTGCCAATCTAAAGTCTCGTTTTACTTGATTATCGGTAAAAATATCAACACTGTGCTTTTCACTAATCGGATTATAGGCTAATCTTTCAATAATCATCGTTGCTTTTTGTTCATTGATTAATCGAATGGACTCAGAAATAAAACTTTCCGGATTTGTTTTAAATTGTGAAAACACCGCTTTCTCAATATTCAATAAGATATTTGAAATTGTTTGCCTTTTCAGCTGAGTATCTTCTGTTATTTTTCCAACCAAATCATATGGTACATTGGAATGGACTGATTTTTTATTAAATTCAACAGAAGATTCTACGATTTCAAAACTTTCACCTTCTTTTAACTCATCGTGTTTAATTTTAGATTTCTGTTCCCCTCGATGAACGGTATAGCGCATTGGAGTAACACCTAAATGGCTATTAAGGGCATTAACACACTTATTTATTAATTCTGCACTATCAAAATGAACAGTGTAAACCGCCTTTTTATTGATACGGTCCCAAAGCTCCTTGAATTCTTTTTTGTAAAAATTATCATTCAATGGATTAATTTTACTTTTGCGTTCATTCTCAATCGTGGGAAATTTAGCATCACTATATACACTTTCAATTAACTGAAGTATTTGTTTTTTATGGGGCTGCAAATCATCTGGCAGAGGAGTCAACTCTCCTTTGTCTAAAGCTTCATAATACGAATCAGCTATGTTATCATTATCATCAACATAATCATTTTTAATAAGATATCTATGAATGTGTTTTGCCATTTGCTCTGTTACTTCTATAGGTCCGCTATCAGTTAAAATTATTTTCCCGGTAAAATATTCTACATTCGCGAAACGTGGTCTTTCAGAAAGCGATTCACTGATATCCTTCTGTAATCCGGAAACAAAATCTTTATAGCTTTCACTTGCAACAACCGTCAGAACATTGGTTTGATGCACTGTTAAAGGGTCGTCTTGGCGTTCACCAAACTCATCCACTGAAATACGTAATCCCCGACCAACTTCCTGCCTTCTGGAAATAATACTGGTACTGTGTTTAAGAGTGCAAATGACAAATACGTTTGGGTTATCCCATCCTTCCCGTAGTGCAGAGTGGGAAAAAATAAAACGTGTTGGTTCTTCAAATGAAAGTAATCGTTCCTTGTCTTTTAAAATCAAATCATAAGCATCTACATCATCGGTTTCCATTGTTCTTCTTTGTGTTTTTGGATCAACCAGGTGTTTTGTTTTTTTATCAATCGAAAAATAGCCATTATGTGTTCTATCAACAGAAATATTATCCAAATGTTTCCGGTATTCCGGTTTATCTAAAAATCCAAATGAATTAAGTGCATCAATATATTCCTCTTCAAAAATCTTGGCATACAACCCACCTTCTTCACCGGCTTCCGTATAAACACGATATTTTGCCACCTCATCAATAAAGAAAAGGGTTAAAACTTTAATGCCTTTTTGAAATAAAACTTGCTCTTTTTCAAAATGAGCTTTAATTGCCTCACGAATTTGAATTCGTCTTAAGGCAGTTTCATTAATATTCCCAACAGCTTCACCGGCGGATAATTCAACTCCATTGGTAAAGCTGACAGTATCTGTAATTGCATTGATTTCAGCAATGACAAGTCCCTTATACTCGTCCAATCCACCTGACAAATCATAAAGGTTAACTCCCTTTCCTAATCTTCGAGTTTTTCGGACAATAGCACCACTTTGTTGTTTCATTTCTATTTCTATCCTTGCCACCGGGCTTTTTTTTGAAACTTCAATGGATTCCAGGTAAAGATAAGCATTTGTCCCGGATAATCCCTTAACGGTTATACCTCTAACAGCAATTTTTTTAACCAATTTCTGGTTATAGGCATCGAGCGCATCCAAACGATGTATTTTATTATGAATTGTTCTATGTGTTGCAGAATATCGTAAAATCATCATAGGATGAAATTCTTTAAAGGAATTTAATGTTATATTTCCTTCCATTTTTTGGGGTTCATCCAGTATTAGGATAGGATGATTCACTTTAATCACATCAATCGGTCTTCTGCTTTGGAAATCATCTAATTCTTGGTAAATACGCTTCGCATCTTTACCTCTGGCAGCAAATGCTTGAACGTTAATAATCATCACATTGATGCCTGCATCTGAAGAAAAACTTTCAAGATTGTGTAGTTGCTTGGAATTATAAATAAAGAATTTAATCTTTTTCCCATAATCTTCCAAAAAATGTTCGGCAGTGATTTCAAATGATTTATAGACCCCTTCCCTTATAGCAATGCTGGGCACAACGATAATAAATTTATTCCAGCCAAACTGTTGATTCATCTCAAAAATAGTTTTAATATAACAGTAGGTCTTACCGGTTCCTGTTTCCATTTCGATATCTAAATTAATCAGAGATATGGAATCCTTAATTAAACTGGAAGAAATAGGCAGGTTTTCTCGTTTTTGAACATTCTGGATATTTTCTAAAATTTGAGCCTCATTCAGCACAATTTCAGAATTTCGAAAACCGGGTTGGTCATATAATAAATTCCCCTGTTTCTGAAATCCGGGATCCAGACGATAGCGAATTCCCTGTCCAGGGGGCTGCCCTTTAAAGCAATCAATGACTGCCTGAACCGCTTTTGATTGAAATTCTTGATGTTTAAATTTTAATTTCATATTATCCCCCCTATATTGTCTTAATCTCTGTATGTGGAGACTTAAGTTTAAAAATTTGTTCCACATTAATCTTCATGCTATCATCTTTAAAACCAGCATCACGGAATACAACACGCAAGGGTTCTCGCTTTGCTAAATTATGACAAAAGTCTTCTGTGATTTCTCCATTTTTGACAAAACAAGCTGCCAAGGCATTGTCGCTGACAAAAAAAACATCATTGCCTGCTATCTTTTCTTTGGATACCGGTAGCGCTAAGTCTACTCCCCAATCAAGAAGCACCTGGAAAAGCAAATCTTCATCAGTACGATCAGGTTTTATATTATCGGCCATTTTTGAAAGTAAATCCTGGGAATAATCATCAGGATTATAATAGACATCCTGCATATTTGAGGAATCTACTTTTAAAACACGAAAACCTATATCGAGATTAAGTGCTGTGAGCGCATGCTCTTCCTTTATTTTATCGCCTGCTCGGCGGATACGTTCTTTGGCGATTTCAGCGATGGTTTTGTATCCTGCCTTAAAAGCCTCTGATTTTTCATCACAAAGTTCGGGAAGTTGAACCATGATAAACTTGCGGTTACCACCATCTTCAGCATTCAATTGCATAACTGCATGGGCAGTGGTAGCAGAACCAGCAAAGAAGTCGAGGATTAAATCATTTTCATTGGCGCCAATTTCTATTAAATCTCTTATCAAATCAAGAGGTTTTGGATTATCTAAAACTCTTTCAACATTAAAAATTCCTTTTAACTGTTGAGTCCCATTGCCACTACTGTATTCAGGTTTATAAAATAAGGTTTTAGGTTTTCTAGTAGGTAAATCACCAAGACCTGGTCGTTGTTTTTTGTAAATTGAAATATCACCTTTATTAGTTTTTATTACTATTATATTGTGAGGTTCTCTTTGAAACTTTGTTTTCTCCCAACGCCAAGACATTTCTTTACCATTTGTAATTGGAATAATTTCCATATCTTCTTCCGATGTCCTTACAGTGCTAATTAAACCTTTACTATCTAAATATAAAGGAAAGAATAGATTTGGTCGTTTATACCTAGGTGCATTGATTCCGGTAGCTTTTAAATTAGCTCCTCTCTTGAAGTACCCCCATTCATCTTTATCCCAATCACTTACATCTTCATCAACTATGCGAAAATGCCTAAATTTTGCCTTCTCTTTATTTTTTGTAAATACTAGAGTATATTCGTGTGTTCCTGCAAAACCATACTGGTCTTGGTTTCCTTTTAAATTCATTATTGTTGGAAGTATCACTACAAAATTATCCCCTCCAAAAATTTCATCACATATTTTTTTTAAATTAGTAACTTCATTATCATCAATACTAATAAACATAACGCCATTATCTGCTAGCAAATTCCTAGCAAGTTTCAATCTTGGATACATCATCGAAAGCCAATCAGAATGGAAACGACCGTTTGATTCAGTATTAGTAATTAAACGATTGCCCGCTTCATCTTTTTGATTAGATTTTTTAAGAAATTCTTCTGTGTTTTCTGAAAAATCATCCTCATAGATGAAATCCTTACCTGTATTATAAGGCGGATCAATGTAAATCATTTTTATTTTACCAAGATAATTTTCCTGCAACAATTTCAGAGCATCCAGATTGTCACCTTCAATAAAAAGATTTTTAGTTGAATCGAAATGAACGCTTTCCTTACGACAGGGCCGTAATGTTTTTGCGATTGGTGTATTAGCGGTTAAAAGGGCTTCCTTTTTTCCCGGCCAATTAAGATGATATTGCTCCTGTGGACCTTCCACTATATTTTTGGAAAGTTCCTGACGCAACAGGTCAAAATCAATGGATTTTCTTAATTCTTTTTTTATGTTCTTAGTTTCGACAAAGCAATGAGGAACCTTTTTAGCAAGAATATCTAAAAGTTCTTCTGTTAAATTGATGCTATGCATTTTGAGTTTGTCCATTCCCATTCCCCCTTTATATCGTCTTAATCTCTGTATGTGGAGATTTAAGTTTAAAAATCTGTTCCACATTAATTTTCATGCTGTCATCCTTAAAACCAGCATCTCGGAATACGACCCGTAAGGGTTCTCGCTTTGCTAATTCATGACAAAAGTTTTCAGTGATTTCCCCATTTTTCACAAAACACGCTGCCAAGGCATTGCCACTGACCAAAAAAACATCATTGCCTTCTATCTTTTCTTTGGATACCGGTAGCGCTAAATTTACTCCCCAATCAAGAAGTACCTGGAAAAGCAAATCTTCATCTGTACGATCTGGTTTTATATTGTCAGCCATTTGAGAAAGTAAATCCTGGGAATAATCATCAGGATTATAATAGACATCCTGCATATTTGAAGAGTCCACTTTAAGGACACGAAAACCTATATCGAGATTCAGGGATGTCAGAGGATTTTCTTCCTTAATCTTTTTTCCTGCACGCCTGATACGTTCTTTGCCGATTTCGGCGATGGTTTTGTGTCCTGCTTTGTAGGCTTCAGATTTTTCATCACAGGGTTCAGGAAGCTGAACCATAATAAATTTGCGGTTGCCACCGTCTTCGGCATTAAGCTTCATGACTGCATGAGCAGTTGTGGCGGAACCGGCGAAGAAGTCTAAAATAATATCGGAAGTACCTGCGCCTAATTCCACTAATAGTTTTAAAAGATCTACTGGCTTAGGATTATCAAATATTACTTTATCTCCAAATATTTTTTTTAGTTCTATAGTTGCTTCTTGGTTCGACGATACCGCATCCCACCAAGTGTTTGGAATAACTCCCATTTCTTTTTTCTCTAATAAAAAGAGTTTATATCTTGGCTTTCCTTCTCCACCCCTGGGAAATACTATCCTTTTTTCTTCAAGAAGTTTGTAATAAGTTTTCTCTTTAAATCTCCATTCCTCATCAATGTATTTTCCAGTAGGTGTTTTGACTTTATATCGAGCTCCTCCTTTATTAGTACAGGGCATCGTTACATAAGGTCCCCGTGAATCATTATCGGGATTTTTAAATTTGTTTTCATTTAAGTCAATTTTCATTCTTTTCAGAACAGCCTTATTCCCTTTTGAATAACATAATACATACTCGTGAATCGTAGATATGTTTTGAGATAAATTAGCTTGTGATTTACGTCTACGTCTAACAGGACATGCAATAAAATTTTCTTCTCCAAATATTTCATCGCAAATCTTACGAAGGTTATGCAATTCGTTATCATCAATACTAACAAAAATTACCCCGTCATCTTTTAATAAGTTTCTTGCCAGCTTCAACCGAGGATACATCATTGAAAGCCAATCAGAATGAAACCGTCCGTTGGATTCGGTATTGGTAGCTAACCGATTACCCTCTTCATCCTTTTGATTAGATTTTTTCAAGAACTCTTCTGTGCTTTCGGAAAAATCGTCCTCATATACAAAGTCATTTCCCGTATTGTAGGGAGGATCAATGTAAATCATTTTTATTTTACCAAGGTAATTTTCCTGCAACAATTTCAAAGCATCCAGGTTGTCACCTTCAATGAAAAGATTTTCAGTTGAGTTAAAATCGACACTTTCCTCACGACAGGGGCGTAATGTTTTTGCTATAGGAGCATTAGCTGTTAAAAGTGCTTCCCCTTTTCCCGGCCAATTAAGATGATATCGCTCCTGTGGACCTTCCACTATATTTTTGGAAAGCTCCTGGCGTAACAGGTCAAAATCAATGGATTTCCTTATATCGCCTTTATCATCTTTTTCTTCTGTTACACAATTAGGAAACAGTTCTGCTAATTTTTTAATATTCTCCTCAGTAAAATCAGAAGAATGCATTTTTAATTTTTCCATATTTAAACTCCTTCATTCTAAAAAACTACTCGTATCTTAAAGCCTTCGTTTCTTTTTTAAGATTTACTAACTGAATATGTAGTTCTACTTTACGGTTATATTGTTTTTCTTTCCCTATTTTTTGTTGCAATTTTTTGGCTTCTCGTTGTTTCAAACTTATTTTCTCTACTCTAGTTATAAAATTCTCCATACTTTCGTTGGAAATAGGTGATATAAGTATAAGATTATTTATCATCGTTTCATACAAGATTTTTAAATTCAAGGCAACGGGTAAAGGCTGTCGTTCTTTATTTTCTTTTATCCATGGAGACTGAAAATATTCACTAATGACCCATTTAAATTTATCAGCTTCATTTTGACGCTTATATGCTCCCGTATAACAAATTTTGTTATTAAACCTTAAAGTAAAAATAATGGGTGAAGGTATAGCTTTATCAATTGTCCTTAAAACATTAACATTTAAATCCCTACTCTTTAAATCAATCGTGATAATTTGTATTTCCTTGACAAAGCCACTCTCGGGCAAATTGATCGTTTTAGTAGAAAGCTTATAAGACCAGACTATTTTATCAACTTCACGTACAAAAAGCTCTTTAACTTGTGTATTTGGCTTAGCAAATGTATAGATTTTATTTTTAGGTATTACCTTGCCATAGGTAGCTTTTTTCGGAAAGTTGTAAATAATGTTCATATTTTTTGTTCCTGTATAATCAAGAAATCAATCAACTCAAAATCAGCTAAACCGGCAATGGTTTCATCTAAAGCGGTTGTTTTGCTTCCGGAAAATAAACTGTCAAGATCTTTATCTTCTTTTACTTGGATAATTGATTGTATGGCCTTGCTTAAAAGTTCGGAATATCGCTTCATTTCCCGTCCATCTTTTGTTTCGCTATTAAACTCTTTGCAAAGTTGAAGAATTGGTTCAGATAAACCATTACAGCTGCTCCGTACTAAATCCAGCAATTTTTTTATTTGTGTATGGTCTATGATAACTTCCCCTATATTGTTAACATATACTAAATAGTAAGGGTGCAGTCTATTGTTTTGGTTAATATTTACATTGCTATTCCTATTGCGCAGAGCAAAAATAACCCCAGGCAATAATCCCAAATCAGGATTCGCAGATACGAGTGCATGCAGACCATTGGGCATTCCTGCGAGGTCATCGTTTGTTTTTATATAATTAACCAAATCCATACGAAAATCATTAAGCCCCAAATCGGTAATATTAACACCCGTTTTTATATCTTCAAGATCAATTACTTCATCCTGAAGACGACGGAGCTGTTCTTTGCGATAGGATATATCCTGTGATTGATTTGAGAGCACATTGTCGTCACCAGTTGCTGATGCATCAGCAATCACCATTCTATTTTCAACGCGTTCTTTAAGATTAATATATTCGTCAAGGGAAATATCTGGCCAGTAATTAACTAACTGAATAACGCTATTAGTCGATCCAATACGATCTATACGGCCAAAACGTTGAATAATGCGTACGGGATTCCAGTGGATATCGTAGTTAATCACATAATCGCAGTCCTGAAGATTTTGGCCTTCAGAAATACAATCTGTACCAATAAGAATATCAATAACACCTGGTTCATCAGGGAATATTAAATCCTTCTCTTTTGATTTTGGAGAAAAGAGCGTTAATACTGTTTGAAAATCATATCTTTTGCCAAGAGTAGTCTTGGGTCTATCTTTTCCCGTAACTTCACCGGTATGCATATTATATCTTTTTTTGAAATAATCAGCTAAATTTCTATATAAATAGTCGGTTGTATCAGCAAAAGCAGAAAAAATCAAAACTTTTTTATTATCACCGTTAATAGGATGTGAAATTTTATTTTCAATTTGCGTTTTAATATGTTTTAACTTGGTATCGTTTTCCGGTGTTACTTTATACATTTCTGCTAGCAAAAATTCAATTACTTCTAAGTCTTTAGCAAGATCATATTTCCATGAATCAATATCCATATCTTCAAATTCAACTTGCACTTTTCCGCCAGTTTTATATGATTCAAAGTCAGTCAAATCATCTTCTTCCGCTTCTATATTTTGCATAGAATCAGTTAAATCAGTTATAGAATTATGTGTACTAGTATTTTTATAGCATTGAATTTTGCTAAGCATTTCAGAATTAAACTTTTGTAGACGCCCGAGAGTCTGACGAAATGCTTCAACGGAACTTTCCAAACGTTTAAGTAAATTTACCGTCATTAAATTTTGAAGACTTCGCTCACGATCTATTTGGCGTAACTTCCCACCGCCTTTTTCAACATGAGTATCATAAAGATCTTCATATTTTTTCATACGGCTGGGTAATATATATCTAACTGGTGTATAAAAAGATAGTTTTATCTCTAATAATTTTCTATAAATTTCATTAAAGCCAATGACATCTTTCCGTATAGTGATTGGACACCGATAAGAAAGTGGTTTTAATCGGGCAGGAAATGTCCCAAACTCACGGGCATCATAAAACTTCTTAATGTGTTTGCGGGAACGGGCAATTGTAACACTGTCTAAAAGTTCGAAAAAATCAAAATGCAATCTTTCCAAAATCGCTGATGCTGTACGTTCTACAACTGGGAGCTTAGACCACTGATTAAAAACTCCCTGTGCTTGACGGAAAATTTCTTCAATACTGCGTCCAACCCGGAGTTTAGAACTTAATTGTTGAGAATTGCCTTCATATGCCAGGGCTAATTGGTTTCGCAAATCATTAAAACGATTATTTACCGGTGTAGCTGACAACATTAAGACTTTAGTCTTAACACCCTCTCGAATAACAGAATTCATTAATTTTTGGTAACGTGTCTCACGGTCTTTATAAACATCGTTATTTCGAAAATTATGTGATTCATCAATAACTACTAAGTCATAATTACCCCAATTTACTTTACTTAAAGGAATTCCAAAAGAATCTCCTGTAGTTCGCTGTAAATCGGTATGGCATAAAACATCATAGTTGAACCTGTCTTTATAAAATATATTTGTTTTTAGGTTACGATTATAATTAAGCCAGTTATCGGCAATTTTTTTAGGACATAATACAAGTACTGATTTATTGCGTAACTCATAATATTTTACAACCGCTAAGGCTGTGAAAGTCTTTCCTAAACCAACACTATCAGCAAGGATGCATCCATTGTAACTTTCGAGTTTATTGATTATTCCAGTAGCTGCATCGCGTTGAAAATTATAAAGTTTCTGCCAAATTAATGTATTTTTGTACCCTGTAAGATCGTTAGGGAGTACATCTTCATTTATATCATCGAGAAATTCATTAAAGATATTGTAAATCATATGAAAATATATTTTCTCTGGAGAATTTTCCTGGTAGACAGATTCAATATGGGAACAAAGCACATTTGTCACATCTTCAAGTTTATCTTTATCGTGCCATATCTGATTAAACAATTTAAAGTATGTTTGAGTTAATGGTGCTTCATCAATTTTATGTACAAGATTGGAAACTGCATTACCTTGTTGATATCCTAAATCAACAGCCGTAAACCCACTTAATGGTGCGTAGACAATGGTTTTCTCTTTATTTTTCACACAAGCAAATTGCTGCATGGGTGAATTCGTCTTATTTGATCGAAATTGGGCTTTTCTTCTAATCCAGTCTGCACACTCTTTCGCAATAGCCTTTTGGGTTAACTTATTCTTTAAATGAATTTCAAATTCCGTTCCATAAAGACTTCTCTCTCGATTCAGTTTGGAAATATGAAATTCACGCCTTTCTTTTTTGATCTTATCAGAAACCTCATCAGGGATAAAAGTTTTTGAGGTAAAAATGAATTCTAAACTGCTAACTTTTTCAAGCTCATTTTTTAAGGACTCATATGCATACATTGAAAAACAAACGGCAGCAATTCTCATTTTACTGTCTTTTTGCAATGTTTCTCTTAAGTCATCACCTAATAAATTGTTATAATTATCTAATAATTGCATAATTTAAATTCTCTTTCTTTTAGATATAATAATAATTGCTATTAACAAAATGTATCTTCGTGTTCTTCGATATGCAATTTGATTTACATTCAAATATGCATAAATAAATTACCTTTTATAATATTATTGGTTATACCAATAATATTTCAATGTAATTAAAATTCTATAAATCTTATAATATAGAAACCAAAATGCATATAAACTAATCAATACTGAGTAATATATTTTGCTTTAACCTTTTTGATTTTTGATACTGTCCAGTTCATTTCTTAGGTTGATTTTTTTTTGAGCCAGGAAACGTGATTGGCTGTATTTATAGTGGCCTTCTCCTGGTCTAGATACAGCATTGCCTTTACTCCCCGTTCATGGGCTTTTACTAGGGGGGACAATTTCTTTATCGGTAAAGACATTCATGGCTATATTAATGAAGGCCTCGGCCTGGTTGATATTTTTAATGATTTCTTTCTGAGGATTATCGTATAGGGAAAAGTAGACTTCGGTATTGGCAAGAGTGGAAATAGATATAGTTATGGAAAGAATAACGATGAAGAAAACAAAGATACTATATTTAATGTTTCTTTTTAAATATTGCATTTTTTAAGGGACTCTTTTCTGTTTATTGAATAATTTGTTTGCACTTGTATAGTGTTAAAATCAGAAACATAAAAAATAATTCGATTTAGTAAGAAAAAAAGGTTTAATCTTCACTTTTCTTTTGATTGTTATGAAGTTAAAATATAGTACTTAATATATATTCGATTTTAAATTTGAAAATCCTTCTATTTTGTCAAAAATATTGAGATTGGTTTATTCCTTAATACTATAAGCAAACTTCATCTTCGATCTTATTAATCTCATCCTGATTAATACCAATATATCTCTTAGTCACAATACTGCTCCTATGGCCTAGCTTTTCAGATATCTGCTCAATAGTAATGCCTTTCTTCCTAGCTTGATATCCCCAAGTCTTTCTTAAGGTATGCGTACCTATTCGTTTACTATCAATTCCAACTTCCTTGCACCAGTTCTTGATCATCTGCCATACTCTAATACGATCCAGTTTTTGATTAGATCTATAAGAAGTAAATAGATAGCTGTCCGGATCAGTTATTTCTGCTTTCTTGAAATAGTACTCTAAAATTTCCTTTACGACTTTATTGATCTTAATCTTTTTTTACTTCTTATAATATGAAAAAGAATAAATTGATATATTTTTGTAAAATATTCTGTTTATACACGATTTACTATATAAAAAATACATATTATTTATACGGTTAATATTTGTATATTTTATATTTCTTTAACAGATCTATTAAAATAATCTATTATCTCTTTGATCGTTAATCTTTTTTCCTTCAATTCCTTAATTTTTTCAAGGCGTTCTAATGCCTTTTCTTTTTTATATTTCCGGGTTAATCTTTTTCCTTCCTGGCTAAAAAGCAAAATTCCAAGCTCAGTATAATATTTGAGTGTAGTTAGTCTTATCCCGGAAACCTCGGCTAATTCTCCTATGGTTA
>Ga0307991_1002194_pt1 | contig 13322 bp, 12 predicted proteins | sample EllFjometagen131_FD_203146 | JGI IMG/M metagenome (GOLD analysis project Ga0307991, IMG submission 203146) | Marine microbial communities from Ellis Fjord, Antarctic Ocean - #131 | ecosystem: Environmental > Aquatic > Marine > Unclassified | place: Southern Ocean | collected 2014-10-08
TAGCCGAGAAAGGCGTCTCAATGACCGCTGTGAAGGAGCTAATGGGACATTCAGACATCAGGACTACCATGAGATATGCTCATCTCGGACAGAACACTCTCAGAAGTGCAATCCAGACTTTAGAATCGTCACAAACTTTTGAGTTACGGCACAATAGCGTCACAAGAGAGAATTTGGGGGTTCAAATTCCAACTTTTAAAAACGGTAATTCTTACCTAATATAAAACAAAAAACGAGCTATTAACTCGTCTTTGTTTTTGCTCCCGGGGTCGGATTCGAACCAGTTTTAATTAATAAAATTAAGTTTTTTAAGAAAACCGTCAAAATATCCTCAAAAAGTCAGAACTACTTCAGAACATAAATAATAGCTTATATTAAAACAAAAAAATTTCTTAATTCTATTTTTAGATAATTTTTTCATTTACTTTTGTTGACAATTTTATAATAAACATCCTCATAGCCTTGAACCATTTGTTCCAGAGTAAATTTTTGAGCAACAAAATCTCGACAATCAGCTCGCTGAATCTTATTAATTTTTTTAATAGCAGCTTTCATTTGTTGAACATCTTTGACAATAAAACCGGTTTTACCATGTTGAATTACTTCAGCCGTCGAGCCATGGGGATAGGCAATGACCGGCGTACCACAGGCCTGAGCCTCAATCATGGAATTGCCAAAACCTTCTGGCAATAAATGGGGATGTAATAAAGCTTTAGCATTACGGAGTAGCGTTACTTTTTGTTTAAAATTAGCGCAACCAAAATAGCTAATCTTTTTGTTTAATTTTGGTTTGATATACTTAGCAAAATAGTGCTCATCAGCCATACCGGCAATAATTAACTGTTCCCCGCTCTCACGAGCGGCTTGGATAGCTTCCATAATGCCCTTGGGGGGTTCCACCCGAGTCAGGAATAATAGATAATTTTTGGATTTAGGTTGGAATTTAAAAGCCTCAATATCTAATCCATTATAAACTACGCCTTGCCAATTTAAATAGGGATAGACTTTCTTAAGACTGTTACTTAAAGTAATAAAATTTTGTTTTTTAAATATCTCCAGGGTTTCTTGTACTACCGGAATGTCATTAAAACCACCGTAAATAACAGTATGCACCATCGGCGTTTCAATAAAAGGCGTTAAATAGCAGCACATGTGATCAGTTTGAGCATTGATAATATCAAACTGGTCACCATAATTTTTCAAAAATTCAGTGTAGCAGGCCAGTTGCGTTTCCCAATTAATTTCCTTAACCTCAGCTTTAACTAATCGCCCCTTTATTTTACTATCCGGATGAGCCAAAACCGTTACCTGATGCCCCCGATCTGTTAAACCATTAACTAAATGGTAGAGGCGATAGTAATAACCATAGGCCTCTGAATTTAAAGGCATGCCAAAGCGAGTGATAATAGCAATTCGTAATTTTTTTCTTGTCATATTTTTTTAATTATACCCTAACTAACATCTACTTTAATTCCAATTATAAAAAAATTTATATTTCTAAATTATAAATTTAATCTTCCCATTTTCTAAAGTAATGTTTTCTTCAGGTAATATATATTTTTTAAGTTTGTTCTCTAGTATTGTTTCTCTAAAAATTAGAAATATATTTATGTTTAAATTATATCACACTCAGAAATATAAAATAACCCAACCAGGCTTCGAACCAATTTTAATCAATGAAATCAGACTCTTTGTTAGTATTGCAGCAAAGGGGTTTACGCTTTTCTAGATTAAAATGTAATAAATAGTTATTTATTTATTATATTTTAAGTAATATGAATCAATTTGACCCCAGATATATGCAATTATTAGTATCTAAATTAGAGAGAATCAATTTAAATAAGCAAAGCGTTGTTTCGGTTGGATGGACTGCTTTCGAACTCAGATGGCTAATTGTGGAGAAAATTTAGACATTAATTAATTAAGAAGAACTTTAACAGGCTCTTTAAAACTTGTTTCTGTGATTTGCTCCGCAGATTACATATTTTCAGAACTTTTTAGTATATTCTCTGCTGTAAGACTTAGTTTAGACAAATTAAAAACCCTAAAACTAAAATAGTTTCAGGGTTGAAATAAAAATTTATTATTTCTAAACAGATTCTGGTGGAAAATAAAATATTTTATTCATTAAATCCTACACCGCGCAACTCACTATATATTAAATAAAGAATCTCGACTTATGTGGGTGCGGGGTATTGATGTTTACAAGAAAAATAGAATTCATAAGATTTTATTTTTTCTTGAATTAAAAGCTCCGGATCAGAAATATTTTTTTCAATCTTTTTAAGAAAGTCTCTTGGAAAAAGATTAAAATATGCTGCAACCCTTTTGTTATCTTCTGTAACTAAACAAAAGAAATTATTGTTGTTTGTTGGAAGAAAGTTTTTAAAAGAAAGAATGTTATTTTCTTCTTTCAACAATTCTTCGGATGCCCGAAACCCCCCAAAAGGATAAAAAGCACCTATTCTATATTTTAGATCAGAACAAAAAAGAACTAAATAGTTTACTTGTATTTCAAGAGAAGGTTTTATTCCGCGATAATTGTTTTTTTTATCCAAATTTAATGGGAAGAAACCAAAGATTTCATTAACTTTAATATTATCTAGAGTAAACACCTCATGGATATCAAAATATTCTTTACAATTACCATTAGGCCAAGCAATACGGTCAAATCTAAAAAACCTTTTTTCACCATTATTAGATATTACCAGGTGTAAATAATCCCTACCATTAAAATGAAAGCGAAGGAAACTGTTTCTTATACCATCATCTCTTAATTGAAAAATGTCATCAAACAAAACCCCTCTATCTACAGAAAAAAGTTCAAAATTATAATTGCAAAGATACATTCCAACTGAATTATGTACAGTATGTCTTTGATTAGTTTTTGACTTCAATACCAATAAAACAGTTTTGTCAGAAATAGTTTTAAGAAATAAGAAACTAAAGTTACGATTAAACCAATATTCTTTAAATAAAATTAATGCCCCCTCATTGGTACACAATTGATTTTCATTAATGAAAATAGAGAATGGAGCTGATGATACAAATCTCTGGTTTTCTTTGTTTGTAGAAATTTTTATTACGGTCTTTTCCTCGCAAGAAACATGACCTCCAATAACAGTGATTATTTCTAAATTTGTTAATTGCTCTAAAGATTTAACAATATTGTTTTTTTTCATTTTTATACCTCCTATTTTTATTATTTAATTGTTAATGTGATTTATTAGATTAACATAATTTATATAAAAAATCAATAGTTTAACCTGTACATTCAATGTTGAAGTGCAGCACCTGTCTTTTTATGGAATACCTCAAGATTAATATTTCCAAAACAGGGACAATAATTCAAACTCTTTTAAGCCAATAAAATCGAGGCGTTTACTAAAATAGTACAAAAGTAGCGTTATTTTCGAACCACTTTGGAACTTAAAATTAACACTGATATTAAACAAAAAACCAGGCATCTCTGCCTGATTTTCTCTCGATGCTCGGTGTTTGGGATACAATTGGAACTTTTTTAAATAAATTAAAAGCCTCAGATCATTTTTAATCCAAGGCTTAATACATGCTAAACTAAAGTTTATTGCTAATTTCTTTTTTATAATACTTAAAACTTACAAACGCTGCTGATAAACCGAATAATCCAGTTAAGATAGCAACGGATATCAATTTAAATCCGTGAGGATTGAATTTAATCCACAGAAGCGCATCTACAGAAAGAAAGGCAGCCGCCACAAGACCAAAAAACACTATAAAAACTCCATTTTTCATATTTATATCTCCTATTCTTTAATTAAACATTTATTTTAATGATCAATAAAAAAAATATACCACATTGGTATATTTTTGTCAATCTGCTCGGTGTTTGGGATACAATTGGAACGGTTATAAACGTCTAGTTTGTCGATTTATGTTTTATTCTAAGAAACTAAATTAATTGGCTTATCACTTAGATATGCTTCGATATTGTCTATCATCATTCTATTTCCCTCTCTGTCCGTAACATCTGTATTATAGGCGATATGTGGAGTAGTTAATACTTTTTTATGTTTTAACAATCTTTGATAAAACAGGTTACTTGTATCCCCCGCGCTCATCAAACCATCATCAATAGCTGATCCTGCTAATAATCCCTCGTCTAGAGCTTCAAACATTGCCTCTGCGTCATAAACCTCATGACTACTTACTGATATAAAATAAGAACCTTCTTTCAACAAACCAAAGAAGTCTTTATTCAATAAATTTTTAGAAGTTTCATTGGAGCTTAGGCAATTTATTAAAATGTCTTGATCTTTTGCTTTTTCGGTTAAATTGTCTCCTTTTTCAAAATAATCTACATTCATTTTCAAAGCAGTACATATTTCACCAACTCTAATACCTATATTCCCCTTTCCTATAACTAAAACATTTCTAGCAACTAGCCCTGTTGTTGCTTCGGGGGCTTTACCTTCTGGCAAATCATTGTTACCGATGTAAAATGGAAGATTGCGTAATAGATTAATCGTCATGCCTGCTATCCATTCAGCTACAGCGTCTTTATTACATCCAGGACTATTAGAAACTTTGATGTTATTTTTCTTTAATATTTCTTTATCTAGGAAAGAGGTGCCGACATAAGGCACAGAAATAAACACGTCTTTTAGTTCTTGATACGCATCTCTTAAGCCGGACATACCACAACAAATAATATCAGCCCCTTCACAACGCCCCAGCCAATCTTTTTCTGATTCTGGCCTACTGTTATAAACAACAACTTCTCCAAATGAATTTAATCTTTCCATGTCTTTAGAAGATAATCCTAAATCATGGGTAATGGCTATTTTAAGCATATAAAATTAATTAAATTCTTATACTGGCATGATACCATTTCGCAAACAGTCCAACAAGGATTTTAACTAGAGAATACAAAAAACACCTATTTTATAGGTGTTTTTAAATGATGCTCGGGGACATGGATTCGAACCATGATTGACGGCTTCAAAGGCCGCTGTCCTACCATTAGACGATCCCCGAAATATGGATTTATCTTAATAAACTTTCCTCATCAAGTCAACCAAAAGGCAAAAATAAAAGACTTTTAAATAAAAACCTTTAAAAATATACTTAAACGCGAGCATATTTGCGTACAGCAAAAAAACTGGCAACAAGAGTAATAAAGAGGATAACGCCAAACTGAGCGCCAAAAATAGGCCAAAAATTATTTACAAAATAGGTAACCAAGTTCACATTATAACCAGCTAGGAACACCTCCAAATAGGGCTGAAAGAGGGTTAAGAAAGGATAGAAGATAGAAATCATCAGCAAGACGCTAATCACGGCGTAGATGAAAGCTGAGAACAAAAAGGGCATGTAAATAAAATAGTTAGAAGCACCAACAAGACGCATAATCTCAATTTCACGCTTATGCGTATAAACCGCTACTCTAATAGAATTATAAACCACCAATAAACTAGTCAAAACAAAAATAAGAATAATAACTAAGCTAACCTCACTAACTCTTTTGGTGATAGATTGAATTTTGTTAACCACAGCTGTATTATCACTAAAATCACGTGATTCAATAATATCAGAATCAAGCTGACGCAAAGAATTAACCAAATTAGTTGTCTCATCGAAATTACTTGGTGTAATCGCCAAGCTGGGTGATAAAGGATTGTTACCTAATTCACGTAGGGCTTGTAATATTTCTGGATTGTCTCGATATTTAGAACGAAAAGACTCTAGAGCAGTCTGCTTAGAGGTATAAATTATCGACTTAACCTCAGGCATACCATTAATCTGATTACGTAAAGCAGTGATATCATTATCTGAAGCATCTGGATTTAAATATAAACTAATATCTATTTTTTCTTTAACCGCATTAACTGCATTATCACTCACCGTCTGCACAGTTAACATTGTGTTAATAGATAATAGCGCTAGTAACAAAATAGTAATGGTTACAATTGATAACCAAATATTACGAGCGACATCTTGCAGACTAAATTTAATAATGCGTAGAAAAGAAAGCATAAAAAAATATTAAAGCAAATATTTACCATGAGCTAAATCACTCACTACTCGACCACGATCCATGGTAATAACACGACGATTTAAACGATTTACAATCTCCTTATTATGAGTAACTAAAATAACAGTAGTACCAAATTTATTAATGCGTAAAAGTAAATCAATAATTTCATCAGCATTAATTGCATCTAAGTTACCGGTTGGTTCATCCGCCAATAAAATACGGGGTTGATGCACTAAGGAACGAGCAATGGCTGCCCTTTGTTGTTCTCCACCAGAAACTTCATGAGGATAACGATTCGCCTTATCCTCTAAACCAACGATCTTTAAAACACTGGGTACAATTTTATTTATCTTGCTACGACTGGCCCCACAAACCTCAAGAGCAAAGGCAACATTCTCTTTTAAGGTTTTTTTAGGTAATAGTTTAAAATCCTGAAAGATAACACCAATTTGACGACGTAAATAAGGAATTTCGTGTCTATTTAGTTTAGTAATATCCCAGTCACCAATAACTACTTGTCCTTCATCAACGCGCTCTTCCCCAATCAAAAGTTTAACTACAGTTGTTTTACCAGCGCCAGATTGACCAACCAGCGACACAAATTCTCCAGCCTTAATATAGATATTAGCATCATGTAATACTTGATTTTTCTTAGAATAGCTTTTAGAAACATGCAACAGGGTAATCATAAATTTATTGACTAATCTGCTTAAGTGAATAACTTAAAAGAGTTTCATTATCCTTAAAATTATTACTCTTACTATCAGCACCAAAATTAACAATGATTAATTTACCTAACGGAGTATCTACGCGTGTCATTAAACAATAGCCAGCTTCATCCAAATAACCAGTCTTTGATCCAGAAATTTGATACTTACCACTTAATAATAAAGAATTAGTATTAGTTAATCTATGCCTAACACCAGTATTAATAGTCCTAAAAGAATAACGTGGAGTTGTACTTAATTTTTGTAATAAAGGATTTTTAAAAATCTCTTTCGTCATTATAGCATAATCAAAAGGAGAACTCATATTATCCGGCGACAGACCGCTTGGTTCCACAAAATTAGTTTGGGTTGCTCCCCAAGTTTTTGCCTGAGCATTCATTTTTTCTACAAAAACAACCCGACTTAAACCGCTAACCCGAACTAAACTTTCTATAGCATTATTGGCCGAACCGACTAAAGCTGAATAGAGTAAGTTTTCAATAGTCATTGTCTCTCCCTCCTTAACTGTTAGTTTAGCCGATTCCCAAGGCTTACAATATTCGTAATTATACTTTTCATCTTGAACAGAATAGGAAACCACCTTATCCAAACTTGGTTTAGTGTCTAGAAATACTTGGGCGGCAATTAATTTCGTCAGACTGGCTAAAGGAGCGCTAATATCAGCGTTTTTAGCAAATAAGATCTCACCACTACCTTCTTCCATTGCTATCGCTGACTTAGAATTAATTTCTGGTTTGTCACCAGCTGCTTTTAATTTATCTTCATCCTCCAAGGAAACCAGTTTTTTTGCCTCTATCTTTACATTTATAATTCCATCTCTAGTAAAGGCAATTTTTGCAAAAGCAACGGCATCCAAATCAATTACTCGATCAGGAAATAGGCTACGATCAGGACCATAATCATTAACAGTCACATTCACTGTCCTACCATTATCTAAATTAGTGACTTTCAAAATAGTACCGGCCTTAAAATCAGGTGAGGCAGCAAATAGACCACCCCTAAAACGATACCAGCTAGCCTTACCAACCGTCATGACTTCATCCGTTGATAGGATGGCTACACGAGCATAAGATAAGTGAATATAAGCTCTAACTACATGGTTAACCGGATCATCAATTGATGGTAATGGACGCCAAAGTTTCTGTGTACCATCGTAGAAAAAAATCTGTTTATAATACTCATTATCCCCTTCATAGGCAAGCTCCAGTTTGACTGGCTTAGCGTTATTATATGCCTGACCATGATCAAAAAAATCAAACTGATAAACCTCGCTTAAGGGAGTATAATTCCAAGGCCAAACAAAACCTGAACCAAGCTGATCTAATTTCATTCCCGTACTTGTCTTTAAAGCTTCAGACTGCACACTAACTTTAAAATCTCCCAAGGACAAAGATTGATCACCACCCTCGGACCAATTAGTACTAATAGTTATTGGCAATTGATTTAAAACAAGCCCCATCTCTGCCTGAACACTTGTGTTGGCAGAAACGCCAAAAATAACTAAGGCTAAAGTTAAAAAGATAGGTGCTATACTTTTTTTCATCATATTTTTATTGATTGACTTAGACATCTCCTTCTGCTTATAATAAGGGAGATGCTGGCGGGTGTCGTATAATGGTTATTATGTAAGCTTCCCAAGCTTGAGACGGCGGTTCGATTCCGCTCACCCGCTCATATAAGGCCGAGATAGCTCAACTGGTAGAGCAACGGTATCGTAAACCGTAGGTTGTGGGTTCAATCCCCATTCTCGGCTCCAATAAATAATTAAATCGACTCTGGTCGGTCTTTTTATTTTTTAATTAATAAAATATTGCAGCCACTTACGCCAATTGGTTATCGGCGAAGCTGCTACTGACTTATTTACAAAAAAATTATCTTCCTCATCAGTAATTACAACTACCGTTTCTCCGGGGCGTTTTAAACCTAAGTTCAAACGAGCTTGCTCTTCTAAGGAGGCGTCCGACTGAAAATAATCAATCATTTCTTTTAGATCTTTATTTTTATCCTCAAAATCAGAAATCTGATTCTGAATATCTATAATTTCATTTTCAATAATTCTTTTACGGCTATAATCTTTAGCCAAAGGCGCTAAAATTAATAATAAAAAGACCAGAGCAATAATGGCAAAAACTTTTGGACCTGCCAAATAGCGACTTAAAAAATTAGTCGATGATCTTCTGGTCTGTCTAGAATTTGAAATCTTTTTTCTCTTAGTCATACTTTTTACGGGGAGCAAAAATCTTTTTAACCGCCTCAATTAAGAATAAATTGATCAGGGCAATAGAGATTGCAATCAACCAAGCGTTCATTCCTAAGTGCATAGTTTGTAACAATCCCTGCAAAGGTGACCAGTAAATTGCTAATACTAATAATAGCAGACTTGCCGAAAAAGACATAATCAAATATGGATTGTTTTTCAATGGAATTTTCCAAAAAACCTCCTTTAAACTACGCAAAGCAAATAATGAAAATAATGATTTCAAAGCAAAGATAGTAAAGAATAAAGTACGTAAATAAACAATGTCTTCACCCTGTCGGTAGAGCCAAACAAAGATAAATAATAAAATCAAATCACGAAAAATACCCAGACCATAAACAATGGCATTAGCTTGTAAATTTAAAATTGGTTCATGACGACTAATCGGATGTGAACTAATTTTTTTATCGCGTGGTTTTTCAAAGGCAGGCACAAAACCAGGTAAACCATCATTAATAATATTAATCCAAAGAATTTGCGCTGGTAATAAAGCTAAAGGCATTCCTAAAATTACTGAGCCAGCTATTAAAATAACTTCTGAGAAACAATCAGACAAAAGATAAATCACAATCCGACGAATATTTGTGAATATAATTCTACCCTGAGCAATCGCATCAACAATTACTCTTAAATTATTTTTTAATAAAACTAAATCGGCTGTCTCCTTGGCTATTTCCGTACCTGATCCTAAACAAACACCGATATCTGCCGTTTTTAGAGCAGGAGAATCATTTAGGCCATCACCAGTCATGGCAACTACTTCACCGTTGGCTTGCAGTGCAGAAACAATTCTCAACTTATGTTCCGGACTGACACGAGCATAAATATTATAATGAGTAACTACTGATCGCAATTCTTCATCAGAAATATTATTTAACTCCGAGCCAGTCATGACACGCTCATTATTTTCTAAACCAGCCTCTTTGGCAATACTTAAAGCGGTTAAAGGATGATCACCAGTTATAAGCAAAACTCTTAAGCCAGCTGAGCGACAAGAACTAATTGTTTCTTTAGCGTCTGAGCGCAAAGGATCACTTAAAGCAACAAAGCCAACAAAACATAAATCTTCATCCCAGCTCTTACAATCTGGTTTTTTTGGATTTTTCAGATGAGCGATATTTTCTCGCAAAGCCACTGCCATCAAACGCAATCCTTTTTCTGTAAAATTATCTGCTTCTGCTAAAACTACCCTCTTATCTTCTTCACTCCATTTCTCTATTCCCTTTCCTCTATCAATATACGAACACTTAGCCAAGACTACTTCCGGTGCTCCTTTTTCAAATAAGACAAACTTATCTTGATAAGCATAAAGCGAGGCCATAAATTTATCACGGCTATTGAAAGTTTTCTCAGTCAGTTTATGATAATCAGTTCTTAACTTTTCTGGATCAAAGCCTAAAGACATAGCAGCTAATAATAAAGCAGTCTCAGTTGATGAACCCAAGGCCTTCCATTTACTTGGATCAGCTTCTGGATTTTCAATACTAGCCTTATTACAAAGCACACTACTTAATAATAAATTCTTCAGGGCTTCTTGTGAAATTGCCTTTTGAATGTCAATATCCTCTAATTCCTGCCAAACTCCTTCTGTCCAAATTGACTTAACTCTCATCTCACCTTTGGTTAAAGTTCCAGTCTTGTCTGAACAAATAACCGTAGTGGTACCAAGAGTCTCTGCGGCCAAAAGCTTTCTCACCAAAGCCTTACGTTTTAGAATTTGTTGCATACCTGTAACCAAAACGACTGTAACAGCAACACCTAAGCCTTCAGGAATAGCGGCCACTGCCAAAGAGATGCCAACAATAAACATCTCCCAAAAAGACCTGCCCTGCCAAATACCAATTAGTACCACTAAAACAGCCACACTAATCATCATGATGGCTAAAAATTTAGATAACTTCCCTAAGCGTTTTTGTAAAGGCGTAGCGGAAACGCTAGCATCAGCTACTAATAAAGATATTTTCCCTAATTCTGTCTTATGTCCAATAGCAGTTACTACAGCAAGACCACTACCACCAACAATGGCTGAACCGGCATAAACCATATTAACTCGATCAGCTAAAGCAGTATCAACATCTAAGGCTGCTAAAGATTTAGTCACCGAGGATGATTCGCCAGTTAAATTGGCTTCATTTAATTCCAGCTCATAAGTACGAATAAGGCGACCATCAGCCGGCACATAGCTCCCGGCCCTTAAAATCATAATATCTCCAGGAACAAGTTCACGACTGTCAATCGTTATTTTACGACCAGCCCGCAAAACTAAAGCCAAAGGCTTAATAACCTCCTTTAATTTGCGTAAAGCATCATCAGCTTTCTTTTCTTGAAAAAAGCCAATGGCAACATTTAAAAAAACGGCGCCTAAAATTACTCCGGCGTCGACATTACTTCCCACCAACAACGAAGCTATTCCGGCAATTAACAGAATAATCATTAGAGGACTGCTAATTTGCCGCCATAAAATTGTCCATGCCCCCTCCTGATTCTCCAAATTTAAACGATTTGGACCATGCTTTAGCTGGCGTTTCTTAATGCTGTTATTCTTTAAACCCTTATTTGATGTTTTTAGTCTAATTAAGCATTCATCAACTTTTAAAGTATAGTAATTAATCATATTTTTTTATTATGACCTTGATTTAGGCGTCACCCAAAAACCCATATATTTACCTCTGAGCAAGCGCCACTGTGCATCCAAGCAAGGGATAGAGCCAAAGAATATAATTGTAAACGGTACAAATATCCATTCTAAAACCATGCGCACATTTTTAAAGAAGGTATACTTAGCTGGTCTTTTGGGTAGTAATAATGTAGAAATAATTGCCGACAATACTAAACCAATCATGGCAATATTCATTAAAGATCGAGTAATGGCTGGCAAATTTCCAGAAAGGACTGTTACATTAAAACGATCACCACCCAATAACATCGGCATCCAACCAACCACAGCAATAATTAAAGCATTAGTTGCCCAGGAATGAAAACCATAAATTTGAGTAAATATGTGACCAATAATTTTTTTATGATCAATGCTGTGCCAATGCTTTACTGCATTAAACATTAAATAAGGCACATTCTCCGCTCCCCAAGCCCAACGACGTTGTTGTTTATATAAACTCTTAGCGGTTTGAATAAAATTACGATCAAAAGTAATGTCCATGGACACAGGAAAATAGAGAGGCTCTACCCGATAATCACCACCGTAATGAAGCAAGCAATGCCAAAAAATACGAGAATCTTCACTAACCATATTGGTTGACCAAAAACCAATATCTACCAAAGCGCGCAAAGTCATGGAGTGAGATGAATAAGTTACCAACTGTTCTTCTCTAATTTGCATCATCATCTGCCAAAAAGTGTTAGAAGAAGCAGCAACTCGGGAAAAAAATGGCGCCTCCCATAAATTATTTTGATAAATTGGAATGGGTTGATAACTAGCACGATAGGGAGAAGAAACAGATAAAAATTTATATGAAAGCGCAAAGAAATATCCTGGCTTTACCATGGTATCAATATCAAAAACGCTTACTAAAATATTATCAAAATTAAAATTCTCTACATCTAACAATTCTTTTTTAACCTGCTTAATTGCCCAAGCCTGATTAGCTCCTTTACCCTTAATCTCACCAACTATGCCATCCGGATGAAAAGTGATAACTAAATGAGCAAACTTACCCTTAAAAGCTTGCTTAATATTAATAGCCCGCTGATGAGCTTCTTCACCAGCCCTTTCTTCCATGGCAACCGCAATTAACATCTGTTCAGGAGGAAAACCGTCTTTCAGTAAAGCGTCTAAAGCACTCACTATTATTTCTTCGCCCTCATTATATGTAGGCAAAATAATTAATTGCATTAAATCCGTCCATTTTTTACCACCACATGCCAAACAATCAGAGGTAATTTTTGAATCTGCAAAATTTCCCTGACTTAATTCTTCACAACGAGCCCGCCAATCAATCGCTGAATTTTTTTTCATCTTACGATAGGCGGCGACTAAATATAAAGCCAAATATATAACTAAAAGTAACCAATAAACATCAAAGGCAATAATAAAAAAAGCTACCCAAACCGGTTGAAAATAGGAAAAAACAATTAAAGCAATAAAAGTAGTATAAGATAAGAATCCTGGCAGAATTTCAAAAAAACGGTAAAGATGGCGATCTTTACCTTGTAAGTCAGTTGCCTTACCCACCTTTAAATAATCCATATTAGATAGTATAGCCTTGACGGCGAATCTCATAGAAACAACGAGCACAAGCCAGAACATCAACCATTGCATTATGAGCATCTTCAAAATTTTTATTAAACAAATGTTGGTGTAACT
>Ga0307991_1002195_pt1 | contig 13320 bp, 7 predicted proteins | sample EllFjometagen131_FD_203146 | JGI IMG/M metagenome (GOLD analysis project Ga0307991, IMG submission 203146) | Marine microbial communities from Ellis Fjord, Antarctic Ocean - #131 | ecosystem: Environmental > Aquatic > Marine > Unclassified | place: Southern Ocean | collected 2014-10-08
CAAAAGGCCTCGAGCCGCTGCCTTTGGATTTAGAAATGGATGTCAATAAGATCATGAAACTATCAACCGTTATTACCTTAGGATTTCCCCTTGGTAGCAGCACTCAGGCCAATACGATAAATGGCAGTGTAACCTGGGGGCATGTGCGTAGGACATTTGAAAATATGTTTCAAGTTGATACATCTATATACAGGGGTAACAGCGGTGGGCCTATCGTAGATGCCCGAAAAAAGGTTATTGGAATTGCCTCAGCCGTTGCAATGGATTGGATGGAGAGTCCCTTTCCCGTTGCTACACCTCTTTCAGATATAGGAATGGTCCTTCCAATAACAGAGGCAGTTTCTTTTCTTCAAGATTTGAAAAACGGAAAGGCTAAGTGGAATGGAGTCTTGGATCTGTCTATAGATATCAAACTGCAGCAGATCATGGACATAGCCAGGGTTGGACGCTGGAAAGAGGCCCAGACCTTAGCTGATGAAAAACTAAGGCTAAGCCTTGACCCATCACTAATAATGACAGCAGGTGTGACGCACCTCTGTACCGGAGATAATTTAGGGGCAAAGCGTCTCTTTGAACATGCCCTATCAATGGATAAAGAAGACAATATGGCGAGGTTTATGCTTTGTATTGCTGGCTATATGGCTGATAAGGCTCTCAAGGGACCTCATTGTGAAGCCCTGTCGTCACTTGACTGGCGTTCACCGGATGAATTTTTAGGCCATGCTGTTAAAGCGCTTGAAGGGCGCATTGGAGTAAAAAATGCCCTTGCTGGAGGCTATGATGAAAAAGAAAAAAGTTGGCTTAACTATATTGTAGGTCTCATCAGATTCGGACAGGGGGATTTTTCAGGGGCTCAGAAACTATTTAAAAAGGCGGTCTTGAATGCAGATATTGGTGACTTTGTATATTTCTTAGCTCTTTCAGGATTGGAAAAGACCAAAAAGGAGATGTTGACTTTTTTAAAGGGCGCTGACAAGGCTGACTATAAAAATGAAATTGATAACCTCGCCAAAAAAATTGATGAAAATTACAAAGAAAAAAAAGAACGCCTCACCGAAATTAAATCTCTAATTGCTCGATTTGAGCATAGTTCTGCTGCCCTTTTAGATAAAATAGATATTTTGAAACATATGCTTGAAATGAACTATAGAAAAGGTGATATCCTTGTAAAGCTTGCTTACTTTAACGCAATGGATGGACTATGGGATCAGGCCTTAAAATATATTAGGGCCTACCTTGACATTGACGGCAGAGAAAACGCAGGTCGCCTAAAATTAGGGCTTTTGAAGGCACAAATTTACTACACTATGGATCAACAGGATAAGGCAAATACCTGTCTCAAGAATTACTACCGGCGAACTAAAGACCAGTGGTATAGGAATCTAAGTGAGTGCCTTTTATCAAGGCTAACGGAGCAATCCCTTGTAGAGAAAATCGGAGATAGCCCTGAAAAACTTCTTACAGCCTATGCATCACTTGGCTTTCAGGCGGAAGGATCGGAAGACAAACAAAAAGCTGTCAAGCATTATAAAGAGGCCCTTGGATCATATATGGACAATTGGATTGAATACGAATTTGTAAAAGAACGTGTTAAAAAATTGAGAAGTGGCAAAAAGTAATAATACAGACCTCGTAATTTATAGCGTATAATGGTGTAATATTTTGGACATAAACCTCTGTTTCCAACCCAGGAGTTGGGTTAAAAGGTTTCCCGCTTACAGCGGGATTAAGAGGTTCAGCTCTCGTGGCATTAACCCAATGAAATCAATGGCTAAGGGAAAAAGCGCAAAGCGGTTAACCCTGAATACCGCTCTCAGCGGGAAACCCTGAACCCAGACCGAACTGATGTCCGATTAATTTGCAATCCCGCGTGATATAAAGATCTTTAGTCATTTGTATAATGAGAATGACGAGGTCTGTATTAAAAACGTTCACTTATTATCCATTTTTTCTTGATTGACAATATAATGGCAGGGCTTATTAATAATAAAACAATTAAGGCTATTGCTAATGTAGCAGGGGCATTCAGAGAAAACCAACTAAGCCCTACAATGGGAATCAGTCCCCACCGAACCATTAGACGCAGAATGTCATGCCTGGCAATAAAGTCAGCAAGGGGTGGAGAATATTTATAGTAGATGCCTACAAAAGACCTGCCAACGTAGCTATTGAGCAAAAAGCGGTCTCGAAATTTTCTCAATAGCTTGACATGTGGCTCTAAAGGCGAGCCAAAAGCGGCTGTAGCAATAAAACAACTCTTCTTATTCTCTTCCTCCGTGGTTGCGTATGCCTCAGAAGAGCAAGGAGAATCACCGGCTCCATTATATGCAATTACGCGGTAATAATGTGTTCTGTAAGGATCAAGTCCTGAATCGTTATAAGCTGTAACATCTGCATCTGTCGTATGAATTTGAGAAAATGTGCCTGTAGATCCTTGCTTTCTCTCAATCTTAAATCCGTATTCATCAGTGGAATTATCAGTCCAAACAAGGGCTATCTCGGTATCTGATAATGTAGTTGCTTCGAGGCTGCTTGGGGCAAATGGGGTTTTCCCTCCAATGAATAGGCCAGGGCTTGCTGGTAGATTACCCACGGTAACTGTAGTAGAAACCGTATGGTCGGATGTTTCTATCACAGACACAGTGCCGTCTCCATTATTGGCCACATATACATACTCACCGTCAGGGCTTACCGCCACACCAAGGGGTTCGCTTCCCACGGTAACTGTAGTAGAAACCGTATGGTCGGATGTTTTTATCACAGACACAGTGCCATCTCCATTATTGGCCACATATACATACTCACTGTCAGGGCTTACCGCTACACCAAGGGGTTCGCTTCCCACTGCAACTGTAGTAGAAACCGTATGGTCGGATGTTTTTATCACAGACACAGTGCCGTCTCCATTATTGGCCACATATACATACTCACCGTCAGGGCTTACCGCCACACCAAGGGGTTCGCTTCCCACGGTAATGGTAGTAGAAATTTCTGATGCATTTATCACAGACACAGTGCCTTCTGGTTTATTTGTAGTATATACATAACCGGCAAAAGGCGATGCTGATATGCCCCAGGGCCCGTTTCCAGCCTCTATGACAGCAACTACAGTGTTAAAAACCGTGCTTATCACAGACACAGTGCCATCTCCATTATTGGCCACATATACATACTCACCGTCAGGGCTTACCGCCACACCAAGGGGTTCGCTTCCCACGGTAATTGTAGCAGAAACCGTATGGTCGGATGTTTTTATCACAGACACAGTGCCGTCTCCATTATTGGAAATATATGCATAGGTTGATGCATAAGATACTATGGACAGGGGAAAACAAGACAAGAATGCAAAAAATAAAAAAAGAAATAGATTTTTCCGCATAAACTTTCTCCTAATATAATTATACCATAAAAAGCGTCTCCCGAATAGAAGACGCTTTTTATGATTTTACGGCATCGAGATAAGGTCTACTTGGTTTTATGTGTTGCCCTCATAGTCTTTGCAAGCTCCTTAATTTCACCAAGATCCTTGGTCATTTCCTCCCATCCATACCAATAGGCATAGTCAGGATTGATATGGAAGAAGCCCTGGTAGGTGCGCATTCTATGCTTCATGTACATCTGGCATAGAACCTGATCTATGTAGGAAAGCTTATCGAGGTCCTTATTCCACTGGGCGCCATTAGTATGCATGAAGGTCAACAGGAATGGATAGTTGTAAGGATAACCGGCCGGCTTCCGGATAATACCATCCCGATATAGACCGGCAACCGTTTCAATGGCTTCCGCCATTAGACGGTCAGCTTTACTCAAAATAGAATCACCCATGGCAAGCTGTTCTTTGGCATAGGCCTCGGAATGACATTCGGAACAAGTTTTAATCATTTTGTCACGCTCCTTCTGCCAGGATTCCTGATCAAGACGGGCGAGGTCGGCAGCCTTAACAACGTCAAGTAGGGCTGTCGGTTTACCGGTTTCGGGATGCAGAACTCCAAGGGCTTTAAGGATAGTTACCCGGTCTGCAGCGGCTTGCTTATCCTCAGGAAGTGGTAACCGTACGCCAAGAAAACCCCAGGCTGTACGATTTTCATGGTTGCCATTCTGCATATGGCAATGCTGACAAGTTGGTGCAGCAGCTCCATCTGGAAGATCGCCGGCCTTTTTGGTAAAATAACGGCTCCCATGCTTGGAGCTGGACCACTCTTCCCACTGGGGATGATCGTAACCCATATGACACTGTTGACATGCCCTCGGATTAAGGGCTTCTTTTTTGGAAAAGGCATGCCTTGTATGGCATTCGTCGCAAGAATTATTCTGGTAACGGTAGCCCTTGTCGCGAAGTTCTTTTTTCTGCGCCTCCGTCTTTATACCCATATTGTGGCATCCGCCACAACCACGACCGCCTTCTATGAGCTCATCAGGGGCGGCATGGGTAGCCGGCAGTGCATTTAAAGAAGTCCAGCCGAAATTATGCTTGCCCTTGGCAAACTGGTCAAATTGTTCCTGATGGCACTCGGCGCAAAGTTTTTCATCGGGCAGAATAGCCTGCTTGTAATCTTTCCCGTCTTTATGCTTGTCACCGTGGCATTCAACACAACTGACGTCATTCTCTGCATGCTTGCTGATCTGCCAATCCTTGACCTGGCCCGGAGAGATCTTGCTATGGCAGTCAATACAGGTGTCTGTTTCCGCTTGAGTCCCACCTGCCATAAAAACAATCGCTGCTGCTAAAGTTAAGCAATGAAACACAGTCTTCTTGATCATTTTGCACTCCTTAATTTATTGAGTTTTCTAGTGCCCCCGGGGCGACTCGAATACCCGGCACAGGGATTAGGAAGTCTTTTCATACGCTTTTTAACATAAAGGGGTAAGTTTTGTCAATAGGGCTCTCCTTTTTTATAAAGGATTTGATGCATATCTAAGCTTTTAGCCATTTATTTATGAGCGAACCCCCATGAAAATGATAGACCAAATTTTTCCGCCCCACCTATCCGAACCGCTGCAAGAAAAGCAGAAGCGCACCATTCACTCATACCTGCCTTGGTCACCAAGTCGCTGTAAAATTTTAAGTCCACCCGTTTTCTCTCGATTTTATTTCCTCGCTCCCCATAAGCGTAGCAAAGATCGTGCGGCAAACAGCATTTGTAAGCAATCTCCTCCCAATTGCAGCCGGTTAACAAACCCATTGCTTCATCCGGCAAGCCTGAACAACCATCGAACTTCCAATTCTTATAGCTTTCCGGATCGGATTCAAGTCGTCCAATTAGATAATCCAGGCCGAAATATCGGCACAATTCCAATGCCTCTTTTGCGGTTATAATATCGTGGATTTTAGGTAACTTCATTTTTTCTCCCGTTTTTTCAATAACACTTTAACATATCCATAACCATCACTAAGTGCGCTCTGGCAGCTAAACGTTAAAATAGTGCTAAATTCCAAAACCCTGCCCATCTGGTGCATGGCGTTGCTAAAGGGGCCACCTTTCATTCAAACGATTTTTTTAATATTTATTGTTCAAATTCGAAAGATGGTGTCCAGGTAAATTCATTTTTAAATCTTTTCTGAGCAAACCTATCACTTGCATGAATTACGTTTTCCAGTTTTCCAGAAAAATGGATAGACGGCATCATGCTAATGGCGACCTGTCCTTCTTTGTCAAGAAAATCTTGGTCAATTTTTCCTTCTGAATCAATTTGTAGGTAGCCATAAATAATTTTTACCATAGAAATTGGTTTTCTATTTTCGAGTTCCAATATAATCTCTGCATATCGAATACGAGAATTCTTATATCCCAAAAGTGAATCTTTAGAATGTCTATCTCGAACCCTCTCAAAACGTGATGCAGGAATTCGTATTATATTATCATCTTCGTCAATAAAAAATATTCGAATACCAAAGCCCATGAAAATCTCCAAAATGATGTAATATTATTTATCCTTCTGTACAAACTTGTTAGGTTTTTTTGACCCATTTTTTATTTTTTATGGATAAACTGTTTAGTAAACCAAGGGACGTTGATTGTATCATTAATTGGTAATACAATAGCGCAAGCTTGACCACATCTACTAGGAATATAGAATGTTCCCTTTCCCCAAATAAAATTGTTATTTCTGATTTAATTAAGACTTTTTTGCCAGGAAAATCGTATGACGGCTTCCTTTGTTAACTCTTGCTCTAACCGTTTGAGTAGTAACTTTAAAACCAGCCTTTATCAAAGTACGAAGAAAAGTATCGTCTGGCGCAGCCGACCAAATGGCGAGCATACCTTCCGTGCGCAAGGAATTATAAATTGCTTTTAACCCGTTCAAAGAATAGAGACGATGATTTGCTGAATGAGTAAGCCCTTCGGGACCGTTATCAACGTCAAGCAAAACAGCGTCGAAGATTGGTTTATTTTTGTTGAACAAATCAACGACATCACCAGTATAAACAAGTACGCGTCCATCCAGCAATGGTTTCCCTGCACGTTCGCCCAGAGCACCACGGTTCCATTCCACAACTGCAGGTATCAGTTCTGCCACCGTTATTTTTGCCGATTGAGAAACCACCTTTAGAGCAGCGGCAAGCGTAAATCCCATTCCCAATCCGCCTATCAATACCTGTGCATCAGCGGTCGATTTGAGATGAGCACATCCGAGTTTTGCAAGTGCTTCTTCCGAATTATACATTCGGCTATTCATTAGTTCGCCTCGATTACCGGAAAGGCGAATGGAAAATTCATCCTCTCTTTGCAGTAATTTCAGCTCTCCGCCGCCATTGGGTATTTCTGTTTTATCTAATAATTTCCAGGGAATCATACTACCTAAAAAATAGTGACTTGTTTGAATAATCGCAAATCATTTATGCGAAAGATATACTATCAACCTAACCATTGATTATCAGGCCAATTTGCCCTGATAATATGATATTGGCTGGGTTTTCAGGCAAATTTGCCTTGTGCCAATATCAAGTTTGTTTTATAATTCTCCCAATAAAGAAAAAATAAAAAATTTTTAAATGTAGCAGCTAAAGCATAAATCATATGAGTGTAACCTTTTTTCGTTGAGGCATGTAATTAAGTGTAGCATAATGAGTGAGGAGTGGTCAAATCTGCTGTTGCCTCTTTTTATCTTTTTTCTTGTTTTTTCTCAGGCATCCGGTAAGGCACCCAGCCATCATGTTAAAGAGGGTTAGCGTCACATAGGTGTCAGGCCTACACAGTTGACAAGTTGAGATCTGAAATAATTCTATCTATCTTTTTATTAAGTTTTTTATCGTCTTTAATTTGCAACGCAACGCGGCGGATAGCCTGAGAAACACCAGATACGCCAATTCCAAAGTGCAATCCGATTTCAATTAATTTCTGTGAAGATAAGGGGTCAAGTCTGCCTTTGACCCATGAGTAATCTATTTTCTGTTGTTTTAATGTTTTTCTGTTTTTTTCTTTATTCTTAAACTTCTATACCCTCTTGGGTTTTGACCAATTAAACAACATGGGTCAAGGGCAGATTTGACCCCATTTTCACTTTCATATCAGTATTTACTACCAAAAAAAATGAGATTGACTTATTTTTTAAACTAAGTAAATGTAGGCAAGAGTTTGATGATTCTAAAGGCAACCTTTTAAGGAAGGCATTACATGAAAGCACGTCATTATTTCTCAATTAGTATCTTTCTGATTCTCTTTTTAGTTATCCCCCACTCAGCCCTTTCGCAAACACCAGACGGTGACGTTGCCCCCTTGGGCGCTCGTGACGGCACAGTCAATGTGGGCGATGCCCTGGTGGCCCTGCGCTTCGCCTTAGGCCTTGAATCACCTACCCCGGATGACTCAATCCACGTAGATGTAGCCCCTTTGGATGCAGATAATAAACCTAATCCTGATGGGGTGATTACTGTGGGTGATGCATTGGTGATCTTGAGGAAGGCATTGGGACTCGTATATTTTAATGGCGGCACAAGTACGGCCGTTCCGGGAGGTGATTGCGATACGGCAATGAATATCGACATAAATGGGTCATACTCCGGAAACCTCAAAACAGATGTGGAATACCATTATTTTAAGGTTGTCCTCACATCCGGCGGAACACTGACAATTCATACCACCGGAGACACGGATGTCGCGGGAGCGATCTTTGACAACAGCTGTACGATTATAGAAGAAGATGATGACTCGGGTGAGCAGTTAAATTTTTATATAAGGAAAACCTTATCCGCAGGAACATATTATATCGCCGTGACGTCAGCCGATTATGGCGTGACCGGACCGTATACGCTTCATCTGGCGTTTGAAGCATCCGGCACCGGCCAGACGACGAAAGTACTCAGCGGAACAATAACCCTTCCCGATTCATCACCGGTAAGTATCAGTGAGGTTAAAGTAGAAGTCCTTGTGGATAACGTCACGCCGGCTTCATCCGGCGGTTTTACAACGGAAGTTCCAGCCGATGCAATGGTTGACGCCACCATCATGCTGCCCCAAAGAAAAGGGGATTCACTGCCGACGGTTTATCTTTTTACAACATTATTGCCGGGTGAGGCAAGTGCAGTCCTGAGCAAAGAAGAGACGGCGGTCGGCTTATTAATGAATACCATCAGCCATGACTACCTCATGCAGGCGGGCACACCGGAAGAGGTAAAAGAGACGATCCGGAAAAACGGCCAGGCATTTATCCTGAAATTTACCCAGATGATTGAGCAGGATCCCTATGTTTTGCGGGCCGAAAACTTTGATAATGTTTACGACCAGACATATTTGAATGCCGCCTTGGCATGCAAAACCGCTTTGCAGAACATGATGCCCCAAGGCGCCATGCTCATGCAGGGAATGCCGGTCTATGGCTCGTCAGGATCAGGAGAAACCCTGGCAGACGGCCAGGCAGGCACCTGGAAAACATTTTCAGAAAAGGATTTACCCCAAAATACGCATTCGGTCCGAGGAATATCCGGCACGTTGATTGTCAAACCAAACAATAGCATTGATGACTTTGTCATTGCCGAAGATACGGGCAATTTAGGCAATGCCAATGTCGGTGGTAAAATGACCGGTTCGATTCAGATTGAAAATGACTCCATGCTCTTTGCTCATTTTAAAGTCACGGACCTGGTGAGTGGAAACGTGTTGCAGGATTTGCCGGTCGGATTTTTAAATAGGGCTTTCGGGCCGAATCTTTTGGGCCCGCAAGGTGGATGGAGTACCTTCTACTGGGCATCAACCGCGCTTTATAAAGCAGAATTCCAGAGTATTATCTTAGAAATCCATACTCCCGGCCTGAAAGGCAGCACATGGAGCGAGTACATTGATGGCCCGTCACTGGCTTTGGGTTTGCGGACCATGTATTCTTCTGCGGTAATTCCGGTTATTAGCCTGTTGCTGCCGGTCGGCGAAGCCCGGGCAAAAATGGTTTTTGATTTTATGAAAGATTACGGGCTTTTTGAAGTCCCCTTGGATAAGTGGACGGCAGGAGACTGGGGCGGGGGTGTCTGGGATTTTGTCAAAAAAATAGCGGAAAGGGAAGTTTTAACGAAAGTTGTAGAGAAATATGTTGAAGGTATTGTGGAGCCGACGTTGATCGCCGGATATGTCAGCAAAGCGCTGGTGAAATTTGGATCCGGAGCAAAATCGTTGGACCTGATCGGCACCGGGGTGGATCTCGGGAAATTGGCGACAGATGTTCTTGCCACCCATTCAAAGATTGAGTTTCAGGTCATTTTTCCGGTTTCCATTAACAAGCTGACCCCCTCGACACTGACCAAGATGGCGAAAGAAGATGACAATCCCGTGTTTAAACTGGCAGGAACCGGGCTTGATTCGTTTACGTTCGAGGGCGTTGAATATGAACCGGATATCTATCTGGAAGCCGAAGACAATGACGGCGACGATATTCAACACACCATCGATGCTGCGGACTTAACGGTTAATGATGACGGCACCGCCCTGGAATTCCAGGTGCCGTTTAGCTGGTCCCAGGTTGGCAGTAATGTTTCCGGAGCGATTTATGTGAATCTGATTCATCATTTTGTCGATTACAACGGCATTGATGAAGTGGTGAGAGTGACACTGCCCGAAAAAGCAACTGAAGAAAATTTTAAAATCGATCTCGTATCAGACCTTGCGATTACCAGTTTATCCAAAGATAAGGTTTCCGAAAGGGATGAACTTATTCTACATGGAAAAGGGTTTGCCGCTTTTTTTGGCAATAATAAGGTCTATTTCATCGATCACCAGAACAATACCATTGAAGGGGAAGTCGATTATGGAGATGAAACTTACCTGAAAGTCATTGTACCGAAAAATCTGGAACCGGGCCCGCTCAAGGTCTATGTTGAACTCGATGACAAGTCAAAAAGCAATGAAAAAACACTTGCCATGCTGCCGAATATGGTGACCGCAGACCCTGTTGATGGCACTAATTTTGAAGGCACCCTGGATGTGTGGCTGTCCCAGGATCAATTGCTGGATATCCATTACCGGGTTGATGACGGCCAGGAAATAAAAACTTCCGGATTTACCTTCATTACCCTGGATAAAACATCCAATATCCATGCTTATGCGCGCGCCACGGTGAACGGCGTTAATTACGACTCCTATGCCCCGCGCTTATTTTATTACAAGTGCGCTGATGATGAAAAATTCATAGATGGCGAATGTGTCCGTGATTCCTCAACCGACAAATTAAGCTTTACGGTAACAGTATCTGTACCGTCAGTGGAGAGGGCTCAATATCATAACAGTGGAGACTTTACCCTTCATACATTCCGGGCAGGCCCGCGTTTCTTGGCATGGAGTGTATCAGATGATAAATGGGTGGAGGAAACCGGCGGCCCCTATGCCTCTCTGACCGCGAGAGTATGGATAGATCCGGTTACGAATGAGGCTTCAGGGTTTATAGCAGGTATAAATTCGTCACAAGGCGGTGGAATCCAATTTAATAGGGTACCTGCAATGGGTACTAATAAATTTGCTGTTTATGGTCCAAGCGCATGCGGCCATAGCGTGTTTGTTAGTCCAGTACCCGGATATGATGATTGGTTTGGAACATGTGTTGAAAGCGTCCCAGCCAGTGCAGGCGCCTCTATTGAAGTCACTTTTACGGGATCACTCGATGCGCCGTAAACTAAGGGACTGTAGCAAAATAAGGCAGGGGTTTATCCCCCTGCCTTTTCATTACAAAACAACGGGGTCGATAAAATGAGAAAGATGGTCTCCTTTAAAGCATAGCCTTATTCGTGTTAAGTTATTTTGTAGCATAAAAATATTAACACGAAAAAAGGAGACCGTTATGAAAGATATCATTTATGATCATTACATTGCAATCGACTGGTCAATGATAAATATGGCTATTGCTCGCATGACAAAGAAATCAAATAAGATAACAGTCATTGATGTCCCTTCAGATACTGTTGAGCTTAAGGTCTATTTAAAAAACTTGAGTGGTACGAAAATAGTAACGATTGAAGAAACGACCACTACGCAATGGCTTTATACCGAATTGAAGGAATATGCTGATAAAATAGTGATCTGTGATCCACTGAGAAATAGACTATTAAGTGAAGGCCCAAAGACAGATAAAATTGATGCTTCCAAATTAGTACAACTTCTGAAAGCTAACCTGGTTAAAGAAGTCTACCATTCAACAGATACATTTTTATATCTACGGAGAGTTATCAGTGGATACGAGGATCTGGTCAAGGCCGGTGTTCGCTTAAAAAATCAACGACATGCTTTACTGCGGGCTTGCGGAAAAAAGGGTGATAAAGATAAAAAGCTAGAATCCCACGGTGATCAGTTTGTATTGGAATGTTTAGATAGACAAATTGAAGCTTACAGTAACGAGAAAAAAGGTTATGAGGAAGAGTTTAAGAGACTTGTCAAAAAATACCCGGAAATAAAGCAACAAAAGAGTCTGCCGGGCATTGGTGATATTAATGCAGTAAAAATTGTTTCTCGTATTGTGACCCCCTATAGATTTATTGATAATGGACATTATCTCAGTTACGCAGGGCTGATCAAATTAGATCGAATAAGCGGCGGTAGAAGTTACGGTAAAAAAACACCTCGCTTCTGTAGACAATTAAAGAGTGTCTACAAATCTGGTGTTTTAGCAGCCATTGGCGGAAATAACCCTATTAACGATTACTATGAATATTTAATGAAAGAAAAAGGCTACCCTGAATTCAATGCGAGACATAAGGCATGTCGGAGATTAGCAATCCTAAGTTTAGGTGTTTTTAAGAGTGGGAAAAAATATCAACCATACCGGAGGGATCATGTAGAGGCTGTCAATTAGTTTTCAGGCCTATAAGCATCACGTCTAAGCACCTGCATTAAACATAGACAACGGTCTTATGGGTAAGGGAAGAGAATTCAATAATGGGTGTAACACATCTGCTATGGCAGATGATAGTTCATGGGGTCGATTAATCCTCCCTTTATTTCCTGGAATTTATCATAGCCCATTCTCTGATAATATCATTTACCAGAGATAGAGAGCTCAAATAGGCGCATGAGGAATACTGAAAAGCCTCTATTATAGTCAATAGATAAAGCAAGATCCGTTAAAGATAAAAATGGTGCTACAAATGAGATAGGCAGCGATTGGAGACCGTAAGCAAGAAAATAAATATTTCTTGCTAATGGAGGGGTGTTTTTTCTTGACTTACTTTCTCATAGGCACCCATTAAAGGGCATGTCAAGAGAAAAAACACCCCTCCATTAAAAAAATTTACATTTTTTTCAATTGTCACTTATTCGGCAACAGACCGGCCTCGTCTTATTCTCCTGTCCCGCACCCGTTATTTCGTTCTTTTCGGTTCACGGTCAGCTTAATCTGATCCGCACCAGTCACCCATCAGGTTCAAGGTCGAATTATCATCTGCTTTTGGAACTATCTTTATAAAGCGTTCTTCTAAGATATCAAACCACTCAAAGCTTATATAAATAAGGGACGCTCTTTTAAAATTCAATAACTCAATCAATAAGTAAAAACTCGCCATTTTTTGCTATTGACTCCCCCCTCTCCACGGAAAATCCAATGCCTGCGAGACTCATTTCCAGTTTCTTAGCTAACGCTGTATGTGACATGCCCAATTGCCTTGCAGCCCAAAAACACAAAAGACTCCTTGCTTTTACTTTTTTGTCCTGCCGTCCTTTTGAAAAAACCTCATCCTGGTCCATTCCTAAGACTTCGGCAACTCTTCCAGCAATACGATTTAGATCATATCCCTGACGTTTTAGTGTATGCCTTCGTTCATAGTGTTCATCAGATCGGGAAATAACTGAATCGACAAAACCTACATCGCCTAAAATTCGTTCATCGCTCATCACATGATCACGACCCTTC
>Ga0307991_1002197_pt1 | contig 13316 bp, 4 predicted proteins | sample EllFjometagen131_FD_203146 | JGI IMG/M metagenome (GOLD analysis project Ga0307991, IMG submission 203146) | Marine microbial communities from Ellis Fjord, Antarctic Ocean - #131 | ecosystem: Environmental > Aquatic > Marine > Unclassified | place: Southern Ocean | collected 2014-10-08
ATTGAAATGGGTGGAAATTTTTCCGAACACCTCTACCTGCTTGACCGTGTCGATACCAAGGTCGGCCTCCAGATCAAGGTCGGCATCCAGCATATCTTCGGTGTACCCGGTCTGTTTGGCAATGATATCCCGGATGGTAGACAAAATAACGGGTGCCCCTTCGGCACTTTGCGCTCTGGCAACGGGTTCCGCCTGATCTGCCCCGATTTTCGCATTTCCGACTGCAGCCGCAATATAGTCTGCCAGGCGGGCGATGGTGTTCAGGTCCCTCAGCTTGAGGTCCTCGGGCACCGGCAGTTTAAAATGAGCGGAAATTTTTCCGAACACCTCTACCTGCTTGACCGTGTCGATACCAAGGTCGGCTTCCAGATCAAGGTCGGCATCCAGCATATCTTCGGTGTACCCGGTCTGTTTGGCAATAATCGCCTGTATGCTTTTTATCAGCAACTCGGCGGTATCCTGCGCAACCGTGGAATTTCCAGGATTTTTTTCGGCGGCCGCTTCCGACAGAGGCGAAATCGGTTTTTTCCTTTCCGATGGTGCTATCGCCGGCAATGTTTCTTTCTCATCCGGGCCTTTACTCACATAAAGGGTATTGTTGTGCAATACCGGCATGGGATTGGTGTAACCGGATATTTTTTGCAGCCAGCGGGTATATGTCGCATTGTTCTCAATCCCTTTTTCAGCGACTCGTTTGATCAGCAAAAAAGCAAAATGAGACCCGAAGCCAGCCGAAAAATGCAGCCCGAAACGAAAGTCGCCCTTACTTCGGTGGAACAGTTTCAGATCTGCAAACTCGGGGGGCACTTTTTTCAAATTGGCAATCGGCGGCACCAGGCCCTTTTGCAGGGCCTTGACCAGGACGGCATCTTCAATGGCCGCCCCCAGTGTATGGCCTGTAAATCCCTTTGTATTGGTAATGGTAATATCCCGGCTCTCCCGGCCAAAGGTTTGTCTTAAAGCGGCAATTTCAGCATCCGCACTGCCGCCACGCGCCGGTGTATAGGTTTCATGGGACATAAAAATCATGGATTTCACCATCTTTTTTCGCTGTAGACCATGGCGTTTTTCCATACCGGTCATAAATCGCTGCATCGCACCGCCGATATGATCGACATCGATACGGGTGGCATGAAAGGCGCTGTTGCCGATATGGGTCCCCAGAATTTCCGCCTGCCCGTTCAAACCCCTCTCCTGGACACTATCTTCCCGTTCGATCACCATGGACACGGCTCCGCTGCCAAGGATCGTGCCGTTCCGCTCTGCGTCAAAAGGTTTGGCTGCATCGGCCACCACGTCCTTGACCGACGCCGCGCCCAGGGCCAAGAACCCGGACGCAACCCAGGGACTCTGAATTTCCGATGTTGCCGCCTCGCCGCCGATGACAATCACACGGTCGCAGCGGCCCGTACGAATCCAGTCTTCCGCCACACCCACGGCCTGGGTCGTGGAGGCGCAGGCCCCGCTCATCTGAATATTGGGCCCCTTGGCCTTGATTAATTGAGCAAAATGGGCCGATCCCAATGGTATGATGTCATAGAGCAGATTGCGGTCAAACTTGTACTTGCCATATTTTTTTCGCCTTTCCTTGATCTTGAAAAACCAGTCGGTTACCTGTTCCTTGGTCGTCTCGTCTGTGACTTCCGCCATCAGATGATAGTAGATGCTTTCCAGTTCTTTGTAGGGTTTGACATAAAATTTGTTGTAATAATAATTGTTCATCTTGGTAATCAATGTCTCAAATCCGGGGAAAAGAGAGGTCAGGATAATCCCGGTGGTGTGCTGCATCTCAGCGGGCAGGGCAAAACCATCGGGTATCTGGCTACCGTGGGAGGTCTTCCGATATTGCTGTACCAGCGGAATTCGGGCATCCTTTAGCGCTTCAATACCGGCGGCAATGGCCAGTGAAATTGTAATGTCATAATTATAATCGATTCCATATTCGGTCTTGAGATCAAAATAGCCAAGCTTTCCAGCCAGTTGAATCACATCCTTGGTGGAGGTGATATTGAGCAACCGGGCATTGCCGTCAGGCTCCTTGAAAACCCGGGTGATGTTCATGTCCAGAATTTTTTCCTTTTCCGAACGGCTTAACGGTTCGATAAAATTATTGCCGGCCAGAATTCGATCAAAATTATCATCGTTAAAGACCCGGTGGCCGGTACCGGGCAGGCCCACGGATACACCGGCAACGACGATTCGGCCGGTATTGAAATTAAATTTTTCAATGGCCTGCAAATTTGTTTCACGCTTTCTTTTTAAAAACTCGCGATACATCAATTTTTTCAGAGAAGCATCATTTTTGGTCAAAAATGCGTTAAATTCAGCATCATCCATCGAATCGATTTCTTTCTGCCCCGCACTTGTTTCCAAGACCGGGATCGATAGTTTTTCAAGTGACGGTTTGGGCTTTTTGAACATGGGCAACCGTTTTTGATCAATCAGATAATCGGCCAGGCGCTTTAACGATGCCGCTTGTCCCAGTTTGGGTTCCACGGCCGCCATACAGTGATGTGCACCAATGGATATATTCTTGAGCAGGTTGACGAGCAGTTTTCCCGGCCCGATTTCAACAAAATCGGTCAATTCCCCGGCATATGCCCCTTGAACGGACCTGATAAACTCCACCGGCGAGACGATCTGGCTGACCAGCAGCTCCTTGACGGCCTGTTCATCCTGAGGATAGGGCCGGGCCGTAACATTTGAAATCACCCGGGTATAATCTACGGATGTAAAGGGAAGATTTTTCAGATATTCTCCCAGTTGCCGGGCCGCTTCACCAAACAGCGGTGTATGAAAGGCCCCGGAAAGCGCCAGTTTTTTAAATAAAACACCCTTTTGTTTTAAAAATTGGCAGAATATTTCGATATTTCCGCTCCTGCCGGAAACGGCAGTCTGCTGTTCACTGTTTTTATTGGTTACATAGATTTCCCCGAGACCCGATTCAACGATAAGATCGGCGACATCAGAGGCCTTGCGGAACACCACCATAATTTTGCCGGGAAACTGCCGGGCCGCCGCCATCATCAGGTCCGCGCGTTTGATGACCAGCTTCATGGCTTTATCAAAATCAAGCATACCGGCACAGAAAAGAGCCGTGTATTCCCCCACACTGTGGCCGATATACGCATCCGGTTTAAATCCTTTTTCGTGCAAATATTGAAAAATGGCGGCCGAAGAAAGAAAAATCGCCGGCTGGGTATTGTCTGTCCGGTCAAGATCGCTGCTGTCGCCAAACATGATATCCAGCAGCGAATACCCACGCTTTTGGCGAAAGATGGCTTCCCCTTGATCCATGGTGCTGCGGATAGTTGCTTCACTTGTGTACAACTGCGTCATCATGCCGCCGTGCTGTGCCCCCTGACCGGAGAGCAGGGCCACAATTCCCCTGCCTTTCACCGTGCCGATATTGGCTCCAGCGGAGATGGCGGGGCCTGCCGGGGGTGCAAGCGGTTGCGCGGTCCTTTGGCTGAGTGCAGGAGCATCTGTTTTTTTAATACGTTTTTGTTGAACAGCGGTCACAGTCTCAGCAACATTGACCTGTATCTGCCCGGCCATGAGGTGGTCAGGCAGGGTAGACACCACCATATGGCCGTGAATGCCGCCGATGCCGTTGACATTCGCGGCAAAATGCAGCCTGTGTCTGCTGACCGTATCCACGATACTGCCGGCCGGCGTCAACACGGAGTCTTTGGCCACCAGGGATGTCTTATCCCTGTAACTGTTGTTGGGCAGCAGGGTTTTGTTTTGATTCATGAGCATTAGCTTGGTCAGCACTACGGCCGGGTTGGCCGCCTTGAAATAGCCGAACTCGGGTTTGATATTGCCAAAATAGAGCTTCTCCCTGAAGCTGGCTTCAACCGCCTGCTTTTCCATGGCGTCTAAAAAGGCATTGGATACACCGAATACATCCAGATGGGCCACCTGGTTTTTGTTTACCGGGATTTTGTGGTAGCAGTCATTTATGGCATCTTTATAGGCTCTCTCCGAAGGTGCCAGCAAATGACCGGGCACACTGGACTTAAACGACAGGCCGTTTATCTCTCCTAAAATCGGCATTTTATTTTTAACGGCATTTTTATAGGTGGTCAGCACCTGTATGGCAGCCCCCTCACCCATGATGTAACCGTCTGAGTTATTATCAAAGAACCGGCTTTCACCATTGGCCAGCAGACTCAGCCGTTTAAATGCAAGCATCACGGCAGGATACAGATTGGCATCGGCCCCGCCGGTAATAACATATTCATAATTCTTTGATTTCAACCCTTTTACAGCCAGATCAATGGCAATACTGGAAGATGCACAGGAGGCATCCACCACAAAATTGGCCCCGTTACATCCAAAATGTTTACTGATCCGGGCACTGACGATATTGGACAAAAGACCGGGGATGGTGTCTTCGGTATTTTTAAGATACCGTTGTTTCAACCGGCGTGCCAGTTGCCCGCTGATAGCGGCCAGGGTTTTACCGTCGATCCCCTCCATGGCCGTCAGCACTTTTTCCACAAAGGGAATCCGGGTGCGCATGACGTTTTCAACATATCTTTCGCCGCTGATGGTGCCCAGGATCACCGCTGTTTTATTGCCGAAGGTGAGTTGCGGTCCCAGGTTGGCCTGCTCAATGGCCTGGTTGGCTGCATCCAGTGCGAACAACTGGGCCCGGTCAACCGACTTTGCGGTCATGGGCGGTATTTTGTATTTAACATGGTTAAACCGGTAATCTGTCACCATTCCCGCCTTTACCATGGGAATTGTGTAATCAGGATCATCCTCTTCGGCGTAGTACCGGTTATGAAAACGGGATTCGGGAATTTGTGAAACCACGGATTTGCCATCCATGAGCCGGCCCCAGAATTCCTTGATATTTTTTGCCCCGGGCAGCACGACCCCAAGACCGGCAATCACGATCCTGTCATCGTTAAAATCATAGTCCGGGTCCTTGAAAATTTCCCTGTGCAAGGGCTGGTAGAAAGGGGTATATTCCTCCAGAATGCAGTGATAATTAATGCCACCGAATCCGTAAGAACTGACCCCGGCCCGTCGGGGCTTATCGTTTGATTTGTTCCAGTCGGCCGGATTTTTGATAATGTATAGGCCGCTGTTCTCAATGTTGAGCCGATCGGCCGGGGTTTTATAGGCCCCATTGGGGGGCAGGGTCTTGTGATTAAGCGCCAGCAGGACCTTGATAACGCCGGCCATACCGGCGCCGCCCAGCAGATGGCCGATCTGGGATTTTACGGAACTGACGCCGACAGGCGTGTGGTTGCCATAGATATTTTTCAGTGTTTTGAGCTCCACCTTGTCACCGATCATGGTAGCTGTGCCATGGGCTTCAACATAATCAATGTCCTCGGCCTTTAGATCGGTCCTGATATTTTCAAAACAACGCTGGAAAGCCACGGCCTGTCCTTTTTCACTGGGCGCCGCAATGGCCTTGCCCTTGCCGTCCGAACTGGATCCCATGCCCTTGAGTACACCGTTTATGTGATCGTTATCGCGCAGGGCATCTTTCATGCGCTTTAACACGATCACACCGGCCCCCTCACCCAGGATAAACCCGTCGGCCCGCTCATCAAAGGGGAAAGAACCATTGGCGGAAAGGGTGCCCATCTTGGAAAACCCGACAAAGGATTCAGGCGTTAGATTGGTATTGACGCCGCCCACGATCATCATATCATGGGTGCCGGAAAGCAGTTCCCCGACCGCACAGTCAATGGCGGCAAAAGAGGTGGCACAGGCGGCATCGACAACATAATTGATCCCGGTAATACCCAGGTGATGGGCAATCCGGGACGCCTCGATATTCAAAACTGCGCCATGCACCGGCTGATACCCATGTCCGTTGGCCAGGCCCGCCTTAAGTTCCTCAAGCAGTCGTTTCTGATCGGCTGGTCCAAGGGATTGAAAATCCTCGATCTGGTCTAGGTAAGACCTGATTTCAGGATAATAATATTTCAAATGTAGGTCATTGCTTAGCTCATTTCCCAGGCAGGTGGCCACGATAACGCCTGTAGATGATTGAAAATCCGGGGAAAGGTTTGAATTTTCGTCCAGGTAGCCGGCATCTGCCACTGCCTGAAAAGCGGCATCGAGCACCATCTGCTGACTTCTGGAAATTTTATCCGCTTTTTCCCGGGTGTAGCCAAACCGCTGATAATTAAAATCAAAATCGGCGACAAACCCGGCCAGGTGGGTATAGGTCTTGTCTTCCGCATTTTTATCCGTATCAAAATAAAGATCCGAATCCAGCCGATCGGCCGGCATGGGACCGATGGAGTATTTTTTGGAAACAATGTTTTTCCAGAATGCTTCTGTATTGCCGGCATCCGGGTAGATACAGCCCATTCCGACAACCGCAATCTCATCATGGATACGGTTTTCCCGGCCTGAAAAGATTTCAATGGCGTTCAGATTCCGGACCAGAACCTGTTTTTCGTTAAAATAGCGGTGATGGATATCGGCAATGGTCACCGGTGCCGTATCAAAGGCCAGGCTGTCCCCCACCATGAAATTACCCCGGGCATACTGATCCTTTTCATCAAAATAGGCAAAACAGACATCACTGCCTTGGCTCATTTTTTCAAAATCCGGACAAAATGCCTTGGCGCCGATGAGAAGCGAGCCGATATTTTCCTTTTCAAACGCTTTTTTGCGCTCGGCCAGGGGCATCTTTTCCAGCAGCCGTTGATATTCATTGGCACTCATTTTTTTCGAAAAAGGGGTGGCCACGGTTCTGGAAACCAGTCCCACCGTACTGCCCATTAAAATCGTATCACTGGCCTTGCAGATCACCTCCTGGTAAACCTTCCTGATGGCGCCGGTATCCACTATCTCCCGGGTAAACAGATAGGAGCTGCCCACCTGTATACCGATTTTAGATCCCATGCTGACCAGTGTGGATGCGATGCCGGATATGAAACAGGACGCATATCGGGTTCCGATGCCTCCGGCAAACACGAAACTCATTTGTGCCAGTTCGGATTCAGGCAGGTGCATCACTTTTTCAAGGGCCGCTTCCCAGAGCACCAGGCTGGTCAGATCGCCCACATGGCCGCCGGCTTCCCCGCCCTCAAAGATGAAACGGCGGCATTCGTTGGAAATGGCATTTTCTAGCATCATGACCGACGGCGTATGCAGATAGGCTTTGGTGCCGGCCGCTTCCAGTTCTTTGATCTGGGACGGAATACCACCGGCAAACAGGGCAAAAGGCACTTTATATTTTTTAACCAGGTCAAGGTGCTGACCAATGGTTTGATTAAAAGTTTCAATACCGATCAGTCCGGCCCCGAAACAGGACAGTTTCTCCTTGCCCCCGGCAAGAATTTTTTCGGCCAGATCAACAGGCAGACTGGCCAGCGCCAGAAAGGGAAGTCCTCCGTTTTCCAGTATTTTCTGCGAAAATGCCGGCGTATCACTGACATTGGCCATGGGCCCCTGAATGATCGGATACAAGGTGCCGTGTTCTTTTGCCAGGGCCGATTCGGGAACCATGGGATCATGCGCATCGATATGGCCCAGGGCATGATCAATATTTTTGAAAAAGGCGTGAATAATATTTGTCAAATCATGTGACTCGCGGACGAAATAACGGGCAAACACCGCGTCCTGTCCCAGATAGAACAGACGCTGCACAGGTGTTTTATCCGTCGTATCAAGGGGCGTGATATGGGCACGAATTTCATCATAAAGCAGGGCATCCGGATTTTTTTCGTTTTTCAGAAAACTTTTTCGCTCCTTATCCTTGAGGGTCTTGATAATCTTTGTGCCCAGTTTGGAAAAAAACCGATACCGGGTGGTCAGGGCCCGACCGATGACCACCGAGTCCTGTTCCTCCATATGGGCGATGACGTCCTTGAAACCATCGGATAAAGGTGCCTCCTCAGACAGATAAAGCTGATCATCAAGGACCACACCGCTGACACCCGCGGCAAACATGCCCGGCGCCGTATGCCAGCCTACTCCGCCGTGGATAAAAACCGGAAGGGTTGAATTTTCCAGATACCACTGCATGAGAACAAAAGATGTGTACCCGGATATTTTACCCGGCGCTTCATTGCCTTTCAGGATCAGCCCGTGGGGACAAATTCTGTCAAGGTCGGCAGTGATATTGATATCCGTACTCTCGATAAAAAATTTATAGTCCCGGTTATCGAAATCAAAGGTGGAAAGATCCTCACTGCGTTGATAACTAAATACAATGGCATCCAGATTTTCGATATACCGGTCCCGAAGCCGTTTTTGAATATTTTTGTGGCCAACAGAAATCCGCAGACCGAACAAAATTTTTTCTGCGGCCAGTTTTTCCAAATTTTTTTTAATTTCGACATCCGTCATAAACTCAGTATCAAACATGGGCAGAGCGCCGGCCGCAAAAATTTTGCGGTAATAATCCATATCAAATACCCGGTAAGGGCTGTAAACCATCAGTGGCAGTCTTGAATCCAAAAGACGTTTTATCATTATAATTCTCCTGAAAATGAATATTGCATAATTATACCTTCTCGTGGAAACGCAGCAAATTGCATGCCACTTCATAAATCAGCACCCAACCAGTTGATTTGTTTAAATTAAAATAATTTCTTACTTTTTTTTCAGCTCTGTGATAAAAATAGGTTATCAGCATGCCATGTGCATATCCTCTACATTCCATGCACAGAGGCGGCATACGGATTCAAGCCGTTTATAAACAATGTTACCGGGAAAGCGGGTAAAATGGCGCAAAAAAACAACCTCACCACGGAAGAGCGGGAATTTTTAAGCATTGTGCGCGAAGCCAGCCTGACCAATCCGTTCAGCCGCAAACGGATCGATATGGATCGACAGATATCCGGGTTTTTCCCGGGTGAGTCCAGGTCCGGGCGCATCGATAAAACCGTAAACGAAGTCAATCGCCGTATCAATGAACTTGAGAAAGAGGAACGCGCCGACATCAATCTTTTCTCCGGCAAAGACCGTATCCTCATTGAAGCCGCCTTTCTGTTCGAATTTTTCTATCGGTTTCGGCATCAATTTGATCGCATGATCGAAAATCAGATTGAGGCCGGCGATACACCGGTTAGGGTCGTTTTTGCTGCCGACGCCCTGTCTCTGATCAGAAGACGCGGATTCAGCGTCCCTGACAGCCTGCGCTACTTTGCTTTGAGCTATCAATTGCGGCGTGCGTTTTTCTTTATCGGACGCAGCCTTATCGGCCAAAGTAACGTAATGAAAAAATTGCGCCGTAACCTGTGGGATAACGTTTTTACCCATAATCTTGATCTGTACAACCGTTATCTCTGGAATCGGCTGGAAGATTTCTCAACCCTTTTGCTGGGTGAAACCGGTACCGGCAAAGGCACTGCAGCCATGGCCATGGGCCGATCCGGTTTTATTCCGTTTAATGAACGAAAAAAATGTTTTATTGAAAGCTTTACACGGTCTTTCAGCGCCCTGAATTTTGCGCAGTTTCCGGAAACACTCATCGAGTCGGAACTGTTTGGACATAAAAAAGGCGCCTTTACCGGTGCCGTCAAGGATTTCAAAGGTATTTTCGATCGGTGCAGCCCCTATGGGGCCATCCTGCTGGATGAAATTGGGGAAATTTCAATACCGGTCCAGATCAAACTGCTTCAGGTTTTACAGGATAGAACGTTTACCCCGGTGGGCAGCCATGAACAGGGGCGCTTTCAGGGCCGGGTAATTGCCGCCACCAATCGCTCCATCGAAGATATCCGCGACAAAGGCGTGTTCAGGGATGATTTTTATTACCGGCTCTGTTCGGATCAGATCACCGTACCGCCGCTTAGACGCAGGATACAGGAGGACAACCGTGAGCTTGGCGACCTGCTGGCCCATACGGTGCAAAGGATGGTGGGCCGTCCCTCGCCTGAGCTGGTAGAAATGATCAAGGACGTTATCGATAAAAAGCTGGGCCCGGATTACCCCTGGCCCGGGAATGTCAGGGAGCTGGAGCAGTGCGTGCGCAGCGTCCTGCTTAAACGCAGCTACACAGGTGACAGAAAATCAGCAGAACCGGATCTGGAATCATCTCTTGCCCGGAGTATCAAAACGGGGGATATGGATGCTCAGAAACTGGTTTCCGGGTATTGCCGTCTGCTCTATCAGCGCCACGGCACTTTTGAAGAGGTGGCTCGCCGCACCCAGCTCGACCGCCGGACCGTAAAAAAATATATAAACGAATCGGAAAAATAGTAAATTCGCAAGTGTGCCGTCATCCCTTTTCCACATAAAATCGAACTTGTGTTATCTTATGCTTTTGTGGCATAAAGAAATTGACCCTAGCGTCAAAAAACAATGGCAACTCACATGTAATGCAACAGCTCTGTTTGTGAAATGGAAAATTAATCATGGATGCGCTTGCCTTAGAAAAAATCATTTTTAATGAAAAAAAGCTGCAACGGATTCTTGATAACCTCAGGGATGGTGTTATCGCCCACGATTTGCAGCGGCGGATTTTTTATTTCAACAGGAAAGCCGAAGAAATTACCGGTTACAGCCGGGAGGATGTGCTGAACCGGGACTGTCATGAAGCCATGGGGAGATCTTTCTGCGGCGAGTTTCCTACCCTAAACGACAGCAGTGAATATACCATTACCATTACCACCAAGAGCGGTGAATCCCGGCGCCTTGAAATGTTTGCCACAACGATGGTTGATGAAAAAGATCAACCGCTGGGCATTCTTGCTACTTTTCGGGACATCACCGAAATGCCGGAGCTTCAAATCAAATCCCGGGATATTTACAGTTTCGCCAATATTGTCGGAAGGGACAGCAAAATGCTGGCGGTCTTCCGACAGATCCGGGATGTGGCCAATTATGATTTCCCGACCCATATTTACGGCGAGACCGGTACGGGAAAGGAACTGGTGGCCATGGCCATCCATAACGAGCGCTACAAAAACGGTGCTTCATTTGTTCCAATCAACTGTGGTGCCTTGCCCGAGGGGCTTATTGAAAGTGAATTGTTCGGTCATGTCAAAGGATCCTTTTCAGGGGCGATTCGGGATAAAAAAGGACGATTAGAGCTGGCCGAAGGCGGCACTATATTTCTGGATGAGGTGGCTGAGCTGCCCAAATATCTCCAGGTAAAGCTGCTTCGTTTTTTGCAGGACGGCACAATTGAAAAGGTTGGCAGTGAAATAGCAATGTCGGTGCATACACGGGTAATCAGTGCAACGAATAAGGTGCTGAAGGAAGAGATCCGTAAGGGTAATTTCCGGGAGGATCTTTACTACCGGCTCAATGTCATTCCAATCCATATTCCGCCTGTTCGAGATCGCAAAGCCGATATCCCGCTGCTGGTTGACCATTTCTTGCGGCAGGTGTCTGAATCCAGCGGCATGGAGATGTCATCCTTTTCCCGTGAAGCCATGGCCCTGATGATGGATTATAAATGGCCGGGAAATGTTCGTGAGATTCAAAATGCTGTTCAGTTTTCAATCGTCACAAGTAAAAATCGTATTATATTGCCGTCGGATCTGCCCATTGAACTGAAAAGTGTCCAGGCCCCGTCTTACCAGCGCGGTCCATCCCGAAAGCTTGATGCCGATATCGTCAGGGCGGCAATCAGGAAGGCGGGGGGGAACAAGAGTAAAGCGGCCCGGTTTTTGGGGGTCGGCCGTGCCACCTTGTACCGGTTTCTCAGCGATCACAGGGAGATGCTCGGTAAGCTTTAAAGATATCGCCTATATCTGATACAAAGACTATATCAGATTTTTCAGAGACGCCTTGTTAAAGGTTTTGATTTCATCAAACTGTCCCGCAATAATTTTGTTTACCCATTCATGATCTGAAAGAAGTGCTCTTCCCACTGCAACAAGATCGAATTCATCATCCTCCAGACGCTTCACCAGGTTGACCACGGAATTTTTAGATATTTTTGATGTGGGTTCCCCTGCGAAATCAGTTATAAAATCGCCATCCAGCCCTATACTGCCTACGGTGATGACCGGCTTTCCAGTCAGTTTGCGGGTCCAGCCGGCCAGGTTCAGGTCTGAACCCGGGAATTCCGGTTCATGGAAACGGCGGGTACTGCAATGGAAAATATCAACACCTGCATCCACCAGAGGGATGAGAAACTTTTCCAGTTCCTGGGGTGTGGCGGCCATCTTGATCTCATAATCCCCCATTTTCCATTGCGAGAACCGTAAACAGACCGGGAAATCGCTTTGGACGTTTTGACGTACCGCCTGAATCACCTCAATGGCGAACTGCAGTCGATTGGCGAGCGTGGGGCCCCCATATTTATCGGTACGCTTGTTGGTGGCGTTCCAAAAAAACTGATCGATGAGATAACCGTGAGCACCATGAATTTCGACACCATCAAAACCCATGGCTTCCGCCTTTCCGGCGGCATTGCCGAATGCCGTGACAATGGCATTAATATCCTTCTGGCGCATTTCCATGGGAACCTCTTTGTTGTCACCATAGAAAGGATGTACCACGGCCGAAGGACCATAGCCGGGGACGGAGGCGTTTGGCGGCATTTTTTTCTGCCTAACGCTGCCCACATGCCACAACTGAGGGAAAATTTTCCCCCCGGCTTCATGGACATTATCCACCACGGCTTTCCAGCCTTTCAGCGCTTTCTTTCCATGGAAATCCGGTACGTCGGGATAGCCATGTCCTGTACGGGGTTCAACGACGGTCCCTTCGGTTATAATGAGACCGACATTGTTCTCTGCTCGTCGTCTGTAATATTGGGCCACATTCAGCCCCGGAATGTTGTTGGGAGAAAAGCGACGCGTCATGGGAGCCATGACCACACGCGTGGGGATTGTAAGATTATTAATGATCATCGGTTTGAGAAGCGCTTTTACATTCATGATGATTCTCCTTAAAAGTTAATGATTGAAGCCTCTTAACTGACCGGTAGGGCATTTTGGCCTTTTAGATATCTTCAATTTCGGCAACCTCCGTCACGGTTCGCGGTAGCGATTTTTTCACCGGCACCCCGAGTTCGGCAAACCTGCTTGCCTGACTGATGACGGTTCCCTTGCCGCGCACCAGCCGGTTCATGGCCTCCTCGTAAGTACACTGCGTGGTATCAATCTGTTTCCCCAGCTTTTCCATGCTTTCCACAAAAAGCCGCAGCTTGTCGTAAATGGCACTTGCCTTATGGAAAATGGCCTGGGCATTTCTGTTCTGCCGTTCGTAGCGCCAGATGTTTTCAATGGTCTTGAGGGTGGCCAGTAGCGTTGACGGCGTCACCACAATGATTTTTTTTCAAAGGCGTACGCATAAAGCGTCATATCCTCCCGGAAAGCGGCCACAAAAGCCGCCTCGATCGGCATGAACATCAGGACAAAATCGAGGCT
>Ga0307991_1002198_pt1 | contig 13310 bp, 12 predicted proteins | sample EllFjometagen131_FD_203146 | JGI IMG/M metagenome (GOLD analysis project Ga0307991, IMG submission 203146) | Marine microbial communities from Ellis Fjord, Antarctic Ocean - #131 | ecosystem: Environmental > Aquatic > Marine > Unclassified | place: Southern Ocean | collected 2014-10-08
ACTGCATCGACACCATCTCCGCCAAAATCGATCTTATCCACCAGTGCCGCCAGCGCGACTTGGCAATAATATCCTCCATGGGCACAGCTAACAAAATTGATCCTACGCTGGTGAAGGTTGCCGATCTGTTTCATACTGAAAAATGCCGTCTGGCGCGCATCATGCGCAAAGAACTGCGCCGCCGTGGCATAGATTCAGACGTGCCAGTGGTCTATTCGCGCGAAGAATATCGCCCACCGCTATCTGCTCAACCAGCTCATGTTCGGGTAAGTGGCGACAACTGGCAGCAACCACCGTTGGGCTCCATTGCCACCATCCCCTCACTGTTCGGTATAATGATGGCCGGCATGGTAATTAAACACCTTGTGGAGAAAATCGATGCATGCGTTTGAGTGGTGGCAATTAGCATTATTAGTGGGTGTCGGCTTCGTCAGCGGCTTTTTAAACATTCTAGCCGGCGGTGGCTCGCTGCTGACCCTGCCCATGCTGATATTCATCGGCTTACCACCAATTGAAGCAAATGGCACTAATCGCATCGGCATTGCCCTACAAAACATCATTGCCGTGCGCAGTTTCAACAAAAGCGGCGTGTTATCTTGGCGCCTGGCCACCATGTGTTCCATACCGGCAGTCGCTGGAGCCTGTATTGGTGCATTGCTCGCGGTTGAAATAGATGAGTCGCTGTTTCGCCAAGTACTAGCCGCAGTTATGCTGCTGATGGTTATAATAACCGCAATCGATCCGGTAAAACGCTACGGGGCAAAGCTGACCGCTCCGACCACCAAGGCCAACTGGCTCATGTTGCTAGGTTTCTTTTTTATTGGCGTCTATGGCGGTTTTATTCAGGCGGGCATCGGCTTTTTAATCCTGATAGTTACCACTCTTGCTGGTCTGGATCTGGTACGCGGCAACGTCCTCAAGGTAGTGGTGATCCTTATTTTCACCATCCCAGCGGTAATAATTTTTGCCTGGCATGGTCAGGTTAACTGGTTTATCGGTCTGCTGTTGGCATGTGGCAATGCCGCCGGTGCAGCCATAGCAGCACCCATGGCAGTCAAAAAAGGGCACGATTGGATCCGGCGTATTGTCACTATAGTAGTAGTACTCTGTGCGCTAAAACTTTTCTTGTGGTAATCCAAAAACAGAAGCATTACCAACAGTGTGCATCAAACAAAATGCACACTGTATACAATTTTCCTTTTGCAATTTTATCAAACGATGTTTAGTATTGAAGTCAATATGTGATCCTCGTACAATTTTACACTGTTGGTTATTTTATGCGTTATTTGGGCGACAACACAGTTGGCAACAATTTTTGCGACGAGGTGTTTTAGTTTTTTAACTGTTTTATTTAATTTAGGGGGGTAAGAGATGGTGTTGAAATATGTGAGTTGGAGGCCGCCACCGTATTGAACCGGATTAGTTGTGGCGTTTTGACAGGGCAGGGCATGGTCCGGCAATTACTAGCAAGGAACATAGCTCTCTATTCAGAACAAACTTTTAAGGATAGGTAGGATTTATGCAAATGCTTCAAAGTTCTATTGGCAGAAAGCTCGTGATGGCAGCGACCGGGCTATGTCTGGTTGGCTTTATCACTGTCCACCTGCTTGGTAACTCATCCATTTTTATTGGTCCGGATGGTATCAATGCGTACGCTGAGCACTTACATGCACTTGGTCCCTTAGTTTGGATCTTCCGTGCTGTTTTACTTGGCCTTTTCGGGTTGCATATCTTGTTTGGTATCCAACTGACTCTGGAAAATCGTGCGGCTCGCCCCATCGATTACAACCAGAAAAAAAACATCCGCACTTCTTTTGGTGCTGAAACAATGATCTACACAGGTCTGACTATTTTGGCCTTTGCAGTTTATCACCTGTTTCACTTCACCATGCATTTAACGAACCCAGAGATTTCAGCTAGTGTGTTACCTCTGGATGCAATTGGTCGCAGTGATGTATTTACTATGATGGTACTGAGCTTTCAAAAATTCTTCGTCAGTACTGTTTATGTGGGCGCGATGGTTGCTCTGCTACTCCATTTAAGTCATGGTGTTCAGAGTCTATTTCAGACCTTTGGTGTTCTGAATGGCAACACACTTCCAATAATGGAAAAGATCGCTCGTGCTGCTGCTATCGTTATTTTTGTTGGTTTTATTTCTATCCCGGTGTCCATACTTCTGGGCCTGATTAACGTTTAGGAGGGTACCACGTGATATTAGATGGAAAATGTCCTACCGGACCTATTGAGAACTCTTGGGATAAATACCGCTTTGAAATGAAGTTGGTTAACCCTTCGAATAAACGTAATTACAAGATACTGATGGTTGGCACCGGTCTCGCTGGTGGTGCTGGTGCAGCTACCCTTGGTGAGCTTGGCTACAAGGTTGAAGCTTTCTGCTATCAAGACAGCGCGCGTCGTGCTCACAGTATTGCAGCTCAAGGCGGTATCAACGCAGCGAAAAACTATCACAACGATGGCGACAGCGTTTATCGTTTATTCTACGACACCATCAAAGGTGGTGACTTCCGCGCCCGTGAGGCTGACGTTTGGCGTCTGTCGCAGGTAAGTAACAACATTATCGACCAATGTGTTGCTCAAGGCGTGCCATTTGCCCGTGAGTACAGTGGTCTGCTTGCCAATCGTTCATTCGGTGGCGCGCAGGTTTCCCGTACTTTCTACGCTCGTGGTCAAACCGGTCAGCAATTGCTGCTCGGTGCCTACCAAGCTCTTTCACGTCAAGTCAAAGCTGGGACAGTTAAGTTGCACCCCCGCACTGAAATGCTTGATCTAGTTGTAGTCGACGGTGTTGCCAAGGGTATCACAGTGCGCAACCTAACCACTGGGGCTATTGAGTCTCACTGGGGTGACGCAGTTGTGTTGGCTACTGGTGGTTACGTAAACGTCTACTACCTGTCTACAAACGCCATGGGTTGCAGTGTTACTGCAGCATGGAAAGCGTGTGAAAAGGGAGCCTATATGGCCAACCCTTGTTACACTCAGATCCACCCAACTTGTATTCCTCAGCACGGTGACCAACAGTCAAAACTGACTTTGATGTCAGAATCTCTGCGCAACGATGGTCGCTGCTGGGTACCGAAGAAGGCTGAAGACTGCGAGAAGCCAGTGACCGAAATTGCTGAAGATGATCGCGATTACTACCTCGAGCGTAAATATCCATCATTTGGCAACTTGGCTCCACGTGATATCGCATCTCGTGCAGCAAAAGAGCAATGTGACGATGGTCGTGGCGTTGGTCCTGGTAAGCGCGGCGTTTATCTAGACTTCCAAGCATCTATCGATCGTGTTGGTCAACCTATAATCCAAGAGCGTTACGGTAACCTGTTTGAGATGTATGAGAAAATTACCGACGAAAATGGATACAAACAACCAATGCGTATCTACCCTGCGCCTCACTATGCAATGGGTGGTCTATGGGTTGATTACAACTGCATGAGCAACATTCCCGGTCTGTTTGTTCTAGGCGAAGCTAACTTCTCAGTCCACGGCGCTAACCGCCTCGGTGCTTCGGCACTGATGCAAGGTCTCTCCGATGGCTACTTCGTAATTCCTTACACCATTGGTAGCTACCTCGCTGGTATCAAACCAGGCGTAATCACTGAAGAGCATGCAGCATTCAAGCAGTCTCGCGAAGAAGTTGAAAGTCGCATTGATAAATTTATTAATATTAAGGGTAGCCGTTCTGTTGCATCATTCCACCGCGCTCTAGGTAAAATCATGTGGGAAGATGTCGGCATGGCACGGAGCAAAGAGAGCCTTACCAGTGCATTACAAGCGATACCTAAACTGCGTGATGAGTTTTGGCAAGATGTCAAAGTTACCGGTAGTAAAGTAGGACGTAATGGTCAAATTGAAGACGCCGGCCGCGTTGCTGACTTCTTCGAGTTTGCTCAGGTATTTGCTGCCGATGCATTACACCGCGAAGAATCATGTGGTGGTCACTTCCGCATCGAGCATCAAACAGACGACGGCGAAGCCACGCGTGATGATGAGAATTTCTGCTATGCTGCGGCATGGGAATACAAGGGTGTTGGCAAGGCGCCTGAGTTACATAAAGAACCTCTCAAATTTGAAAATATCAAACTTGCAGTAAGGAGCTATAAATAATGGATCTGACACTATACGTATGGCGCCAAGAAGGTCCTGATGCGAAGGGCAAGCTGGAGCAGTACGAGGCTAAGGATGTCAGCCCCGACAGCTCTTTCTTGGAAATGATGGACATTGTTAATGAGGATCTGATAACTTCTGGTATCGATCCAATTGAACTAGACAACGATTGCCGCGAAGGTATCTGCGGTACATGTGGTTGCGTAATCAACGGTATTCCTCATGGTCCTCAAAAAGAAACAACAACCTGTCAACTGCACATGCGTCAGTTTCAAGATGGTGATTCCATCACAATTGAGCCATGGCGCGCAAAAGCATTTCCAGTAATTAAAGACCTCGTTGTAGATCGTTCGGCATTGGATAATATCATCCAGTCCGGTGGTTACACCTCAGCATACACTGGTGAGTTAATCGGCGAAGCGAATAACACTCTGATCCCTAAGCCAATTGCTGAATACTCAATGGATGCTGCTGCATGTATCGGTTGCGGTGCCTGTGTTGCAGCCTGCCCTAACGGTAGCGCAATGCTGTTTACCAGCGCCAAAGTTGCCCAACTGGCAGTACTGCCACAGGGTGCTGTTGAAGCAGCTGAGCGGGTTGAGGAAATGACCGAGGCAATGCTCAATGCCGGTTTTGGTAACTGCTCTAACCACTATGAGTGTGAAGCTGCTTGTCCTCAAGGTATTAGCGTTAAATTTATCGCTAAAGCAAACCGCGAGTACATCAAGGCACAAGCTAAATAGTTTACCTATTAGCTGAGAAATAAAAAAGGGTGAGCCACCACGGCTCACCCTTTTTTTAATACTACCATGATGCCAACAAAATACCTGATTAATACAAATATTCCGCTATCACCATAAAGGTCGTTACTCTTGCGCAGGCGGGACTCTAGAAATCTATGCAAAACCTCTGGATACCCGCATTCGCGAGTATGACGAACAGGTGGAACAGAACCAGAACGGAAAATTAGTGCTACTCAGGATAAAATATCTGGATCGCATACGTCATGGTTATCCCACATCTATGCACTTATCCTGCTGCGCAACCGCAGATATACAAAAGTTTTCGCAACCCCAGCGCAATAGCACCTGCGCCTGTTCTCCACACATTTCTGCTGGAGGGCTCTGCCCGAGGAAAACCAAAGCCTGATAAATCAGTTGCGCGGCATCTACATAAGAAAAATCAACTTGATGATGGCGCTTACTTATTTTTTCGCCGATCCCTGTCAGTGCTAAGGGGAGGTGGGCATAGACGGGCACTGGATAACCTAGCAACCGCGCTAAATATATCTGCCGCGCTGTCGATGCTAATAGATCGCGCCCCCGGACTACCTGGGTCACGCCACAATCATGATCATCAATTACCACAGCCAACTGATATGCAAAAACCCCATCGCGGCGGCGCAAAATGAAATCACCGACCTGTGCTGCTACATTTTGGGCCATCCCACCTTGGACTAAATCATTGAAAACTAAATCTTCATCCTTGGTTATAAGACGAAAAGCTACATCAATAGTATCCAGCGTCTTACCTAAACAGGTGCGTGGATAAATAGGACCTTCGTCACCAAAATGAGGCGCTGATGCCACTACTTGTTTGCGACTACACGAGCACGGATAAGTTAACTTAGCCTCCTGTAGTTGCCACAAAACCTCCTGATAACGCTCAGAGCGCTGGCTTTGGTAAATTATTTCACCGTCCCAATGCAGCCCTAGACAATCAAGCTGGTGTAGGATAGCATCTGCGGCACCAGCAACAACACGCGGTTGATCGAGATCATCAATACGCACCAACCAATCCCCACCCACTTGCTTCACCATACAGTAACTGGCTACTGCGGTTAACAGAGAACCAAAGTGGAGCAACCCGGTAGGGCTGGGGGCAAAACGACCGATCTGCTTGATATATGGCATAGATAAATTCATTTGCTAACAATGATGAAAGTAGCGCCGTTAAAAGTCAAGAATTACGCCTGTTCCAAATAATATTGTTGACAAAATTAGCACAGCAACCTATCCATAACAATAAGGGTCATCTTTAAAACCAACCTTCAAACTTTCTAGCAGGACAACTTATGATTATCACGCGCGCCACCGAATATGCTATCCGGGCCATTCTGTATATGTCCAAGTTTCCCACCGGTGACATTATCTTAAAGAAAGATATCTGTCGTACCCAAGATATTACCCCAGCGTTTTTGACCAAGATATTTCAGCCGTTAGTGAAGGAAGGTATTATCGGATCCCAACGGGGTGTAGGCGGCGGATTCTATCTTAACCTTGCGCCAAAAGATATCAGTATCTACGACATTTTCAAAGTTCAGGAAGACCCCCTCCATATAAATATATGCCTTATTGAACAGGGGAAATGTGAGCGCGATAAATTTTGCCCGGTGCACAACAAATGGAATGAGGTACGCGACAGCATGATGGAGCAGTTGAGCTCATGTAATTTTGCCCAACTGGTGCAAGAAGAGAAACAGAACATTCAACAACTCACCCAACAAAAACAGCAATAAGAAGTTTCTGCGCAGAAACATTCCCAACCCTGAAAACGAAACCAACACAAACCACTAAATACCCCAGTGAATCAGCATAATAATAATATAATTTATTTAGGCTAAAAGCATTGACTTAACTAAAGATACTTACTAGTATGTCTCGATTTTTATTGCTCAGTAAACTCTGTTAGTGGGGATGAAAACAATATGAATACTGAAAAGCTAGAAGAGTATCGCACAATCTTACAAGCCCAACTTGAAGAGCTTTTGCGCGAAGCTGGTAAGACTGTTTCTGGAATGACCGATGAACACATTAACTTTCCTGATCCAACAGATCGCGCCTCCATGGAATCTGATCGCAACTTTGAGCTACGTATCAGAGACCGCGAACGGCGTCTGATTGGTAAGATTCGCGACGCATTAGAGCGAATTGATGAAGGTATTTTCGGCATTTGCGAAAGCTGCGACGAAGAAATTAGTGAAGCACGCTTGCGCGCCCGACCCGTTACTACCCTGTGCATAGATTGCAAAACTGAGCAGGAACGCAAAGAACGAATAGGATAACTTCGCCAGCACATATCAGGCAGGGCACAATGCCACATCAAGATGCAATATATTCAAACGCACACGAAGTAACGCCTTTCGAATTTAACGATAAAGTTGTCAGAGTCTTTGACGACATGATAACCCGTAGCGTTCCACTGTATCGCGAATCTATAAACCGTCAAGCACAGCTAGCCGCCCACCATTATCATCCGACTAGCTGCATTTACGACCTCGGCTGTTCCAACGGTAATTTTGGTCTGCAGTTTCTGCAAGAGATGGGCAACCGCCCCTTTAATATGCAGGCTATAGACAATTCTGCCCCAATGCTGGAGCAATACCGTCAACGGCTCCAGCACCAATCCCAGCATAAAAACATCACCCTTAACCTGGCGGCTATTGAAGATTACCCCTTGGAGCAATCCTCGGTAGTAGTGATAAACCTCACCCTGCAATTTCTAGCTTTGAGCGCACGCGATCGCCTGATTCAACATATTTATAATGCCTTACAACCGGGAGGCATCCTGCTACTCAGCGAAAAGGTTATTCACTCCGATGAAGAACTGTCCGCCCTGCAACAGGACTGGTACTACCGCTTGAAAAAGGAAAACGGCTACTCGCAACTGGAAATCAGTCAGAAACGGGATGCCCTAGAAAATATCCTGATACCGGAAACCATAGAACAGCATCAACAACGTCTTAATCAGGCTGGGTTTAAAAAAATGGATGTCTGGCTGAAATGGTTTAATTTTACCTCTATTTTATGCATCAAATGATGAAATTTACCCCAGCAGATATTTTGCACGCCCTTGATCCGAGCGGGCAACTGCCGTGGTTAAACAAACTCGGCGAGTTATTGCAAGAGAAGGACAGCTTTCATCGCTTACGCGACCGTAAAAGCCAGAAGTACCTCGATATTTTGGACAACCTGCCAGAAATCACAGCGCTAAAGTGTGAACTGAATCAAAACTGGATAACTGTGGGTAGCGCTGATGAACTTGAGCCCCAGGTAGCCGAGCAGTTGCTCCATGCCCTTTTTGGGCTACGCCCTTGGCGTAAAGGTCCATTTAAAATATTTGGTACAGAAGTTGACTGTGAATGGGTTTCCTACATCAAGTGGAACCGCTTAAAAAATGCTATAACACCACTGCGCGGCAAAAGAATTTTAGATATCGGTAGCAGCTGCGGGTACTACCTGTATCGCATGAGCAATCAGCAACCAAAATTGCTGGTCGGGCTGGAACCATACGCCACCTTTTATTTCCAATTCTGCCTGCTTCAAAAATTGATTAAAGCACCTAACTGCTATACCATACCGGCTAAATTCGAAGAATTGCCCCTGATGGCAGGATATTTTGACACCATCTTCCACATGGGAGTGCTATACCACTTGCGTTCACCATTGGACAGTTTGATCCAGATACGCCGCACCCTACGCCGTGGCGGTGAACTAGTGTTAGAAACGCTGATTATCCCCGGAGATGAGCACTTGGCTTTATCGCCACCAGAGCGCTACGCCAAGATGAACAATGTTTACTTTCTCCCCACCGTGCCCTGCCTGAGTTCCTGGCTGGAAAAGGCTGGCTTCACTAATATTCGTTGCATTGATGTAGCCAGAACTACTTCTGCAGAGCAACGTAAAACAGCTTGGATTCAAACAGAATCCCTAAGCGATTTTCTCGCCCCCGATGATGAGCTATACACTGTAGAGGGACATCCAGCACCGCGGCGGGCCCTGATGCTAGCACAGGTAAAATAGGCAGAGCATGAAGAATATACGTTACGCGCTGGACAACTATCAGCCACAACAATCCGCTCAGCAGGAGGGCAACAGTGCTGCCGTTGCTCTATTATTACGCAGCGGCGAGCAAGGGACAGAAGTGCTATTCGTACAACGTGCGCGCCATCCTAAAGATCCATGGTCGGGAAATCTTGGCTTGCCGGGAGGGAAAATAGAAAGCAGCGATGCTGACCCGCTAGCGGCAGCAATCCGCGAAACAGAAGAGGAAGTTGGTCTGTATCTAGCCGCAGAACAGCTAATTGGTCAATTAGATGATCTGCTCGGCAGCCGCGTACCCATACATGTCAGTTGTTACGTGTTTATTATCGAGCCCAACCAACAGATCTGTAGCAATGAAGAAATCGCGCACAGTTTCTGGTTTCCTGTCAGTGAACTACAACAGCACCAGCGCCATGGCATCCATCCGGTTAACTGGCATGGTACAGTATTAGCTGTTCCAGCCATCAGTATCAGCGCTGACTTGCCCATACTGTGGGGGCTGACCTATCGCTTCATATGTCAGTTTCTTCAGGTGATCGGTACCCCAATTGAAGAAAGAGAAGCATAGCTACCACCACTTGTGCCCGCCTAAAAACGTAAAATACACGCTGACCAAGTTAGACCTGCACCAAAGGTTACCAGCCCAACGATATGTCCGGCTTTAATCACTCCACTATCAATTGCCTCATTGATCGCGATAGGTATAGATGCCGCCGAAGTATTGCCAAAACGATCAACATTTATATACACCTTGGCTGGATCAATTTTAAAGCGCTTGGCTATACCTTCAATAATGCGAATATTGGCCTGATGAGGAATAAGCAAATCCAGATCTTCCGGCGTAAGCTGAGCACGCTGGAGCGCTTCATGTAAAGCATCGGTCATGGAGACTACTGCGTGACGAAACACTTCGCGACCCTGCATGTTGATACAGGCAAAATTACTGTCCAAACTTTCATGAGTGAGCGGATAACGGCTACCGCCGGGATTAAACAACAGTTTGCTATGCCGCCCATCACTCTTAATATAAGTGCTCAGCAAGCCACGCTGATCGGTTGCCGGTGCCAATACCGCTGCCCCAGCACCATCTCCAAACAACACACTGGTGTTACGATCTTGCCAATTGACCATACTTGACAGCATCTCAGCTGCGACTACCAACACCTTTTTATAACCTTCAGTCTGGATTAGGCTGTTGGCCAGATGCAAACCATAGAGAAAACCACTACAAGCTGCTGAAATGTCAAAAGCTGCGGCATTGGTTGCCCCAAGCTTCTCTTGCAGCAGGCAGGCCATAGACGGAAATTTCATATCACCGGTCACAGTACCGACAATAATCAGTTCAATCTCTTCAGCCGTTGTATTAGCAGCAGCCAGTGCCGCCACAGCTGCCTCGGCAGCTAAATCAGAGAGAGAACTGCCGGGCTCGGCAATGTGGCGCTGAAGAATACCACTGCGTTCCACGATCCACGCAGAAGTGGTATCCACCATAGTTTCCAACTCAGCATTTGTTAAAATACGCTCCGGTACCGCATGACCGGTACCTATAATACAGCTATGAGGTTGCATAGTTAACTCCCCACATACAAGTAATGCTTGCAAGCAAGCAAAAGAATTAAATTAAAGAAAATTGCCTGGCATTCACCATAATCCGTTAGTTACGGTGGGCAACAGGCACAGATAGAACGGAACAGCACCGTACTCAGATAGCGATCACCGCGATCAGGCAGCAAGGTTACCACCGTACCCGAGGTCATAGTAGCTGCAACACGTAACGCTCCCACTACCGCAGCACCACTGGACATGCCGACGAACAAACCTTCTAACACGGCGAGCTGGCGTGCACAGTCGAAAGCTTCATCGTCTTCGACGATAACTTTTCCATCCATCTGAGTAGGATCAAACACCGGCGGCACGATCGCCTCCTGCATATTCTTCAACCCCTGAATTTTATGCCCCAATGTTGGCTCAACCCCAATGATACGAATCTCCGGATCAAACTCTTTCAACGCCCGACCTGTGCCCATCAGGGTTCCTGAAGTACCGATTCCGGCCACAAAAGCATTTAACTTACCATGGCATTGACGATAAATTTCTGGGCCGGTGGTCTCATAATGGGACAGAGGATTATTCGGGTTAGCATATTGGTTCGGCATAAAATACTGCTGTGGAGATTCGGCAACGATGTGGTGCGCCAATCTGATGGCACCATCTGTAGCCTGTCCCGGCTCCGAGAGTATCACCTCCGCGCCGTGAGCCTCCAACACGCTGCGCCGTTCAGTACTGACACAGGGTGGCATCACCAACTTTACCTTATAACCTAACGAAGCACCGATCATTGCCAGGGCGATGCCAGTGTTACCTGAAGTTGGCTCCAGGATTGTCTTCTCTGGTGTTAACTCACCTGACTCAATAGCCTTCTTTATCATATACCAAGCGGGACGATCTTTTACCGAACCACCGGGGTTGCTCCCCTCCAGCTTGGCAAAAATATTGACCGCCGGGTTACCGTTAAGCTTGGTAAGCTGTACCAGCGGGGTGTTACCAATAGCCTGCGTTAAAGCATATTCATTCATCGCTATTTTTACTACCTGTGTAAGTAGAAACTTGTGCTTCTACGCAATTGATAAAATATCAATCTCAAAAAGATCGACAGCTTAACCTCTAAATTATACCGTGCAGTTCAGCTCCGCTTACCCCAAACAGATCAACCCGCTTTTCCACCTCAGGATCGTCTATTAACGCTGGCGCATGATGATGCTTGCGCCGCGCATCAATTATCAACGAGCCGTTACAGCCCCAATGTTTATTACTAACAAAAGACTCAATGCCGTAGATGTCCTGTGCCGGATCGGAACGGGTAAAAGTAGTCCACAAGAAATTATTCAAGGTGCACGCAGCAAACACGCTATCGTCACTAACTATAAGCAGCGGAAATTCATTAACACTATCGGCAGCACTGAAAAATGCGCTCAACCGTTGCATGTCCAGCGCCGGATCAGCAGCTTCAGCGCTACAGATCGGTCCCTGAATGATCAAAATACCCGGTTGCGCTATTTGCGGTGCGCTGAAACCAGCGGGCAGACGTAAATCTAGCGGTAACTCAGTCGACAACTGACGTCGCACTGCCCCGTTAGCAGCCACAACAACCTTGGAACCACGGTTAATGCCACTGCCGGTGTAGTCCAGAGTATCCATAGTAGTACAGGTATGGAAATGGAGATCACGACGCCAATCACAGCGCTGCAACATATGGGCAAAGAATTGCTGAATATCATGAACATCCAACTGTGGACAATCATTGCTATTGGCAATCAGCAGATATTTCGCCAAGGATAACTGCCCCTGACCGAGAATGGCACAACCCTGTGTTAACAGTTCCTGCGGTCGCTGATCGTTGCTGTATGGAGTATAGCGCTCAGTGCCCAGAGCGAGCAACAGCGGATGCACTCCAGCAGCATCGACAGCATGCACCGCCTTGATACCCGGCAACACCGTGGGAATAAGCTCCCCAGTCAGTTCATGGATAAAAGTCCCGAAACTGGTATCTTCCTGCGGCGGTCGCCCCACCGAAGTAAATGGCCAGATGGCATCTCGGCGATGATACACCGCGTCGACATGTAACACCGGAAAGTCATGCTTTAGGCTGTAATAACCCAGATGATCTCCAAAGGGACCTTCTGGGCGGGTAGCGCTTGGATCAATACTGCCACAGATAACAAAATCAGCTTCAGCCGGAAAGGGCAATCTACCGCCATGATCGCCACGTACCATGGAGATACGTCTTCCCGCCAGCAAACCGGCAAATGACAACTCTGGCATCCCCTCCGGCAATGGCATCACTGCGGCAACAGTCATACTGGGAGCACCGCCGACAAAAATATTGACCGGCAACCGCTGACCAGCCTGCTGGGCAACAGTGTGATGCACGCCAATACCGCGATGAATTTGGTAGTGCAGTCCCACCTCTTTGTTAGCAATGTAGTCATTGCCAGAGATCTGCACGCGGTACATCCCCAGATTTGCATGGCGCAACCCAGGCTGGTGCGGGTGTTCGCTATACACCTGCGGCAGCGTTATAAACGCCCCCCCGTCATCAGGCCAAGTAACTAGCTGGGGCAAACTATCCAGCGTAGTCCGACCAGCTAAAACCGGCGCTTGTTTAACCCGTTTGGGGAGTAGGTGCCATGCCCCGAGAGGGGCCTTGGCAAAGCGCCACGGCTGTTTCAACACCGCGGCTGGCGCTACTTTAGCCTCAACTAGGCGTTGCACCGTCTCTAGGGTATCGCGAAAGATAAAGCGGGTACGCTCCAAGGTGCCAAACAGATTGCCCAGCATAGGAAACTGGCAACCGCTTATATT
>Ga0307991_1002202_pt1 | contig 13300 bp, 16 predicted proteins | sample EllFjometagen131_FD_203146 | JGI IMG/M metagenome (GOLD analysis project Ga0307991, IMG submission 203146) | Marine microbial communities from Ellis Fjord, Antarctic Ocean - #131 | ecosystem: Environmental > Aquatic > Marine > Unclassified | place: Southern Ocean | collected 2014-10-08
TAATTTTCATTTATAAACAATTTGGAGAGGGAAATGATTCATTCTGTTCAGGACTGAAGTATGACTTCGATTTATTCACAGATTCATGAATTCGTCAAGAAAGAACCGGATTCATTGAGATTTCAGTTTTCTCAACACGATGATCTGATTTTATGAAAATTCTTTAATTCTGTGGTGACAATGCAGCATGACAAATTGGCAAAACCATGACATTTTGTCATAACTATTTAACCTGCTGAATTTTAAATATTTTCAAAGTAAAAGAGACCCCCTGCTCGGGCATACCCGCAAAATGTCAGGGCGCGCGTCAATCTCTTTCATGCCGTTAAAAAAACCACCAACATCAATTCCGTTTAATTCCAATATGATAAAACCCATATGGTGCTTTTTTTAAAAACTTGGCAGGCATGTTGCAATTTATAATTACTAAAGCACAAAAGCAATTTTCAGTGATCAATTTTTCAAATAACTAAAATTCATCATTTCATAAAAAAGAAAGGCATTTGCCATGAAAAACACAATAATTAATAAACACCTTCCCAACCCGGCATCTTTTAATGTTTCAGATATAGAAGACAGGGATATTGCACAATTAACCATTTCCAGCCAAACACACAGCGTATCTGTAGCCCGCAAAATAAAGATATATTTATTTGTTTTACTAATATTATTTTTAACAGGGTGTTCTACTGTTTATGTGCCGGCTTTAAATACAAAAATAACCATCGAAAATTCAGATGGAGACTGCAAGGACAAGGCGATTGCTTATCAAACCGTGCTGCAGGATCAAGGGATTGAATCCTGTGTTACCTGCGGTGTTTTAAGTTCTTATTCCAAACCGCTTTTGCATTGCTGGAATGAAGTACTTAGCCCTGAAGACGACAGATGGAAACTTGTTGATGCCGATGCAGTAGAGCGCCGGGTGGATGGGTGGGACACGGAACAGTCTCCGGAATATATGCCTTATGTCAGGTATAGCGGAAAGGTGACACTTGATGATATCCGTTCGGAACGAGGATTTTATTGGAAATCTGAGAAAAGTCTTGCCTACATAATGGAGAATTGCCAGTTCAACTGGATTCCAATAATAAGTGAAATTGATTATATGTGTATTTTTTCTCCGCCAGAACCGCAGAATTTTCCACGACCGCCATCAAACACTAACTTTGCAGGGCTTTAATTACCGGATAAAATCGTGATTAGAATGATACAAGAACTGAATCAGGCAAACAATATACACCCCCATCATTAAAAATAAATAAATTTAAAAAATCAACGGAAGGACCTGTTATGAATCAAATGACACTCCCAACACCCCAGGAAAAGCTACCAGGCGCCACTTGCCGGCCCTTCGCAAAAGCCAGTATTCTGGTTGTAGATGATGACGAAGCGATTCGCAAATTGCTCAAGCAGATTCTGGAACGAGACGGATATGCCTGCGTGACGGCAAGAAGCGCGGAAACCGCCTTAATCAAAACCGCCTCACAGTCATTTGACCTGGTTGTTTCCGACATCAATATGCCGGGAAAATCAGGCATTGAATTGCTGAAAGAAATAAAAAAGTATTTTCCAAACATGCCGGCACTTATGATTTCAGGGGTTAAAGACGCAACAACATCGGATTCCGCCATTTCTCTGGGCGCTTATGATTATATCTTAAAGCCCTTTAAGAAAGACCAGGTGTTGATCAGCGTTAAAAATTCACTTCGAAGAAAATGCATGGAACTTCAGGACCGGTTTGAACTGGAAAATAAGGAAAAAGTCATCCACAACCAGACAATTGACCTGAGTGCTTCCCGGATAAAATTGAAACAGACTTTAGATGGCGTAATCAAATCCATGGCCCTTGCCATTGAATCCAGAGATCCCTATACAGCAGGGCATCAGCAGCGGGTGGCCCGACTGTGCGATGCCATCGGGGCTGAAATGGGATTTTCTCCGGAAAACTGCTATTGGCTGAAAATGGCCGGGATGATCCACGATATCGGCAAAATCTCCGTTCCCGCCGAGATACTCTGCAAACCGAGCAGACTCTCGAATGCTGAGTTTTCAATCATCAAGGAACATCCGGAAACAGGTTATAATATTTTAAAAGAAATCGAGTTTCCTCATCCCATCGCGGAAACCATTCGGCAACACCACGAACGCCTCGACGGGTCAGGGTATCCCAAGGGATTGGACTGAAGACCAGATTTATGTTGAGGCCAAAATCATTGCCGTGGCAGATACAGTGGAAGCAATGGCGTCCCACCGGCCATATCGGCCTTCTTTAGGCATTGAGGCAGCGCTTAAAACAATTTCCGATCCCAAGGTCAAACTCTACGATCCCTATGTCGCGGAAACCTGCTGTTTATTGTTTGAAAAGAAAGGGTTTGAGCTTTAGCAGGCTACAACAAAACATTATGAATTCAAGGGTATTTTCAGCTGCTTGATAGGGAACATAGTTGCAATTTTACTGGGTCTAAAAAATATGAGGCATTATAATTGAATTTAAAAATGGAGACGGTGATGACACCCCCATTTTCCAGAAAAAAATCAATTTTTTTTATTCGTATGGTTGTTATTATTACGACCGCTTATTTTATTCTTTTTACACCCGCAGTAAATAAACAGCTTGAAAATTGGGGATATCTTTTCATTGTTTTTTATATGCTGACCAATCTGCTTGTTGCCCGTATTCCGGAAAAATTTTTCTACGATGATAAGATTTTTTATGGGTTTCTTTTAAGTGACAGCATACTGTTACCGGCTGGGATCTATTTTTCAGGATATGTCGGGTCAGATTTATACCTGATATATTTTTTAATTGTTTCATTAATAACCATCAGTTCCCGTTTTAAATACCTGATGATAAACGCTATTATCTTTTCTTGCATCTACGGTTGGATGTTATATCAAAAAGGCTTTTTAACTGGTCCTCTGGCTGTCAGCTATTCTATTCGGATTCCCTTTATTCTCGCTACTACAATGTTTTATGGTTATCTTATAACGACCAGATTAAAAGGCAAAGACAGAAAGATCCGTGAAGTCCAGGAACAATATGAGCAAATTGTTCAAGCGACTGATGTGTTGATGTGTATTGTCAATCATGACGGGAATTTTTTATTTGCCAATCAAAAGCTCGTTACTTTTTATGGATACCTGAATAAAAAAAATCTTCTCGGCTCGAATTTTTCAGGAATTTATAACGGAGACAAAGCTGAAGCGGAAAAAGCGCTGAGCTATGTGAAATCAGTATTCCAGAAAAATGACATGGTGCAGCATGAATCCTTTAATAAACATCACGACATATGGTTTTCCAATACGTTGAGCCCGATAAGAGATCCCTCAACCGGAGAGGTTTCAGCCGTCTGCATTATTTCAAAAGATATTACCAATCGGATAAAAGAAGAGAAAAAACTAATTGATACAGTTGAACTGCTGCGGAAAACCAGAGACCAGTTAATACAAAAAGATAAAATGGCCGCACTCGGGCGGATGGCGTCGGGGATTGCGCATGAAATCCGAAATCCGTTGGAAATTATTTATATGGGAGTTGATTATCTGGAATACAATCTGCCCGATGATAATCCTCATATCCGAAAATCAATAGAAAAAATTTTTAATGCGGTCAACCGGACCAATAATATAATCAAAAACATTTTATCATTTTCAAGACAATCAGAATACAAAATTACACAAATCCCCCTCATTTCTTTGCTTAGCAACACGCTGGCGCTTGCAAACCATACGATTCGAAAAAACGGTGTGAGCGTATATCGGGAATATGATGATGAATTCCTGGAGATAGCAGGTGATCGTAATATGCTGGAACAAGTTTTTTTGAATCTTGTCAATAATGCGATTGATGCGATGAAAGATTGCAAAAAAAAGAAATTAACGGTTCGTGCCTATAAAAAATTAGTTACTAAGATCGGTTATAAATCCGGTTACCGGCGGGCTGATTTTTTTAGTATCGGTGATGAAATGATTGTTGTTGAAATATCAGACACAGGAAAGGGAATCCCCGAAAAAGCCATGCCGAAAATATTCGAACCGTTTTTTACAACCAAACCCACGAATGAGGGTACGGGTCTGGGCCTCAGCCTTTCCCATATGATAATGGATCGCTTATCCGGCACCATTGATGTTGAAAGCCGTGAAAACCAGGGAACCACTTTTTTTATAAAACTTCAGCCGGCAAGTAGAATGCCGGATTTAAAAAAGGCCTGATATGTCAAAAAGTATAAAAGTATTGATCATTGATGATGAAAAGGATTTTTGTTATTTCGTCAAAAAAAATCTTATGCGGGATGGAATGTTTGATGTGATTACCGCGACAAGCGGCAAATACGGAATCGAACTGGCTGAAAGTGAGCAGCCGGATATTATCCTGCTGGACCTAGTCATGCCGGACATGTTCGGTAGTGAGGTCGCGGCTGTTTTAAAAGAAAAGGCCGACACCGCAAACATACCGATTCTTTATATAACGGCACTTGCCACGGATGACGATATCGGTGAAAATGAAGAAAAGAAAACCGGAAATAATCATATCCTGCCGAAACCGGTTCGGACAAAAAAATTAATAGAAACCATTCTGAATATTTTAAGAAAACCGTGACCTCTGTGGGGCTGACAGGATAATATTAATGATGTCAAAAGGATATGCCAGTGAATTAAGACGGATTCTAAATTATTTGATTAAAAAGCGCAATTTTGACGCTTTCGGCTTTCGCATCGCCATGCTCGAACGCCGTGTGCAGCATCGATTGGTGTCCACAAATTGTAAAAACTACACGGATTATTTTCTTTATTTGCAAAATAATTCTGCTGAACTCGATTATCTGATCAATGCATTGACCATTAATGTCAGCCGGTTTTTCAGAAACACGCTGATATTTGAATATATTGCCGATCAAATACTGCCCGATATGATTCATCAAAAAACAAAGACCATGGAATCACTCTTTGCGCGTCTGGTCAGCGGGCTGTGCAATGGGAGAGGAACCTTATTCCATTACGATTTTGATCAATGAACTGCTGAAAAAACAAACCAATAAATTGATGGTCAATATCTTTGCAACAGACATTGATGTGAATATATTAAAAAAGGCACAAACGGCGACATATCAATTTGAAAGCATTGAGAATGTCAAATACAGTGTATTTAAAAAATATTTTTCCAGCCAGGGAGAATCGTTTCAATTAACTCCGGAGATAAGGGATCTGGTGTCATTTTCGTTTTATGATATCCTCGATAAAAACAGTGAAACTCCTCCCGCAGAGCGGGAGGCCTCAGGAAGCCCCCCAAAGGGGGGCGGGTACTTTGGAAAAGCCTCATAGGTGCTTTTTATTACTGTTTATTCAAAATCAAACTCCATTTGGCGTTCATTTGTTTCTTGGTCACGAATGTATTTACGTATCTTTTTCTCATCCAGTCCAACGGTACTTACACAATATCCCCATGCCCAAAAATACAGCCCTTTCGCTTTGTTTTGTTTGAGTAGATCCCAATGGATTCGAACGGCACTCTTACCCTTCAGGAAACCAATTACAAATGCGATGCTAAATTTTGGCGGGACACTCAAACACATATGGATATGGTCTGGCATCAAGTGTCCTTCCAGCAGTTCAACTCCTTTTTGGCAACATAAATCTCTTATGATATCTCCTACGCGCCTCCTAAATTTCCCGTACATCCTCTTTTTGCGATACTTTGGGACTATGACTATATGGTATTTGCAATCCCAACGTACATGCGATAAACTTTGTCAATCATGCATAGGTTCTTCCTCTTTCTTTCCCATATGGGACTTTCCTGGGGAAGAGCCTATTTTATTTTTCTCCGGAACGGTAGAACCTTTCCGGGTCCACCATTAGAAATGGTGGCTTAATATCGGAGTTAAAAGTTCCACCAATACCATAAAATTTGGCAAAGCGTAGTGATTTTTCAGACAAGAAATAATACATGTAGTATCTTGAATGGCTGAAAAATTGCTACAACGCAGTAGATGGGACTTCTTCTATGTAACTTCATCTAAAAATTATGTATCAATAACCATTATTAACAAGGTGTTAACTCAATTTTTAACCATTTTTCCAAAAGTTATTTATAGGCTCGGTCACGGACGTGGCCGGGGGGAACACTTTTTACGAGACTGTCATACTTCGGCAATTAAAAAAAATGAATAATGATCAGCGGGGTCGCGTTGCATGAAATTATTTGTGATAAAGCAGGCAAACCGATTCATTGCCGATTTTTAAATGTTAATGCGGCTGTTGAAAGGCTATTAAATCAAATGAGGTTTTATAAATGAAATTCGCGTTCAAACTGACACTGGGTATTTTTTTAACCGGTACACTCGCTCTCGGTTTAGTTTCATGTGCGATATACCTGTACAACCGAGATATGGTAATTATTTCACAGCTTGATTACACGGAATCCATCGCCCATAAAATTTCGCAGGATGTTGAACAGCTATTGATTGAAAAGGCAAAAACAGCATTAACAATCACAAATGCGCCGTTGATAAAAAATGCCCTGGATGAAAGCAATACTAAATTCAAAGCGCTTAGCGAAGCAAACAGAAAGGAATTAATCAATCGTCTTGATTCCGACTGGAAAGAAATAAATAACGAAAGGGCTCCTTTTATCCTCAAATATACCGACAATCAAATTTCTCACTATTTTAAGAATCAGCAGTCGACTCTCAAGGATGAATACGGTGAAATTTTTTTAACCAATAAATTTGGAGCACTTGTAGCTTCCACGGGCAAATTATCCACTCTCGCTCACGCACATAAGTACTGGTGGTTGGGTTCTTATGATAACGCAAAAGGCTCAATATTTTTTGACGATCGCGGTTATGACGACAGTGTGGGTGGATATGTTTTGGGTGTTGTTGTTCCTGTCAGAAACAGCATCGGCATTATCGGTATTTTAAAATGCAACCTCAATATCCTGGGTTCTATAGATCAACTGATATGCAGTGCAAAGGACGACTTAATTGGAAATTTTAAACTTGTTCGTTCCGGGGGTACAATTGTTTTCGAAGAAGGTTCCGAGCCTTTAAGCACGAAAATCCCTGAAGTGGTTCGTGAAAAACTTAAAGAAAAAAAGAGAGGTGCTTCAGTTTTTACCATTGCCGGAAAAAAATGGTTGGTTGGATTTTCGGAGATTAAGCTATCCTCAACGCAGAAAGGCTATTCTCTCGGTGGCAGCAATGAATCGATTGATCACAAAAAGGGAAATACCGGTGAATCATGGTACATTCTGAATTTTCGAGAGATGGAAACCGTTTTGCTTCCTGTCACAGAATCAACTAAGATAATTGCGCTGGCCATTGGTTTGGTTCTTTTTATTTTGGCAATCGTCGCGTTTCTAATTGGACGCCAAGTGGCCCGCCCCCTTCTGAGCCTCGTCGAACTGGCTGGAAAGATAGCAAAGGGAGATTTCAGTGCAAGAGTTGATACTAAAAAAAAGGATGAGTTTGGTATCCTTGCCCGGTCATTTAACAATATGGCAAAAAATCTTAGACTGACCACAACCTCAATCAAATCGCTTGAAAACGAAATCGTACTTAGAAAAAATTCCGAAAATGAAAAAGAAAAACTCATCAATGAATTACAAAAAGCGGCAAATGAAATCAAATCATTAAAAGGCATTCTACCGATTTGTTCTCACTGCAAAAAAATCCGTGATGATGAGGGATACTGGAATATTATTGAAGCGTACATCCAGAAACATTCAGATGCCGAGTTAAGCCACGGCATTTGTCCGGAATGTGCAAAAAAATATTATCCGGACATGGATCTTTATGACGATTGATCCAGGCGCCTGGCGCGTATGCCCGGATTACGGTCAGTGATAACGGGATCGGTATACCAAAAGAAAATATTGATAAAATTTTTGAACCGTATTTTACCACCAAAGAAAAAGGGGAAGGTACCGGGCTGGGACTTTCCGTCGTCCATGGCATCATCAAAGCCCATAACGGGTACATTACCGCTTACAGCGAGCCCGGGAAGGGAACCACGTTCCACGTTTACCTGCCGATAATCCAAAAAGCTTCAGCTAAAACAATAGCACAAAACAACGAACCATTGCCCATTGGGTCGGAACGGATTCTTCTGGTGGACGATGAACTCCCAATTATAAAAATGTAGCAGCAGATTCTTAAACGACTGGGATACTCTGTCACGACAAGGACCAACAGCGTGGAAGCCCTGGAAGCGTTTCGATCGTCACCGGATCAATTTGATCTGGTTATCACGGACATGGCCATGCCGAACATGACCGGTGACACGCTGACCCGGGAGGTAAAAAGCATACGCCCTGATATACCGATGATTTTGTGTACGGGATTCAGCACAAATATACACATTCAAAGAGATCCGGCGCTTCAAATCAACGCGTTTTTGATGAAACCGGGGGATAAATAAAAATGGCAAAAACGGTACGGAAGGTCTTGGATGAAAAGAATGAAAAATGAAAAGTGAGAATTGAATACTGAAAAGTAAATAGAATTGAAAAATGACTATCGAAAAGTGAAAATTTAAGGAACCCTATCAATTTTATAAAATTGACCCTGCGCAACGATACCCTAAAAATCTGACAAATAACAGGACAAGGTATCCCCGGTTGGGCCTTTGCACCCATGTGCGGCCTGGTATCTAAAAATAAAAAAAAGCCTTGCCCGTTGGGGTAACAATATGGGGGGGTGGGCAAGGCTTTTAATTAAAGCGGATAAATATTATTCGCTTTTTTTTTCAATAAAATACGTTTATTTATGCTTCTGACTTTTGGGTCTTTTCTTCCGCTTTTTCAGCTTTCTTTTCCACCTTTTCAGGTTTCTTTTCCGCCTTTGCAGGTTTCTTTTCCGCCTTTGCAGATTTCTTTTCCGCCTTTGCAGATTTTTTATCTTCTTTTTTGGGTGCCACCGGCTCACCGGTTAATTCAACCAAAGTAAGCGTTGCCGCATCCCCCTTGCGAAGACCAATTTTAACTAAACGGGTGTATCCGCCGGCTTTACTTCCGAATCGTTGCGGCGCATCATCAAAGAGCTTGTGAACAACACTCTTTTCCCGAATAATTGCCATTGCCTGTCTTCTGGCATGCAGATCGCCGCGCTTTGCCAAAGTAATCATCTGATCGGCCCAACGTCGCAGTTCCTTTGCTTTTGGATCCGTTGTTTTGATCCGACCGTATTTAAAAAGCGATGTAACCATATTTCGAAACATGGCGCTTCTATGACTGCTTGTTCTATTTAATTTAACTCCGCTCTTCCGGTGTCTCATAAAGCGTTATTCCCCTTGATCTATATCATCGTCTTCAGGCGGCTCAAAGGAATCAATATTCATACCCAGAGATAACCCCAGTTCCGACAACAGTTCCTTGATTTCATTTAATGATTTTCTGCCAAAGTTCTTGGTTTTAAGCATTTCCGCTTCCGTACGATTCACCAATTGATAAATCTTGGTGATATTGGCATTACGCAAACAATTGGCACTTCTGACAGAAAGTTCAAGCTCATCCACATCAAGATATAAATTATCGTTTTGCCTCGGTTTTGAATCATCTACGGTTTTCTCCGCTAATTCAGGTTCGAGATCTTCATCAAAATTGATAAACACATTCATTTGTTCTTTTAATATTTTCGCGGCAAAGGCAACCGTATCTTCAGGCGTAACAGAACCGTCCGTCCAAACTTCCATGGTCAGTTTGTCATAATCTGTTTTCTGCCCCACCCGCGCATTGGTGATTCGGTAGTTTACCCGTTTAATGGGGGAAAAAACGGAATCTATCGCAATAGTTCCAACCGGCGCTTCAAGATCTTTATTTAGTTCAGCCAGAGCATACCCTTTGCCGGCATTCACCGTCATCTCAACCCTGAATTTCGCATCAGCGGACAAAGTGGCAATGTGCAGGTCCGGATTCATAACTTCAACTTTTCCATTACCACTGATAATATCGGCTGCAGTGACGACACGTTCGCCATCCACATCAATTTCTATCATTTTCGACTCAGCATCTTCCATTTTAACACGAACATTTTTTAAATTCAGAATAATTTCTGAAATATCTTCCAATACGCCAGGAATTATCGAGAATTCATGCATCACGCCATCAAACTTGACCGATACGATGGCTGAGCCGCAAATTGAAGAAAGTATAATTCGTCGTAATGAATTACCAAGAGTGATGCCAAAGCCGCGCTCCAGTGGTTCCCAGATAAATTTTCCATAGGTGGGCGTCTGGCTGGCGATCTGAACCTTTTCAGGTTTGATAATTTCGCGCCAGTTCATATATGTAATTTCATTCAATGACATGTTATCTCTCCAAACTTGTTAATATGCCCGATTTATTCGATACGGATACTTTTGGCGGCGGTTTTATCAAAATACGCACACAGCCTGAAATAAAAACAGCCGCTGTTGATCTGATCGAATTATCTGGAATAAAGCTCTACGATCTGATTCTCCTGAATCGGCATTGTTAAATCTTCTCGAACCGGAACACCTTTAACCATGCCTTTGAACTTTTCTTTTTCAAGCTCTAACCATTGCGGCATACTTCTGCGAACAACCGCTTCAAGAGAGTCGGTAATGACCTGCATGGTTCTGCTTTTTTCACGAATTTCAACAACATCACCGGTTTTGATCTGATATGAAGGGATATCTACCTTTTTCCCATTGACCAGAAAATGACCGTGGCGAACCAGTTGACGTGCCTGGGGCCTTGAATTGGCAAAACCCAATCGATAGACAACATTGTCAAGCCGTTTTTCAAGCGCCAACAGCAAGTTGATTCCGGTAATCCCTTTTTTACGGTCTGCCCTTACAAAAGTCAGTTTAAACTGTTTTTCAGAAAGGCAATAACTGCGTTTAACTTTCTGCTTTTCGCGAAGCTGAAGTCCATAATCGGAAATTTTACCGCCCCGGCGTTGACCATGCTGTCCTGGTGGATAACTTCGCCGGTCAAACGCACACTTATCGGAATAGCAGCGATCGCCTTTCAGATATAATTTTATATTCTCCCGTCGACAAAACCGACAAACAGATCCTGTATATCGTGACAAATTTTCCTCCCCTTATAAACGATTGCTCGTAACCGCTTTTTAAACAAATTTATCAAGCGATGTTAAAATATTAAATAAATATAAACCCACCGTTTTTAGACAAACAATGAAAAAACACTAAACCCGGCGACGTTTTTTGGGTTTACAGCCATTATGCGGGATCGGAGTGACATCTTTTATCATTGTAACGGTGAGACCGGTGGCCTGTAATGATTTCAGCGCGGATTCACGTCCGGGTCCGGGTCCTTTAACATAGACTTCAACATTTCTCAAGCCATGCTCCATGGCCTTTTTAGCGGCATCCTGCGAGGCAAGTTGTGCGGCAAAAGGGGTACTTTTTCTGGACCCTTTAAATCCGTTCATTCCTGACGTAGACCATGATATAACGTTTCCGTTCGGATCGGTTATTGTCACAATAGTATTATTAAACGTCGATTGAATATGAACAACGCCGTTTAAAATATTCTTTTTTATTTTTTTCTTCGTTTTCGTTCTCTTTGCCATTGACTCCGCCTTTATGTATTATATTACTTTTTAGCGACTCCGCCTTTTTTCTTTACTGCCGTTCTTCTAGGTCCCTTACGCGTCCTCGCATTTGTACTCGTCCGCTGGCCGCGAACCGGCAGTCCCCTGCGATGACGAAGCCCCCGGTAACATCCCAAATCCATCAATCGCTTGATATTCATTGATATGTCAGTTCGGAGCTCACCTTCGACCTTATACTCATCATCAATGATCTTACGGATCTGATTGACCTCGCCGTCAGACAAGTCATCCGTTTTAATACTTTCATCAATACCCAGCTTAGCAAGTATAGTTTGAGATGTAGACAGCCCGACACCATAAATATATGTTAAGCCAACAACTATACGCTTACCTTTGGGTAAATCAACGCCCGAGATTCTTGCCAATGTCTGCCTCCTTGTGTGCTATATCTAGCCCTGACGCTGTTTATGCCGTTTGTTAACACATATGACACGAACAATGCCTTTTCGCTTAATAATTTTGCAATTTCGACATCTCTTTTTTACCGATGCACTTACCTTCATAACACCACCTCAAACCTATTGCCTATCAATCTATATTATCAGATAATCATATCAACTGCCCAAGCAATTACTTGGATCGATATGTAATTCTTCCCCGGGTGAGATCATAAGGGGACAATTCAACCGTAACCGTGTCCCCGGGTAAAATTTTAATAAAGTGCATTCGCATTTTACCCGATATATGAGCGAGCACCTGGTGCTCGTTTTCAAGGACCACTTTAAACATTGCATTTGGCAACGTTTCAAGTACTGTTCCCTGAACCTTAATCGGTTCTTCTTTTGCCATTTATGAACTCCCGCTTACAGATTTTAGAACTTTTGTTTAAAAATTAAACTATGATTATCTCTTTATTTTACCAGTAGTTAAAAAGCCTTCATAATTTCTGGTAATTAAATGGGATTCCACTTGACCAACCGTATCCATCGCAACACCAACGACAATCAACAATGACGTACCACCAAAATAAAACGGAACATGCAATTGTGTCATCAATACCGACGGCAACACACACACCGCAGAAACATAGGCCGCGCCGCCCAGAGTGATTCGTGTCAGTACTTTATCAATATAATCAGCCGTTCTTTTTCCCGGGCGAATCCCCGGAATATACCCGCCGTATTTTTTCATATTATCCGCAACATCCGCTGGATTAAAAACAATGGCCGTATAAAAAAAGCAAAAGAAAAAGATAAATCCCACAAACATCGATTCGTAAACAATTGATCCGGGACGAAGGGCTGATGAAATAAACTGCATGACGGCAATATCTTTAAAAAAACTAGCCAATGTTGCTGGAAACATAATCAAAGAAGAAGCAAAAATCGGCGGAATAACACCGGAGGTATTTAATTTTAATGGCAGATGCGTACTCTGGCCGCCGTACATTTTTCTTCCCACGACACGCTTCGCATATTGCACCGGAATTCTCCGCTGCCCCTGTTCCATAAAATTAATAAATGCAATAACGCCAACCATAAGAATGGTCAAAAGAACACATGCGAAAATCCCCATTTCACCGGTAGACAACATCGAAAACGTATTTCCCATGGCCTGCGGCATCCGGGCAACAATACCGGCAAAAATAATCAGCGAAATACCGTTACCAATGCCGCGTTCACTGATTTGTTCACCCAGCCACATGATAAACGCCGTACCAGCTGTCAGCGTGATCACTGTCATAATCCTAAATGACC
>Ga0307991_1002203_pt1 | contig 13300 bp, 12 predicted proteins | sample EllFjometagen131_FD_203146 | JGI IMG/M metagenome (GOLD analysis project Ga0307991, IMG submission 203146) | Marine microbial communities from Ellis Fjord, Antarctic Ocean - #131 | ecosystem: Environmental > Aquatic > Marine > Unclassified | place: Southern Ocean | collected 2014-10-08
TATTAATGATAATGACCTAAGATCATTGTATATTAAAGAACTTTCTGAGCGTATAAACATTGATGAATTTGCCATTCTTGAAAAGGTCAGAAAAATATCGCTTCGAAATCGAAATAGAGATAAAAGGCCAACTTGGCCAAACACCGGTTTTAGCCTCGGCCGGCACAAAACAAGTGCTCCGGATAAGGTTCAAGAAAAAGCTTTTATAGGCAAATGGGAAAAACTAGAGCGCCAGATCATAGCAATGATGCTTCAGTTTCCTCAAATTTTATCTGAAATAAATGAGCGTAATATACTCGAACTTTTTGAAAATAATGTTTTAAAATCGATTGGACAATTGCTTTTGAAGCACAAAGATGAATTAGAAATGCAATTATCCGATATTATAAATTTAATTGAAAAAAAAGAGCAAAGAAACATTGTTGCCTCTCTGGCAATTGAAGAAACTATATGGGATCATAACGCATGTATTGGCATTATCACCCGATTTGAGTCGATCCGAAGGAAAAATGAAAAGAAATTATTAGAAAAAATAAAGGCGGCGGAAAAAGACAACGACCTTGAGTTGCTTGTAAAATTATTAAATCAAAAACAAAAAATGGCGCTATTGACTGAAAAAAAGAAAATGGCACTGTTAAAATAATAAAAAGAAACGACCGGAGTCTGCAGGAGGCTAAAGTTTATGGCAAAGAAATCTGCTACTAATCGGAAAAAAGCAAAAAAGATTCCCAAAAAGACTTTTGAAAAATTGATTTCCAAAGGAAAACAGCAGGGGTTTTTAACTTATGATGAAATTAATAAGGTGCTTCCAGATGATATGCTTTCTGAACAGATTGATGAAACCCTGATGATGTTTGATGAGCATGATATTGAAATAATAGACGAAAAAAAGACCAAGTTGCCGACCAAAGTAAAAAAGGTTAAGTTTTCCGATACTTCTGTTTCTGATTATGGTTCCGTAACCGACCCTGTTAAAATGTATTTGAGAGAAATGGGATTGGTGACCCTTTTGAGTCGAGAGGGAGAGGTTGTTATTGCAAAGGAGATAGAAGCCGGTGAACAAGAAATTTTAAAAGCACTGATAGATACGACCATAGGGGTAGAATGCATTTTAGAGCTCGGACGAAAGATAGAAAACGGCGAGTTGCGACCCAGGCGAGTGTTAAGGGATGTACGGGAGATTGAAGAGGGAGATGCATATGTTGAGGAAGCGATTCAGATCGAAAATTATTTAAATACCGTACATTTAATTAAAGCTATTGATGATGAAAACAGAATATACAGGGGAAAACTATTTTCTTCTGATCCGGATCTCGATGAAAAACGGCGTATAAGAAGGTGTATCTCTCGCAGGAATAAAAAAATATTCGATTTGCTTAAAGATTGGCGGTTTGAAATAGGCGTTTTAGATAAAATCGATAAACTTATCCGGGAGCAAATCCAATGGATGGATTCCATGAATCGAATGATTTTAATGTGTGCGGATACAGTTAATGCATCAATCACAGAGATTCGTTCCAACCTTAAAACCAAGAGTAAATTTGTTAAATGGCTCAGTTCCTTTTGTGATCTATCCAAAGATGAGATTCTTATACTATTTGAAGACCTGAAAAATATTCAAGACCAGCTTGCAGGAAGGGAATATGCCATCAAGGCAAAAAACAGGACCTTAAAGAGAATTGTGTCTAATATTGAAGAAGGGCGTTTTAGAGCAAAACTCGCCAAAAGCGAGCTAACCAAAGCCAATTTACGCCTGGTGGTCAGTATCGCAAAAAAATATACGAACAGAGGTCTCCAGTTTTTGGATTTGATCCAAGAAGGGAATGTCGGTCTTATGAAAGCCGTCGACAAATTCGAATATCGCCGCGGCTATAAATTCAGTACATATGCCACATGGTGGATAAGACAGGCCATAACACGCGCAATCGCTGATCAAGCAAGAACCATCCGGATTCCGGTCCATATGATTGAAACAATAAACAAACTTATTCGAACATCCAGGTACCTTGTACAGGAGTTTGGACGAGAGCCCACTCCTGAAGAGATCGCGGAAAAAATGGAAATTCCTTTATTCAAAGTGCGTAAGGTGTTAAAGATTGCAAGAGAACCCATATCTCTGGAGACGCCTATCGGTGAGGAAGAGGATAGCCATCTCGGTGATTTCATAGAAGATAAAAAGTTTATGTTGCCTTCGGATGCTGCTGTAAGTCTGAACCTTGCGGAACAGACGAGAAAGGTCCTTGCGACATTGACCCCGCGTGAGGAAAAAGTACTGCGCATGCGGTTCGGTATTGGTGAAAAGGCGGACCATACTCTAGAAGAGGTGGGGCAGGATTTTGCAGTGACCCGTGAAAGGATCAGACAGATAGAAGCCAAAGCTCTGAGAAAACTTAGACATCCTACCAGAAGTCGGAAACTGAAAAGTTTTATTGAGGACATAGAGCAAACATAGCTTGACAAAACAATTTTCTGAAGTTAGATAATTTATTTTTATGGCCTGTGGGCCCATAGCTCAGCTGGCAGAGCCACCGGCTCATAACCGGTCGGTCCCTGGTTCGATTCCAGGTGGGCCCACCATTTTTATTGAGGGCTTTTTAAGCCCCTATTTTTTTTGCTTTACGATGATTGAATAATAAAATGACATGATCTTATGCCTACCTCTCGGTATTGTTAATGAAACCTGCGGGCTAAAAATGCAAAAGAATCAAGGCGTGGTTATCGCTGATAACCACGCTTTTTTTGTTGATTAAAAGTTGAACCAAAAAATATTTGCCACAAAGCCACAAAGACACAAAGGATAAATTTATTAATCTTTCTTTGCGCCTTAGTGTATTAATGGCAATGAAAATTGTAGAGCAATGTTATGGAAGCAAAAGTTTTTGATATCATCAAGGCAATGGAGACAATTGCACCCATCTGGCTTGCAGAAGAATGGGATAATGTGGGACTGCAGGTTGGTCGGAAGGACTGGCCGGTTCGAAAGATCTGGATTTCCCTGGACCCTGGCCCGGATGTGGTCAACGATGCCTGCAGAAATGACGTTGACCTTTTAATTACGCACCACCCTCTTATATTTCATCCGCTGAGGTCTATCGATCTAAATACGGCTGTCGGCGTCATCATTCAACAGGCAGTCCGGCACCAGTTGGCTATATTTGCAGCCCATACCAACCTTGACAATGTAATTGACGGGTTGAACGACGTACTTGCACAACGGATCGGGATCAATAATTTGAAAGTGCTCGGGAAAGCCAGCGCCTCAGAAAATTATAAACTGGTATTATATGTCCCTGTGGCATATGAACAACAGATTTTAAATTCGATTTTTGAAACAAAAGCCGGTGAAATAGGTTCGTATACCTGTTGTTCGTTCAGGAACAAAGGTACAGGTACATATAGACCGGGATCTTCATCAGAGCCGTTTGTCGGTAACGTCGGTGAAATTACCCATGCCGATGAAATCAGAATCGAAATAGTTGTACGAAAGAGTGATCTAAACAGCGTTATCGAACAGGTAAGGAAGAATCATCCCTATGAGACCATGGCATATGATATATATCCACTGATAAAAAATGAGGACCGGCAAGGTTCCGGCCGCATCGGAGATCTTGATGAAAGCACGGGACTGATATCCTTTGCGCGGTCAATCAAAGAAAAATTGGGGCTTAACTCAGTAAAAGTTGCAGGAAATCCTGATTTAACTGTAAAGACTGCGGCTGTCTGCACGGGAAGCGGTTCAAGCCTGATGAACAATTTTATCTCATCCGGCGCACAGGTTTATATCAGCGGAGATTTGCGGTACCATGATGCCAGAGCGGTAGAAGCCGCAAATTTGGGTCTTATCGATATCGGTCACTTTGCTTCGGAGCATTTGATTGTCGACGTGCTTGCGGATCGACTTAAAAAAGTTTTGTCTAAACACGAAATTTATGTAAAAGTTGAGGCATATGGACTTGAAAATGACCCGTTTATAGTATTATAATTTAATAATAGAAGTCAGGTGCTTCAAACTTTAGTTTACTTTAGTCACTTTTCAGGCTTGCTCGGATTGGGTATTGGGAAATATGAAAGAACAAATTTATATGCTCGTTAAGCTTCAGGGAATCGAGGCAGAAGCCGGGAACATCAAATCAACACTTAATGACGCACACAGGGAGCTTGAAACTCTGGATGCCGGTCTGGTGGAGTTTGAACGAACCGTAGAGGAACAAGAGTCTATTATCGAAGAGTTGAAAAAAAAGTATCGAGACTATGAATCTGATGCGCGGATAAATCTTGACAGGGAAAAAAAGACTCAGGCAAAGCTTGGATTTGTAAAGACAAACAGAGAATATCAATTATTATTAAAGGAAATCGAAGAGGAAAAGGCTAAAAATTCCAAAATTGAAGATAAGATGATAGAGTGCCTGGATCGTATGGATGAGATTGAGAAAATCATCGCAAAGAAAAAGGATGAATATGTACAGATTTCCCATAGCGCAATGAATGAAAAACAAATCATAAAACAGGAATCGGAACAAGGGAGAATAAAGCTTTCGAAACTTGATAAAGACCGGGAAAAGGTTTCCCGTATGATCGATCCGGAACTGCTGAAAAAGTACTTAATTATAAAGAAACAGAATCCGGGATCACTTGCGGTGGTACCGGTAAAGAATGCGCTATGTAATGGATGTCATGTGAATCTTCCTCCCCAGCTGTACAATGAACTCTTTCTTGGCGACAGCTTGAAGTTTTGCCCCAATTGTCAGAGGATTATATACTTAAAAGAATCTTGATGTTATATTGGCTAAAAAAAACTTGAGGTCAAAGAGCAACAAATACGGTCCGAGCAGCCCAGACGGTCGCTGGATCATTAAAAAATCCAGAGGAAAGTCCGAACACCATAGGGCAGGGTGCTCCATAACGTGGAGTCGCGGCGACGTGAAGGAAAGTGCAACAGAAAGTATACCGCCCCGCGTTTAAGCGGGGTAAGGGTGAAAAGGTGCGGTAAGAGCGCACCAGTTCCCTGGGTAACCGGGGAAGCTTTGTAAACCCCACCCGGTGCAAGACCAAATAGGGGAGTGTTTGAGAGCGGCCCGTTCGAGCTCCCGGGTAGGTCGCAAGAGATGCCCGGCAACCGGCATCCAGAGATGAATGACCGTTATCCAGTCCGGGGCAACCCGCATTGGACACAGAATTCGGCTTATTGGTTGCTCGGACCGTATATAAACTTGTAACCTTGAATGATTACATAATTTTTCATCTTTAACAAGTATCTAATTTTTATTAAGGTATTGCATATGCTTCAGATAGAAGAACTTAAAGTCGAGGTCGGCGGAAAAACCATATTAAATAATATTAATATGGAAATACCCAAAGGGCAAACCCACATACTTTTCGGACCCAATGGGTCCGGAAAAACCAGCTTGATGATGACCATTATGGGATTTTCCGGATATAACGTGACCCATGGAAAGATTATTTTTAAAGGTGAAGACATCACCGATATGCCAATAAACGAGCGTGCTTTGCTCGGTATCGGCGTTTCGTTTCAGAGACCTCCGACCATTAACGGTTTAACCACTAGAAATATTGTTCAAATCTGCGATATAAATCGTTCAGTAGATGTTGATGAACTGGCAAAAGAGCTTAATTTTGCCGATCTTCTTGACAGGGATGTAAACCTGAATTTTTCAGGGGGAGAGATAAAACGTTCCGAACTGCTTCAGCTTATGGCACAACAACCGGACCTTGTTCTTCTCGATGAACCCGAATCAGGAGTTGACCTGGAAAGCATTGTTGTTATCGGCGATACCATCAATTCACTTTTGGGCAGGCAAATCAAATGTCCCCAGAGCAGACCTCATCGAAAGATAATCGGTGACCATGCAAAATCCGCCCTTGTTATTACCCACACCGGACATATACTTGATTATATCACGGCAGACAAGGGTCAGGTCCTCTATAACGGAATTTTATGCTGTTCGAGAAATGCCAGAGAGATCCTAAAGTGGATCAGAGAATACGGATATGAGGAGTGCGTCAGATGTTCAAACGAGATAACGTCTTGGATATAAATATTGAAAACTACAACCTCGATGCGAAAGATCATGCCTATGTTGAAAAGTTATCACAAATTGAGTCAACAGATGCCAAACAGTTTTTAGACGTTGGTATTGATATTGATGAAAATGCTCGTATAGGCACATTTATTCAAAAAGATAAATCCGTGATACACTGCAAAACCAGGCAGGATGGTGTCGAGGTCATGAGCATATCCCAGGCCCGGGAAAAACACGCATGGCTTTCAGATTATATGTGGAAAAATATATCCCCGGATACGGACAAGTTTATTCTGCAGGCCAAGAAAAATTCACACGAGGGTTACTTTATTCACGCCCTTGCCGGGGTTAAAGCAAAAGATCCGATCCAGTCATGCCTATATCTTGCAAAAGAAGGATTTTCACAAAATGTTCATAATGTCGTAGTTGCTGAACAAGGATCGGAGCTGCATATCATTACCGGGTGTGCAACCGCTCCTCACCTAAAATCAGGCCTGCATATAGGAGTTTCTGAGTTTTATGTAAAACGAGGCGCCAAGCTTACGTTTACCATGATTCATGACTGGGGGGAAAAAATCAACGTTCGACCAAGAACAGTCATCCGGGTTGAGGAAGGCGGAACCATCATCTCTAACTATATTTCCTTAAAACCCGTGGGGTCACTTCAGATGTTTCCCACCACATATTTGAACGGAAAGGGCGCTGTTGCCCGATTTAACAGCATTCTTGTGGCAGGACCGGGAAGTTTTCTGGATGTGGGGTCACGGGTTGTATTGAATGCTCCCGACACGCGCGCTGAGATAATATCGCGCGGAATTTCATCAGGAGGATCAATCATTGCCCGTGGTGAACTTGTGGGCAAAGTTTCCGGTATTAAAGCACATCTGGAGTGTCATGGTTTAATACTAAATGACGGGCTGATGCAGGCCATTCCTGAGCTTATCGGATACGTTCCCGGTGTGGAAATGTCTCACGAAGCCGCTGTGGGTAAAATCGATCAGCGGGAAATAGAGTATCTAATGGCAAGGGGGCTTGATGAAGAAGAAGCAATATCGACAATTGTGCGAGGGTTTTTAAATGTAAATATTGAAGGATTGCCCGCCGATCTGAGAAAGAGACTGGACGAGACAATTTCTGAAACCCAGAAGGAAATGATGTAGACAATGAAATTTCAGAAAACGGTTTGCGATATTTCTTTTTCAGAGAAAGTTAGAATATTTTCTTATGATTATTTAAAAGCTTGTATCTATATTTCAGATTTTACTTCTTCCCGGTATCTTTTTACCAAGAAGCTTTTTTCAGACTTGATCGCATCTTCGCAGGTTCTAGAAGACTTCCTGGATTTTCACGGTGCTAAAAATAACAAGGAGTGGTTTTTTTACAGGGAGCTAACCGCTGCCGTCAGGCATCTAAGCCTTGGAGGCTACTCGCAGACACATATTTTAAATCGTCTGGATTTCTATGGTCTCCCGGATACTGAGACTTTTGAAAAGGAAGGCACTTCTACGCTTTACTTTATAAGAAAGGCGATAATGAAGTTAGCTCCGATCATATTGAATGAGGCCCGCAGGCTTAATATCCCCATACCTGATCAGAGTTATGATATGGCTGAATTTCCCGGTATTATAACCGGGGAGATGCTCGATTTTAATATCGATGATACGGATAAAGACCAGCAGAAGAAGCATATCGTTAAAATAGCCAGTGAATTTTTATCCATAGCGGCAAGTTTTGATCCTCTCAGATTTTATGAGCCATATAATTTTCAAGAGATATTGAAAATTGTGCCGGAAAAGGTCAATGAAGTAAATATGAGGCGTTTTGAAATGCTGGTGCATAATCTTCAGTCTTCTTTTGATACATATGTGATCCACGGCGGGTACCGGTTTGGCAACAGGAAGCTCAAAGATTTACGGGGATTTTTTTCTGTTGTATTTCACCTTCTTCAAATGATCGGAAGGCTGTTGCATTTTTATGAGCGGCATCTTCACAGAGCAGGATATAAAAACATTTACAAAAAGGTTCAGGATCGCTTATCCGCTGTAATTGATCCGGAAGAGCTTCTTGACCGCACCATTAATTACGGCTTTTACTATGTCTGCCACTTTCTTACAACCGGCAAAGAACTGGCCCGGGAGATACTCAATGAAAATATTGAGCGATCTTCCATTATGGTAGGCGTTCCTGTAAAGCTTGGCTTTCACAGCAGACCCAGCCTTTTAGTGGCTAAAATAGTTCAGAACTACGGTGGGCAGGTGGAACTTTGTGTCGGACAAGACCGGTTTGATGCCAGCAGTGTACTGGATATTCAATGGGCAGGGGGCAAGATACAGAAAGAAAACATTGCCGAAGTTGTTTTTGAAGGGGATACCCGAGCGTTAAAGGATATTGAAATCCTTGCAGGGGTTAATTACGGTGAAGATACAATGGGCAAAGGGATTCCGCTTCCCAGGGAACTGAAATACCTTAAATAATATTCTTTTAACTAAATAAGCATTAACAATCTGTAAGTTCAGGACTATTGACTTAGTGTAAATTCAGATGCAACATATTTTAATGAAGAATCCGCACATTGAAGGCATATAAAATATGAACGTCAAACGTCGAACATCGAATAATGTGTTCTACCATTTATAATAAAGACAAAGCGACCCGCCAGCCTCGCCTGAGCGAGCCAACAAAAGGACGAAGGGCATTGAGTACAGTTCGCGATGACGGGCAGGAGCGCCTTCCACATTCGACGTTGAACGTTCGATGTTCGATGTTCAAATTTCGAGGCAAGCGTTCAAGCCTCATAAAATGTTCTATATTTTAATTAAGTCGTAGAAATGCCGGGACGTTATATTATGATTTCTGCAATTATTGTTGCTGCCGGCAAAGGCATCCGGATGAATGACTTAACCCGCAAGCAGTACCTGGACCTTGCAGGCCGACCGATTCTGGTTCATTCGGTAATGGTATTTGATACATGTGAGCTGATAGATAAGATCTTTCTTGTTGTCCCCAAAGAAGATATCGAATATTGCCGAAAAAACATAGTCCCGTTGATGGAACTTAAAAACGGGCTTAATCTTGTGTCTGGTGGTGAACAAAGACAGAATTCAGTATATAACGGACTTCAAGCCATAGACAAAAAGACCGACACGGTGGTTATTCATGACGGCGTGCGTCCTTTTATTCAACCCGATGAACTGGAATCGTGTATACTCGGTGCAAGAAAATTCGGTGCATGTATCCTTGGTATACCTGCCGGAGATACCATTAAGTATGTCGGCAAATCGGGTTTTATTGAGAAAACACTTGCAAGAGACAGCATTTGGCTTGCCCAGACCCCCCAGGCGTTTAAATATGAATTGATCATAAGAGCCCATGAAACTGCACGGCGCGATGGATATACCGGTTCTGACGATGCATCCCTTGTGGAACGGCTGGGGGTAGGCGTAAAAATTATTAACGGCAGCAAGAACAATATAAAGATTACCGTCCGGGAAGATCTGGTTATTGCACGGGCGATGCTTGATGCAATAACCGGATAGCGAGCTTCGATGTTTTTGTGCGATCCCTAAGGATTGATGGTTTCGTGAAAAGTCAAAAAACGTCCTTTTTTGTCATTCCGTCGAAAGCCGGAATCCAGTGTTTTCAGAAACTTATAACTGACTGATTTAGACGGTTTCGTAAAAAGTTCAAATTCCCCCGAATAAATCTCTCGGGATAAAAAGGCGTGCAAGTTTTGTAATCGTGAGGCGTACTTTTCGTACGTTGAATGATTACGAAATACAGCACAACGCAGAAGTTGGACTTTTTACGAGACCGTCAAGGATTTGTAATGCCGATCTATGAATATGAGCACTTAAAAAAAACATGCTCTCTGGGCAGAGTATTTGATGTGAAACAGTCAATTCACGAGCAGTCGCTGAGGCAATGCCCCAAATGCGGCGGTCCGGTGCGAAAACTCATTTCTCGCATCAACATCAGTACACCTAAATCCAACAGCGAACTGCGCGACCTGGGTTTTACCAAGCTTGTAAAAAGAGATGACGGCGTTTATGAGAATGTAACGGCTCGTGATGGTGATAGCCGCATGGTCATCCGGGGTAAATCCGAAACCCTTCCGGATTTGAAAAAAACAATAAGAGATTAGTTCGTGTCCAGAGAAAGCATGAGAGAGGATGCACATAAAATTGTGCATCATGCCCGAATTAATGTGCTTATTTAAAAATAAGTTAATCAATTTCCATCCCTCAAATCCGTTCAATTTTCTTCAACAAAGTTTTTTTTATTTTTTATAAAAAATTGATAATCTTCGTCAAACAAAAATTCTTTTATCTATAGGTGTATAACGCACCCTGTTTGCCAATTTTTGTTTTCACCCTAAACTTCCATAATCCAAGGTCTCGGAAGTCCTACAACTACCTAAAATTAATAGATGATTCATAGCAACTTTTTGTGGCCTCATAATGTATGAACAGAACATGGGGATATCGGGGGGCAGGGCGGAACTCACACATTGTAATTATAAAAAACTCTTTCAAACCCATCATTCCATTACTCTGTCATTCCATTGTTCCAGTTGGGACAGACCCCCAAGGTCTTTTTGGCATGATTCTTGGAAGAACTTTGGGTTGGGAATTCCCATTATTTTTTTTAGTGTTCGGAACAACAACCCATTAATCAAAAGAAGGAAGGAGAAAAAAATGAGAAAAACAAAAAGGTTGGCATTTTTGAGCATTGCAGTTGCAATCGTTATGGTTTTTATTGGGCCGGTATGGGCTACAGACGCAGGAAAAATCAATTTGAACAAAGCAACAGTAGAAGAGCTAATTCAACTCAAAGGAATAGGACAAAAATACGCGGAAAGGATCATAGAATTCCGTGAGAAAAATGGACCTTTCACAAAAACGGAAGATCTAATGAATGTTCCGGGGATCGGTCAAAAAATCGTGGATAAGAACAAAGACAGGATTGTTGTAGAATAATAGTATGAAACCTGCGTAGTCAACCATTTCATGTATGTGTGTGGTTGACTACGCACACAACATATAGGGCCATTTTGTTGAAAATCATAGTTGATTATCGAGAAAAGTCATCTGGGCTTATTGATTTGCTCAAAAATGAAGGCGCTTTTGTTGAGGTAAAGAAGGTCTCTTACGGTGATTATATTATCAATGAAACAGTAACCATAGAACGAAAAACTGCCAGGGATTTCCTTATATCGATTATTGACGGACGATTATTCAACCAGCTTTCAAATCTGAAAAAATTTTGTGCGAGTCCGATTCTTCTTATCGAAGGCAATCCTTACAATACAGATCTCAAATTTGACAGGAAGGCAATTAAAGGAGCTCTAATATCTGCTGAAGCTATATGGCATATCCCTGTTATCTTTTCTCGTTCCAAAGAGGATACCAAAGATATTTTTATGTTAATAAGTAAGCAGATTGAATCCTATATCGATGTTGTACCGTTACGTGGCGGTTATCGTCCAAAGAGATTAAAGTCAAAACAGTTGTATTTATTACAAGGACTGCCTCAGATAGGCCCTATGCTTGCAAAGCGATTGCTAAAACATTTTAAATCTGTTTCGAATGTTGTGAATGCATCTGTTCAAGGTTTGGCAGAAGTTGATGGCATCGGAAAGGTTTCTGCTGAGAAAATCAGAGAGGTTTTGGATACAGAAGTTTTATGAACTACAGTTCAAATATTTTTTTTATTAAAATCCCCAAACACTGATACTCAAACGAACCGGTTTTCCCATCAGATTCGGCTTACAGCAGGGAATTTGAAATTTAAGCGGCATAGCCGCATTTTATAAAATCGTGAAACGATTTTATTTTTTGCTTGACATACCTCTCAAAAATATGTTCAATTAATGAACATTAAAAAGACAAACGTTCATCCATTAAATTAATATAGAATGATTATAGATTACAGTGGATTACTTAATGAAGATTAATGTAAACTACTAAGCGGAGCCTTGTGCTCAGGCAAGATACCTTCCACAATCCCACATTACCATATCTGAAAGCTCGCCAGCAGCCCGTAACAACTATAGAACACAATTATGGATAAAACAGACATCCGTACACTGAAAATCCTTGAAGAGATCGATAACGATCACACACCGAGCCAGCGGGATCTATCCAAAAAATTGAATATGTCCCTGGGGCTTGTTAATTCTTTTCTCAAGCGGCTCGCCAACAAAGGGTACTTTAAGATAAACAATATTCCTAAAAATCGTGTCAAATATATACTTACACCAAAGGGAATTACGGAAAAAACGCGACTAACTTATCAATATATTCAGTATTCCTTCGAATTCTATAGGAACGCTCGTGAGAAACTGCACAAACTTTTCAAATATCTAATGGCACAAGGGGTCAGGCGAGTGGTATTTTACGGTACGGGTGACTTTGCAGAAATCGCCTTTATCTCTTTGCAAGAGACTTCCATCCAAATGTTAGCTATTGTGGACGATAATAATATGGGCGAGAAATTCCTGGGCGGTGTGGTCAAAGATCCTGATATTCTATATTCACTTTCTTTTGACAGAATCCTCATTACATCTATGATTTCAAAAGATAAAGTGTTAGAAAAAGTATTGGAACAAGGAATTCCCCGAAGCAAATTGGTTCTGCTGGAATAAGCGTATGAATGATCATGATCCATTGGTAATAGAGCGATTAAGCAAAAATTTAATGGCCTGGCCGGATATTACAGCTTTTTGTTTGGAACTAAGAAAGTCTTTCTTAAAATCAAGGTATTCTTCTATGGATGATAACAATCTGACAAAGGAAGTATTTGCAGAAATTGTTGCGAATAAGGAAAAAAATTGGACATCAAAGAGACACTCATAGATCAGTTAAAGAAAATAGTGCAATTTTTAAACAAGAAAAACATAGATTATGCTTTAGCCGGGGGACTTGCTTTCAGTGCATTGGTAGAGCCCAGAGCGACAATGGATATTGATATTATTATAATGATTAAAGAAGAACACCTATCCGGTTTTACGAATCTGTTAAAAAATGAATTTGAATCGATAATAACTCACAAAGAACCCATGCATTTTAACTTAATTAAGATATGGAGAGTCATAAACTTTATAGATGATAGAGAGATGATATTCGATTTTATACTGGCTGAATCTGAATACCATAAGAATGCAATTGAAAGGGCTTTTGAAATCGATTTTTTTGAATCCAAATTGAAGGTCATTACCCTTGAAGATCTGATCTTGTTAAAAAATTTTGCAAAACGTACGC
>Ga0307991_1002204_pt1 | contig 13288 bp, 13 predicted proteins | sample EllFjometagen131_FD_203146 | JGI IMG/M metagenome (GOLD analysis project Ga0307991, IMG submission 203146) | Marine microbial communities from Ellis Fjord, Antarctic Ocean - #131 | ecosystem: Environmental > Aquatic > Marine > Unclassified | place: Southern Ocean | collected 2014-10-08
AGCATCTTTGTCGTAACTTGTGACTGAATCTTCAAAATCAATGATTACTGCGTCACTCTCAAAAACATCAAGATTTTGAATCATTGATGGAGTGTTTCCAGGAATAAACAAATAACTTCTACTCATTATGTTCACCTCTTCTGTTTATCGCAGTTTCTAGTCTTGATTTTATTGTATAATCAAGTGCTCCTTTATCAAAGCACTGAACTATAACATTAGTAATATTATGTTCATTTAGAGTATTCACTATTACTTCTTTTATTTGATCACCAAACTGAGCAAATACAACACTTTCAATGACAATCTCTAATTCACTTGAATCATTGATTGTGATTAAACAATCACTTGATTCAAGAGATCCAGCACTAGTTTTCATAAAATCAAATCCTATCTATTTATTAGGGCTAATGTTCTATTCATTACATTGTTTACAATCATAATACCTTCATCAGTTCCCATACCAGGTTTAGCAAGACATTGTTTTGCTTCACAAGCTATTGCTATATTGGTTGTTACTTCTGCGGAAATGTTAGTTTCATTGCATGACCCACCACTATAGGCACCAATATTGCTTTTACGGCAATAAAGAAGTGCTTCTATAATGTTGTTAACTCCACCTAAATCAGGTGTTTTCACTTGAAGCATGTGTCCTGCTTTATTATCTGCGAAGTATTTTACATCATCAAATGTATTACACCATTCATCTGCGACTATTTCAACAGTGCAGTTGTTATCATCAATCATCTTAGTGATATCTCTAAGAGCTATCATTGTATCTTCTCTGTTACCTGCATCAACTGGACCTTCTATTCTAAGTTTATAAGGAAGTGCAGTTTCTTCTAATTCTTTTATATAATTATACATTTGTTCTACATCATTGTCGAATATTACTCCGATTGTTCCATATACATCAATATGGAAAATTGGGTGGTAAGATTCATCAGAACTAACATGACTTACTCTTTTACTTAACCATGCAACATATTCTTTTAAAATTTCACCATGAAATCCTAATTTTGTTTCAATGTTGTTGATTAGTGCATGAGGTAAAACATCTACTCTTTTGATAATCATTTTATCAACGTTTGAATATCTGTCATCTCCACTTTGAGCAAACAATGGGATTCTCTTATAAACATTACTTTTAATCCCGTATTCTTTTCTTACAAATTCAGCCATTGTTATCTTATAAGCTTTTGAAGCACCATCAAGTAATGCTTGAGTTATTCCATAACGAAGTGCTGTATGAATAAGTTTGTTATCAATTTTAAATGAATCGACTAAAGAAGCGAGTTCTTTAAATGATTCTATGTCTTTACCTATAAGTAATGGTTTAATATACTTTTCTATTTGCGCTATTCCATCTGCGCTATTAAATAAAGGGTCTCTTCCGCCTGCTCCACTGTATTGAACAGCCGTTGCATCTCCAAGTGCTACTTGTCCATCTTCCAAAATAATCATGATAGACACAGCTTCACCTTTTTGTCTAATATATGAGAATTTTGATGTTAAAGGTTTTCCTTCGTATCTAAATCCATCTTGTTTAGCACCTAATTTAACTGCGGCTTGATCATCAAAATAAAACCCAGTTAATGATTGAGAGCAAATTATATCTAATATTTTCATTGTAATCTCCTTTATTTTTTTGAAATTCCGACTAAACTTCCATCTGCTATTGCATAAATATCATCTATTACCATTTGAATAGATATTTCACGATTTTGAATTCTAGCTCTTTCTTCTAACTTCTTGCGATGAAACTCTTTTATTTCCTCAGGAAACGCAAGATTTCCCATTTCTAATATTCTAATCTTACCATCAATGTCTCTTGCCGGTAATATTTTCCCGTTATTAAGTTCGCTGGGTGCAAAAGGAATATCAATAAATCCTTCTTTAAAAGCATTAACTGCTCCCTGAGCAATGTCTCCTTTACCTGCTTTAACTATAGCATGTATTAAAGCATCTACTTCTTTTTTAATTTGATTAATTTCTTCATCTAACTCAACTGAATCTGGCATCTTTTGATCTTTTAAAAGATTAACTACCATTTTAGAAGTTCTTAATCCTTTAGCATTTGCTTCTTTTGTTGGTATACCCACTGATTCGTGAGTTGTTTTAGTAATCATTTTTGTAGCTTTTCCAAGAGCGGCTACTGTGCTAGCGTAACCAATCAAACCTATTGCTTCACTTTCATTAGCTGGGAATCCTCCCATCCATTGATGGAAAACAGTAGTTATAAAGACATCTTCATAACCAAATAATTTAAGGTAATAGTTTGTTTGTTCTTCAAGTGCTCTTAAAGCAGCAATATCTTGAACAAGGTTTCCACCTTGTCCATAACCTACAGTAATATTTTTAACTCCTTGTTCAGCAGCTAATATACTTTCAACTATTGCGACAGTATTTGAAATTGATGGTGGAACAAGTGTTCCAGTTAGCGGACCATAAGGTTCACGATTTAGTTCAACTCCATGTTCATAGTAATATCCGACTAATCTGTCGACATATTGCCAGTATTTAATTGTGTCTTCTAAACTGATTATTTTAGCGTAAGGTATGTTGTATGAAATTCCTCCACCTTCATTTGAAGTCCACATTGATGCATGGATAATTTCAGATAACAATCTTGCATCGGGTGTACCATGTCTTGCTTGAAGAGGTGAATTAACATTTTCATAAACTTTAGTACAACCATCAACTCCATGGTTTACCGCAGGGAACCCATTTAATAATGATCTTCCTTGTTTCTCTGATTCTATTATTCCATCTTCAGCATTATCATAACGATTATGTCTAGTGTATGAATCAATTGTAGATGGCAAAAAATCAGCATGTCCTTCTTTTTCTAAGTATTGGAGTAATTCTATATGTTCATCAAGACGAGCAACTCCAGCGCGTGGTTGAATGAGTGTTACTCCCTCTTTTTTTGCTTTTCTTAATTTCATTGCAAAGTTTTTATGGGGTGGAACACTTTTTAATCTTTTTACAGATTCTTCTAAATCTAGGGCAGGATGCTCTCCTGTTGGCCATTGCAGCAAAACTTCTTTTCTAATTGCTAGAAAAGCAGCTAGCGTCATCTTTTTATTTTTAACCATATATAGTCTCCTTAAAGTAAATACTGTTTCATAATTTGTAGTGCATTTTTAGGATACTTTTGAGATAACAATCCCATTGCAGACATAATGTAACTACGATCAATTAAGATTGCAGGATTATTAGGTCTTAGTTCTAATTTCTTATTTGATTTTTTATTTACTGATCTTAGGATGTTTTTAGCATCAGAATTATTGATTAAAACTCCACCAGTACCAATAACATATTTAATATCAGATAAATCTTTACCTGTTTGGTAATACATGCTTCCAAGCGGTGTAGAAACTACTTCAACATGTCCTACATGTCTACTGATTGATACATCGCAACATATTTTAGCAATTGCTTTATCAAACTCTTCTTCATCTTTTGTTTGTGGAATGAAATCAACATGTTCTTTTCTTCTTTCAAGAGATTTAGCAATATTATGATTACATTTATCATCTTCATCAAAATATTTTCTAAACTCATAATCTGAAACTAGGTGTAGTAGTGCATTAGCACTATATCTCATTCCAAGATCACCCTCAACAGTACGTTTAGCAAAAGGCTCTTGAAGACCTTTCATTATTACTTCTGTTCTTTTAGGGAATCCTTCTCCAATGGTATGTACATCAGTTGTTGCTCCACCAATATCAATAACCATTAGTTCGCCAAATCCTTCAACGTCTTCATAGCCTTTAGATAATAATTCAGCAGCTAGTAACACGGCTTCCGGTGTTGGCATAATGATTTCACCGATTTTTTTCTCGGCTTTCTTTATTCCTTTTGCTTCAATAATTTTATCAATAAAGATTTTTCTAATAACTTCTTTTGCAGCTTTTACATAAAGTTTTTTAAGTTGTGGCATTACATTGTCAACAACAAAGTACTCTATTTCAGTTCCTTCAAACAACTCTTCTATTTCATCAACAGCTTCTTTGTTCCCAGCTATTATTATTGGAACTTTAATTTCTGCGTCTTTAAGTTTTTTAGCATTATGAATGATACATTCTTTATTTCCACCATCAGTTCCACCAGCTAGCAAAATAATATCAATGTCTGCTTCTTTAAGTTTATTTACTTCTCTTTTTGTCATATGGTGTGAAAAATTCATATTTACAATTGCACCCGCACCAAGACATGCTCTTTTAGCAGCTTCAACAGTTAACTCTTCTACAAGTCCAATTGCTGCCATTTTCAAACCACCAGCTGCACTACTACATGCAGAAAAACCAGATATATTGTCCTCTTTTATATCAGGATGGTTTCGGAGTAATCTATTCATAGCTTTGTCATAACCATCAAGCACATTTGTATCTACAGTTGTTGTAGCTTTTGAAGTACCAATAATATAATTGTTTTCTAAATCTACTGCGGTAATCTTGGTATAAGTTGATCCAAAATCAACTAAAAGATAGGGTTTCATCAGATTCCTATATCCTCCTTCAGATTATCTAGAGCCTGTTCGATTTTCATCCCAGGTGGGTATACTCTATCAAATCCCATTTTTTTAAATCGCTTTTCTACTTGTTTAAAGTCTTGTTTCCCAACAACAATATTTCCACCAACATATAACTTAACATCATCAAGCCCAGCTTCTTCGCATTGTTCTCGCATATATTTACAGTCTAGTTCTCCATGCCCGTAAAGACTAGATATCAAAATAGCTTTTGCATCTGTTTCAATAGCAGCATTGATAAAATCTTCTTGTGATGATAAAACACCAATATTAACTACATTGTATCCTTTTTCAGTTAAAACATAGTCAATTATTTTGTTTCCAACAGCGTGTACATCCGCACCAATTACTCCAATAACAACAGTTTTCATCCTTTAAGTCCTCCTGAAATGATAAAAGGATGGTTATCTTTGTCAGATAATCATCCTATTTCTTATATTTTTTTAGTGAGAAATAAACAAGGTCGTCTATAATAAAAACGGCTAGATTTTGTACAGAGATCGAATCTTTTAATAAGATATCATTCATCATAGTCAGCCTCAGTTCGTATAAATAAATTACTTAAATATAGTAATATTATACCTATTATATAATTTAATGCAAGTGTTTTATTAAATTTAGTGTAAACGCTTGTAAATATGGTCAAAATATCTAAAAAAAACACCTTTTCAGGTGTTTTTAACCAAAATATTCTTTAATTTGTAAATTCATCTTAATTGCTAAAAATCTTGTTGGAAAAACACTAATGGTTTGATTGTAAACAAGAATTTTCGAGTTATAAAGTCTTCTACATTTTTGAAGTTCTTCAAACTTAACTCTAATTAGAGTTAATTGTTCATTATCTTGGTCTTCAACATCATCAATAATCTCATATAGATTTGAAAATAGATCTTGTCTATCTTTAAGCAAGTGTAATCTTAACTTTTTTTTACGATACTTAAATAATGTTCTGATAATTTGTGCATTTTCTTCGTTTTGAAGTAAGACTCTGTTTTCATAAAATAAAATAGTAGTTTCCTGTAGTAATTTATGAAAATGAACTTCTTTTTCTGAAACTTCAGTCCATAGTTTTAGAAGTTTATATCTCAATCTTATTACAAATAGCACAAATAAAATAATAAGTACTAATACTACAATCAAATTTGTGATCCAATTCATTATACTCACTCCCTATAAATATTTCTTCAAATCCTCAACTTTATTTAGTTCTTCCCACGGTAAGGAAATATCTGTTCTACCAAAGTGCCCATAAGTTGCGGTTTGTCTATATATTGGTCTTTTAAGATTTAAATCTTCAATGATTCCTTTTGGTGTTAAATCAAATGTCTCTTTAATAGCTTTTACAATTACGTCATCACTTACAATTCCGGTATTAAATGTTTCTACCATAATTGATGTAGGTTGGCTAATTCCAATAGCATAAGATAATTGAATTTCACATTTTTTAGCAAGTCCTGCTGCAACAATATTTTTAGCTACATGACGTGCAGCATATGCCGCACTTCTATCAACTTTTGAAGGATCTTTACCACTAAATGCTCCTCCACCATGTCTGCTGTAACCACCATATGTATCAACAATTATTTTACGTCCGGTAAGCCCAGAATCACCTTGCGGACCACCAACAATAAATCTACCTGTTGGATTGATAAATATTTTAGTATTTTCATCTATTAGATTACTTGGAATAACTACATCAATAACTTCTTTTCTAATGTCATGTTTTAATTTAGCTGTTTCAATTTGATCACTATGTTGAGAAGATACAACAATTGCTTCTATTCTTAAAGGTTTATCGTCTTCATCAAATTCAAAGGTAACTTGTGTTTTACCATCTGGTCTTAAATATGACAACAAACCATTTTTTCTAACCGTAGATAATTGTTTTGCAAGTTTATGTGCATATACAATTGCGATAGGCATATATTCAGGAGTTTCATCAGTTGCAAATCCAAACATTAACCCTTGGTCTCCTGCTCCCTGATTTTTCTCTTCTCCAACGCCTTCGTTAACACCGAGGGCAATATCAGGAGACTGTGGATCAATAGCTACTAGTACGGCTAAATTATCCGCATCAAATCCATATTTACCTCTATCATATCCAATTTCTTTTACTGTATTTCTTACTATTTTTTGGATATCAACATAAGTTGTTGTTGTTATTTCACCTGCAACTAAAACTAGTCCTGTTGTAACTGATGTCTCACAAGCTACTCGTGCATCTTTATCTTTTTCTAAAATAGCATCTAAGATAGCATCACTAATTTGATCGCATATCTTATCTGGATGTCCTTCTGTTACGCTTTCTGATGTAAAAAATTTTCTCATAATGATATCTCCTATCCGATGTATTTATATTTATCATAGAATTGTTCAAATTCCATTTGGTATTTCATAAAACGGTCTAAAATATATGGTTCAAAATATTCTTTAAATTCAAGATGCAATAAATCTATAACACGTTTGTGTTTTAGTTTATTTTTATAGTTTCTACTTTGTCTTAAAATATCATACATCTCAGCAAGTAAGATAACTTCACCTTCTTGGCTTCTTTGTACTCTTTTCATTCTTTCAGTAAAATCAGTATCAGCTGTTTTCTCAAAATGAGCTCTGATGATATCTTCACTCTTTTGATTAAGTTGAAGTCTTTTGATGATAATCGATCCTAAAATTGTTTTTTCTCTAATTACTTGATAGTCTCTTTCATTCAAAACATCTTTTGTTTCATATTCTAAAATTGATAAATCATTTACTTTATCAATATGAATAACACTATATTCATAAATCTCTGTGCAAACATTGGCACTTAGTCCAAGCACACTTGCTAGCCTACTAGCAAGTTCTGCAACACGGTGTGCATCTTCTTTATTTTGATTAATAGTATTAGAATTAAACACGCCAATAACATCGAACACATCACCTACGACAGCTTTAAAGTCTATTTCCATGTCGCGTCTTTTAATTAGTTCTTCTTTACGTTTATTATTCATCATTTCACCAATTGAAACACTTGAATAAAGAGCTATATAGAATACTACAAGCAACAATGTTCTTAATACTATATCGATAAACACGTTATTATTTGTAACAGCTAAATACTTATACAGTTCAGAAATGCTTCCAGCGTGATTAAATAATGGATACATAACAGTGATATGAATAAGTGTCATAATAACTAATACCCATTTAAATAAAATTCTTAGTAAGGCAGCGTTTTGGTACAGGGCAATAACTACTAATGCAAAATAGATTAAGATATATCCTGCTTGAGCAATTGATGCATCTGTCATTGAATACAAGTTTCTTGCGAAAAACTCATTTTCTTCAGCTATTTTAGTTAAGAAGTCACTACTTTGCGCAAACTTATTATTACCAATAATGTTACTTGATGAGAAAGCTATAGCGCTCCATCTTAATTTAACGTAAACTCCAAAACTACCAAAGAGGATATATATACTTCCAATATACATGGCCATTTGTTGTTTTAAAAGTGTTCTTGGTTCTTCATGTATGATTTTCTTCAATGTAGTATTTATAGCTAACATCATAATTGCAAAGGCTGCAATTATAATGTAATTTGGGTTTTGATTTCCAATCAATGCAAACAAGATAAACACAAAGTTGGTTACGATTAAGATATTCTTGTTTACTAAATTTCGACGATATAAAACGGATGTATCATCTAGGATGTCTACACCTGCTTCAAAGTTGAATTTATCAGCAAATCTTTTGGCTGCTTTTTTATAAAAGATACGAAGTTTTCTTCTCCATGTAGATGTTCTTACATCGATATCATCTTTTTTTCGCCCACCAGGATAGTATACTCCAACTTTTTGAACTAAGTTTTTGAAGAATCCTGCGATTCTATCTGCGAAAGTTAGTTTAGTTGGATCAACACCTTGGTTCAAATCACTAATATATTCTTTTAGTCCCTCTGGTTCTTCTTTTGCGTGGGACTTTTTAAAAAAATCATCGAGATTTTTTTGATTTTTAGCCATAAAAGCTCCCCCTCTAAATATCTAGATCGAGTTTAATTTCCTTTACAGTTGGATCTTTTTTTGCTTCTTCTTCATTTGATACTTGTGCAACTCTTGTAGATGCTGCTGCTGCAATTGCACCAACAATATCATCCATAAATGTATGACACATTCCACCATCTTTACCTGCTTCATTTAGACGGTCTACTACAAGTGGCTTATTTACATCTATGTCTCCAAAGTTAGTTTTACCTATTGTACCATAAAGACCTGCAAGCTCAAGTCCAAATAATTCATCTATTCCAAACATTCCTAGATCTGCTTTTAAAATATCATAAATAGGGCCAGTAATTAAATGTTCATCCGTTAATCTATCTATTTCAGCACCAAGCTGCAATAGATGAAAAACATCTCTTAGTGAAAGTATTTTATTAACAGACTCCCTTACTTCAACTCTTGATATTTCTGGATTCCATCTAGCTTGTTGTCTAAAAGCAACTTCTACTATTTCTTCAAGCTCTACTGTTCTTTCTCTAAGTGTTTTAATATTCATTTCTAACATTTCTTCTCTTGAAAATAATGTTCTATTAGTCATAACACCACTCCTATCTAATGTATTATATCATATTTATAACTTATTTAAATACTTTATCTACCTTAATTAAGTTTCTACCCGCGCCATTCATGAAGGTAGTTACGTCTTGTTTTTTCTTTCCCTCAAGTTGAAGTTCTTTAATTACGATAACTCCATTATTCACTTTTACTCCAATACCATCTTTAAAGATTTTAATTATTCTTCCATTTTCCTGGTTCCCATGATTTTCCAGGAAGTCATTACATTCAAATATAACTGCCTTCAGTATTTTTATGTTTTTAGAATCAATTGTTGTATAACAACTAGGCTCAGGGCTAAACGCTCTTACATGTGCATCAATCTCTTCTTTGCTTAAATTCCAATTTATCTTTTCTTCTTCTCTTTTTAGATTATATGCATAGGTAACTAAAGAAACATCTTGCTTTGTTCTTTGATTAGTATTATCAAATATACTTGGCAAGGTATCCATTAGTAACTGGACTCCCTTTAAGCTCAGTTTCTCAAACAGAGTACCCGAGGTATCAGTTGGAAGTATCTTCACAGTTTCTTGACTAATTATGTCTCCACTGTCCATTTTAAAAGCCATATACATAATTGTAACTCCAGTTTCCAAATGTAGTCTTTTTATAGATCTTTGAATTGGAGCTCCACCACGAAGTTTTGGCAGTAAACTACCATGAACATTAAGAGACCCAAATTTAGGAAAATCAATTACAACTGCCGGAATGATTTGTCCATAGGCTGCAGTAACTATAATATCTGGTTTTAAATCTAAAATTCGTTGGTAATCTTTTCTTATAACTCTTGGTTGAAATACTTCTAACCCTAGTTCAAGAGCTTTTACTTTAACTGGGCTACTAGTGAGTATTTTCTTTCTACCAACAAGTTTATCGGGTTGAGTAACTACTAAATCAACCGTATATTTTTGATGAAGTGCAGCTAAGATTGGAACACTAAAGTTTGGTGTTCCCATAAATACTATTTTCATAAATATCAACTCCTAAAGTAGTGTTGGATTTTTGTCTATTGAAAGTGATAATACTTCGTTAAAATCATAATATACTTTTTTCAGAATATCATCCATGATTTCTGATTCTTTATATTTTATAATTATTTGAGCTCTAAAATAATTGTTTATTCTTGAGATTTTAGGTAAAACTGGCCCTAATATATTAACGTCACTATCTAATTCTTTTCTTAATCTCATAACGATTTTTGTTCCCTCTCGCAAGACGTTCCTAACATCTTTATCACTTACTATGATTTGAACTAAGTTATAAAATGGTGTATAACCTGCAATTTTTCTTATATTCATTTCTGTTTCATAAAATGAATGATAATCATGACTTTTAGCATACATTATAGCGTAATGATCCGGGTTATAAGTTTGAATTACTACTTCCCCAGTAATATTATGTCTTCCAGCTCTTCCTGAAACCTGGGTAAGAAGTTGGAATGTCTTTTCAATTGCTTTATAGTCAGGAAGACTTAGTGACATATCTGCGGCGAGGACTCCCACAAGTGATACTTTTGGAAAATCTAGACCTTTTGAAATCATTTGTGTTCCTAGTAAAATATCCCCATTGAATTCAAAATCATAAAGTAGCTTTTCATGTGCTCCTTTATAATTTGTTGTATCAGTATCCATTCTTACAACTTTGGCAGTTGGGAATCTCTCATGTATGAATTCTTCAACTCTTTGAGTTCCAATACCCATATACCTAATATATTTAGATCCGCATTTAGGACAAACAGATGGGTTAGCTTCATCATGTCCACAATAATGACATTTTAAACTATTTGTCTTTTCATGATATGTTAATGAAATATCACAATTAGGACACATAATAACCTCACCACAACTTCTACACATAACAAAAGTAGAATGTCCTCTTCTGTTTAACAAGAGAATAATTTGTTCTTTTTTAGCAAGTCTATCTGTGATTAATTCATCTAACTTTTTAGAGAAAATACTTCTATTCCCTCCTTTAAACTCAAATCTCATATCTTCAATATAGACTTCAGGCATTTGAGCATTATTCGCTCTATATTTCATCTCAAGTAATTTATATTCCTTGTTAAGGGCTTTATAATAGCTTTCAACACTAGGTGTAGCACTACCCAAAATTAAAGGTATATTATAATGATTACACCTAAGTATTGCGACGTCTTTTGCTTGATAAGTAGGCAAGGTGCTTTGTTTATATGAATCACTATGTTCTTCATCAATTATGATTACTCCAAGATTGGTAAAAGGGGCAAAAATTGCAGAACGCGCTCCTACAACTACACTAACTTCTTTTCTTCTTATTTTTCTCCATTCATCATATTTTTCACCTATGCTTAACCCACTATGTAACACAGCAACATCGTCTTTAAATCTTCCTTTAAATCTTGATACCATCATTGGTGTTAAACTTATTTCAGGAACAAGCATAATAGCTTCTTTTCCTTGCGCCAAAACATCTTCAATGATGTTTAAATAAATTTCTGTTTTACCACTTCCCGTAACACCGTGTAGTAAAAATACTTTGTTGTTATCTATTTCTTTAACTATCTCATTATAAACATTAACTTGTTCATAGTTTAATACAATACTTTTATTATTTGGTGCAAATAAACTTTCTACTTTTCTGTATGTTTCAATACTGTATTCTTCAATTACTCCTTTATCAACAAGTGATTTTATTGTTGATTGTGCCAAAGAGAATTTACTCATTAAATCTCTTTTGTAGACATCAATATTCTCTTTTAAGAATTCGAGTACTAAGACTTGTTTAGCTCCTTTTAAAACGATATTAGGATTAATAAGTTTAATCTTTTTAAGAAACTTTTCATTATTAGCTTGTCTAATTTCGTAAGTAATAAATATGTTGCCTGATTTAATATTCTCTTTAATTTCTTTTAGATATGCAACTAGCTCTTTATCATATATAACTTGGCTAGCACGATTGAATTTAACAGATAGATTAGTAGATAGCAACTCACTATCTACTACATTTAATTTCTTCTTATATTTTGATTTCAAGGCTTTGGGAAGCATTGCTTGATAGATACCCACAAGTGAACTAGTATTAGAAATACTTAGTTCTTTGCCTAGTTTTATTAGTTCTTTTGTAAGTGAAGGTATAATATCCATAACTGCATAGATTTTCTTTAACTTATCAAATTCACTTCTCTCTGTAAACCCAAGAACATATCCCATAATAAAACGTGGGCCAAATGGTACTTTTACCCTTTGTCCTATTTCAATAACATCTTCTAATTTTGAAGGTACTAGATAATCAAATGTTCTATCTACTTCTCTAGCCTTCACATCAACAAGTACTTTAGCAATCATCTTATCACCTTGCCTTATTGTCTTTCTAAGAGTCGTAATCTAATTAGTCCTTTAATTACCCCATCATCTTTTATATCATCGGTTAAATACTTAGCATGTTTTTTAGCATTTTTTGTACCATTACCCATACAAACACTATTAGGAATAAAATCTAACATCTCGATATCATTATCTCCATCCCCAAAAGCGTATGCATTTTCTAGCTTAATGTTTTCTATTTCAAGAATTTTCTTTATACCTTGTTCTTTGCTCATTCCCTTAGATAAGACATCAAATCCATCTCCAAGCCATGATACAACTTCCATATCATGGAATATTTTTTTAAATGAATTGTGATGTTCTTTTTCACAAAAAGTCCACATCTGGAAGATATCATTATCGATGTAGAAATGCGGATCTATTCTTGGTAAAGTCATACTAACAAGTTCGAAAGCGAGTTTACCTTTATCATCAACAATGTTTAACGTTTCATCAAATTCTCCTAAAAAACCATATTTCATATTGTTTTCTTCAAGCTTATTAACAACCCATAATACTTTTTCTTTTGAAATAGGGTTTCTGTGTATAGTTAAGCCGTCTTTAATAATTATTTGTCCGTTTATTGTGATAAAAATATTAATATATTCTTTTATTTCATCAATAATATGTAGCATATAAAAAGCACGACCAGTAGCAATCGCTATTTCAATATTTTCATCTTCATGAAGAATCTTCAATGCTTCAATAGTTGAGACTGGTATTTTTTTAATATCCGGATCGTACAAAGTGCGATCAATATCAAAAAAGATTATTTTTTTATTGTTCATCATAAGCACCTCTATTAAATTATAACATATATAATA
>Ga0307991_1002205_pt1 | contig 13281 bp, 17 predicted proteins | sample EllFjometagen131_FD_203146 | JGI IMG/M metagenome (GOLD analysis project Ga0307991, IMG submission 203146) | Marine microbial communities from Ellis Fjord, Antarctic Ocean - #131 | ecosystem: Environmental > Aquatic > Marine > Unclassified | place: Southern Ocean | collected 2014-10-08
CTTTATCGTATTCCATGACAAACATACGGTTGGTGAACTGTTTGCCGAAAACCAGTTTGCTTTCGTCTTGTACCGGTTGTTTGGTTTCGTTAACGGGGAGTACGTTGATGTTCATTGTGTATATGTGTCCTTTCAGGTTGAATTGATAAATGCTGGCGCGTCCCTGCTGTCGGGTCGTCAGTTCTGTGTGTCGGTTTCATCTTAAGGTGACTGAGATTATTTAGCATATCGCAAGAGTTTCGAGCAAGGGCTAAGTAAGTGATGCGCGCCCCAAAGCAACAACAGCTACACTATGTCCCTGTGCGCAGAGTGTTTTGGCACAGGCCCGCGCAGTGGCAGTGGTGGTGACAACATCGTCTATTAGCAGGATACGTTGCGGGCTGAGTTTGTCTTTGATGCTGAAGGCGTTGCGCAGATTGCGCAGGCGTTGTTGGGCGTTCAACTGTGTTTGAGAGCTGGTGGACCGGTCGCGCCTTAAAGCGTTTATACTTATGGGTAAATTTAACTGTCGGGCCAGTTCTCTGGTTAGCAGTAGTGATTGGTTGTAGCCGCGCTGGCGTAGCCTGGAGCTGTGCAGTGGTACCGGCATCAACAGCTGAGGTTGAAAATTGAGGATATCCGGACCCAGTTGTTGGAGCATGCATTGCGCCAGCGCTGCGGCTAAAGTTGTTTTACCCTGATATTTAAACTGGTGGACTGCATTAGCTACATTGTCATCGTAGAGAGTTGCAGCTTTTAACCACACAAACGCTGGAGGTTGGTGCAGACAGCGAGAACATAAGTGGGGAGTAGTGCAGGTGGCAATATAGGGCTCGGCACAGCGTGGACAGCAGGATGGCGCGCTCTGATGTAGTTGGGTAGTGCAAGTTGGGCATAACAGCTGGGATGGATTATCAGAGCATATGGGGGCAAAGCACAGTGGGCAGCGCGCTGGCAAGAGATGGTCGATAATCCAGCGCAGTTCTGTACCTAGTGTTGTCTGTGTGTGCCGGAACAGCCTTGGGGGGTTGTTCTGGTGTTGTGAAAGAGTATCAGCCATAAATGGGGGTGGGACTAATTGGTGTTGAGCAAGCTGTGTCCTGACATCTCTGCGGGAATTGGTATATTCATCAGTTGCAGCACAGTGGGGGCAATGTCGGCGAGTTTGCCAGCACTTAGCTGAAAACCTGCTGCATCATCACCTACATAGATAAGAGGTACCTCGTTGGTGGTGTGCGCGGTATGAGGTTCTCCATTCTCGGCGATCATCTTTTCACAGTTGCCATGATCTGCGGTGATTAACAGGCAGCCACCTTGAGCCAGTGTTGCATCGACTACCAACTGTAAATTACGGTCTACCGCTTCAACTGCGGCTATTGCAGCGGATAGAATACCGGTGTGCCCGACCATGTCAGGATTGGCAAAGTTGACAACTATAAAATCAAATTGCCCGGAGTTTATCTTTTCGACCAGTTGACTGGCAATTTCATTAGCGCTCATCTGGGGTTTTTCGTCGTAGGTGGATACTTCACGCGGTGAGGGGATGAGTATCCGTGCTTCGCCGCTGAAAGGTTCTTCGTTGCCGCCGTTAAAGAAAAAAGTTACGTGGGCATATTTTTCTGTTTCAGCAATGTGGAGCTGGTGTAGCCCCGAATTGGCGATCACTTCTGCTAAAATGTTTGGATGGCTATCAGGGGGGAATGCTGTCGGTAGCTGGAGGTTCTCGGCATACTCTGTCATGCACACAAAATCTGCCAACTCTATATGGGCACCACGCTCAAAATCATTGAAATTTTCTGCTGTAAATGCAGCAGCTATCTCACGTGCTCTGTCGGCGCGGAAATTGAAAAAAATAACCCCATCGCCAGCTACAACCGGAGCTAGTTCACCTATAATTGCTGGCTCAACGAATTCATCGGTCTTATCATTAGCATAAGATGCTGTGATGGCACTGTTGCTGTCGGCAAAATGTTGCCCTTCGCCTAGAGTTATGGCGCGGTACGCTTTAGCAACGCGATTCCAACGCTTATCCCGATCCATGGCAAAAAAGCGACCACAGATTGTAGCAATTCTGCCCGCATGCAGCTGAGTCAACTGCGCCTCTAGTTGTTGCAGGTAGTTGATCGCGCTGGATGGCGGGGTGTCGCGCCCATCGAGAAAAGCATGAATGCAGATGTCCTGAATCCCATGTTCAGCAGCCATTTTTACCAAGGCATATAGGTGGGTGTTCAGCGAGTGCACTCCGCCATCGGATAGTAGCCCCATGAGATGCAGTTTTCCCTGGCGTTGACGAGTTTTTTCCATGGCGTCAACCAGTACCTTGTTGGTGAAAAAATCACCATCGGCGATACTTTTGCTGATACGGGTCAATTCTTGATAGATTATCCGCCCCGCACCGATGTTGAGGTGGCCAACCTCGGAGTTTCCCATCTGACCTTTAGGTAGACCCACTTCCAGACCTGAGGCCTGTAGGTGGCTATGGGGATAGTTGCTGATTAACTGATCAAAACAGGGTGTGTTGCCCTGGACAACGGCATTGCCGACAGTTGCGTTACTCAGCCCCCAACCATCCAGAATGGTGAGTACTACAGGTTTTTTGGCAAATGTTTTTTGATCAGTCGCAGTCACTGCTTAAGCTCCAGCGTGGGGGGCAACCGGGGCGATAACATCACGATTTTCTACCAGTTTGCGGAAGGCTATACTGTAGCTGCCCCAGGTACCACAGGCAGCGCAACGGCTTGCCCATTCCAGCGAACGCTTGCCGCAATTGTCGCATACATAGCCCAGGCTAAGTTGGTTGTCGACCCCAAGAGCTTTTTGGTATTCTCCAATAGCTTCTTCAATGCGGTTGCGCCGGCGATGTGCTTCAGCTAGCAATAGGTGTATTTGTGGGAAGTCTGGTGCTGAGCTTTCTACGGCATAAATGTGTTCCATGGCTTCCTCAACCATTTCCAGACGCAGACACAGCTTGCCGTAGAAGAAACGTAGAACTAAATCGTTGCTGCGGGCTGCCATTGCGCTGGAGTAAAATGAGAGCAATGATTTAGGGTCTTCGAGCTGAATATATAAATTTTCTAACCGTGACAAAAACACGCTGCGACCCAGTTTGTTGTAGCTGTCCTGCCAGGTTTTGGCAGCGTCGTCATTGTTATTGCTCTGTAGATAGGCATCGCCTAAAGTAACCCGCGCAGCAACAAATTCCGGGTTCTCTTTGATGATCTGTTTTAGTGCCGCAACGGCCTGATCCATTTCGTCGTTAGCCAGATTTTGCTTGGCAACTTCATAGCGGATAGAGAGCATGTGCTCTTTTTCCTCCTGGATTTTATTGCCACTTAGACCAGCTTTGAGTAGCCGTTTTTGTAGTTCCAGCGCTTCTTCCCAACGCTGATGGCGCATGTGAATATCGCGTTGAGCTCGAATAGCCTTGCGGTTATCTTTCTCGCGCTCAAGGATTTCTTCATATTCCTTGCAGGCGGCATCATCTTGACCAAGATCCTCATAGGTCAATGCCAACTTAAATAGCACCTCAATACTTTTACCGTCGATACTCTTGGCTTTGCGTAACAGGGTGATTGCTCCCTGCTTATCGCCTTCCTGACTGTTGACACTGGCTAGGGCGATATAGCCTTCAATCTTGTTTGGATCTTTGTCGATGGCTTTTTGTAGCAGGGTGTGGGCACGTTTGATGTCACCGGATAACAGGCGACCAACACCTTCGCGGTAAACACTGTCGATCTCTTTAGTTTTTTTGTCAGAACGGCTGCGCATCCATGAGCGTAAGCTGTAGCTAAAGGCACCGTAGAGGTGAAAACCGTAACCGACAAAAAGACCGATTAGGATACAGCCGATTACTACAACGGTTACCGGATAGGTGATGGAGTTGTCAGGCAAGAAGAATATCGTCATCTCTTGAGGGTTGATCCCCGAGAAGAAGACAAAAAAAGCCAGGAACATGATAACAACTAGAAGAAATGCCATGAGGGTCATACTGTCCTCCTGTGGGTCAACACCCAATAAATTGAAATATATACAACATTAAATCTTGATTAAATTAAGTTTTCCCCAGCAACCGCCATGGTTAGTTGTCCTAGCTGTTGTGGTATGGCTCGTGGCGTATAATGGTGAAACCACGATATATTTGTTCCATTAAAAAAAGACGCGCCATTTGATGAGTAAAGGTCATTGCCGACAGAGATAACAGCTCGTGGCACTGACCTTTCAATTCATCAGTTAAACCATAGGCACCGCCGATAATAAAGCATAAATTTGCACAACCGGTGCTTAATTGCCGCTCCATCTTAGTGGAAAATTTTTCTGAACCAAGTGCTGCCCCGTTTTCGTCGAGGGCGATAGTATATGCACCCTGGGGGATTTTGCTGAGAATCAGTTGCGCTTCGCTGGTGCGAATAAAGCCGATGTTCGCTTTTTTACCGCCCCTTTTTTCTTCTTTTAGTTCCACAATTTGCAGTGAAGTATAACGTTTTAGCCGTTTTTCATATTCATCAACTCCCTGACGGATAAACGGCAGAGAGAGCTTGCCTACGCTGATCAATGTGATCTTCAATTTTTGTGCCTGCTCAGCTGTTGGGGATCGTTAGTTTCGGTGCTTCTGACCACAGACTATCTAAATCGTAAAAAGCACGCACATCCTGCTGAAATACGTGAACCATTACATCGCCGTAATCGATTAGCACCCAACGTCCCTCGGTCATTCCCTCTATAGCAATGGGCGAGAGCGCGTAGTCTTTTTTAAATCCCATACGTACCGATTCAGCAATAGCCTGTACCTGGCGATCTGAGGTGCCAGAGGTGATAACTAGATAATCGGTTAGCGTAGATAGCTCGCCGATGTGGAGTATTGTTGTGTTCAGAGCTTTTTTGTCGAGGCAAAATTGAGCACACAGCTGGGCGCGGTGATCTGATTCCAAAGTTGTTACCTTTCTGGCGACACATACAAATTGTGCGCTTGGATATATTTAGCAACAGGAGCTGGCAGGAGTAAGTCTGTAGGCTGTTGCTGTGCAATTTTAGTTCTTATCCGGGTTGATGATATGTCTAAGAAGGTCTCTTGGAGAAAGATCAACCGATGTCCGCTTCTGTGACGATATAAATTAAGTTCCGCATCATAACAGAACTGTTGGTGGATAGCAACGGGCAGCTCTGGCTGCTGATCAAGTTTGGCAGTGCCTGGGCGTTGAGCAATAACTAGATTACATAACTCAAATAGTTGCGGATAATTGCGCCAAGTAGCGATGTTGAGAAACGAGTCCATGCCGATAAGGAAATAAAACTCATCCTCCGGGTAGCGTTGGTGCAGCAGGGTAAGGGTGTCTACTGAGTAGCTTTTGCCGTGGCGCTGGCCTTCGATGTCGCTGACCTCAAATTTGCTGTTGTGCGCGGTGGCGCAGCGCACCATCTGTAGTCGGTGCTTAAAGGCAACGATGTTCTCTGTATGCTTGTGTGGGGGCAGGGCCGCTGGGATAAAAATTACCCTATCTAGTTGGCAGGAAACCAGTAGTTCTGCGGCAATATTTAGGTGTGCATTGTGGATGGGGTTAAACGTCCCGCCGATTATCCCTGTTTTCATCGTCGCTGCTGCCACTTTTGGGGTGATTGTTTCTGGTTATTCTCTGATCTGACCATCGCCTAACACGACAAATTTGCGTGTGGTTAAATCTTCTAATCCCATGGGGCCGAATGAGTGCAGTTTGCTGGTAGATATGCCTATTTCTGCCCCCAGACCCAGTTGGTTGCCATCGGAAAAGCGCGATGAGGCATTGACCATAATGACACTGGAGTTAACTGTGCGCAGAAACTTTTGCGAGTTGTGGTAGTCGTTGGTAACTATGACTTCTGTATGTAGTGAGCTGTGGCTACGGATATGTTCTATAGCCACATCAATATCCTCGACGATACGCACCGCCAGTATTAGGTCAAGATATTCGGCGCCCCAGTCCTCGGCGCTGGCGGCAATAGCCTGAGGCGCGAGGGCGCAGGTGGCTGGACAACCACGTAGTTCCACTTTGAGTTGTGTCAGCTCGCGGGCAATGCGCGGGATGAAGGCGTCGGCGATATCTTGATGCACCAGCAACGTTTCCATGGAATTGCATACCCCCGGGCGTTGTACTTTAGCGTTAATGCAGATGGCGCTAGCCATGTCCTGATCGGCTCCGGCATCGATAAAGGTGTGGCATACCCCTTTGTAGTGCTTGATAACTGGGATGCGCGAGTTTTCGCTGACAAAGCGGATCAGGCTTTCGCCGCCGCGCGGGATGATCAGGTCGATCTGCTCATCACATTTCAACAGTTCGCTCACTGCACTGCGATCCGTGGTGGTGACCACCTGCAAGGCTGCTGTGGGCAGGTCCATCGCGCTCAGCTGCGCGCCCAGAATTTTACCGATGGCGCTGTTGGAGTGAATGGCTTCGGAGCCGCCGCGCAAGATTACCGCGTTGCCGCTTTTCAGGCACAGTGCTGCCGCATCCGCAGTTACGTTGGGGCGGGACTCAAAAATGATACCAATAACCCCGAGCGGAATACGCATGCGTCCAACCTGAATGCCGTTGGGGCGACGCAACATGTTGCTGATCTCGCCCACGGGATCGTTAAGGCTGGCTACTTCACGCATGCCATCAGCCATTGCCGCAATGCGTTCATCACTTAAGGTGAGGCGGTCAATCATCGCTTCTGACAAACCATTAACGTGTGCGGCTGCTAGGTCTTTGGCGTTTTCCAGTTTGAGTTCTGCGCTTTGTTGTTCTAAAGCCGCAGCCATACGACACAGGAGCTGGTTTTTGACGGTTGAGGAGAGGTCTGCCATCACTGTTGCTGCCTGCTTGGCGTTGTTGGCTATGGTTATGATTTGGGCTGCCATGTTCATAAGCTGCTCCTTGCGTGTTGCGTTTGTCTGTATTTGGATTTATGTCTAATCGTCATCTGCCTGGGTAAGCACTAGATTGTCGCGGTGAATAATCTCATCGCCATATTTATAGCCGAGGATGCCAGTTATCTCCGAGGTTTTCTTACCCATAATCTGGAGTAACTCGGTAAGGGTATAGTTGGTCACCCCTTTGGCAAACTCAAACCCGTCCGCGTCACATAACTGTACTGCATCGCCGCGATCGAAGCCACCCTCTACCCCCTTGATACCAGAAGGCAATAGGCTGCTGCCATCTTTGGTTATGGCATTAAAGGCGCCGGCGTCAACAAACAGCTTGCCGCGCGGTTTTTTTGTGAAAGCGATCCAGTGTTTTTTCGCAGCCATCCGGTTAGTGTTGGGGAGAAAGTAGGTGCCGACATCTTCTCCGGCAAACAACCGTTGCAGATTGCCGGGGGCGACGCCGTTGATAATAGCGGTGCCGACACCTTGCATGGTGGCCCGTTTTGCCGCCTTTACTTTGGTGTACATTCCCCCAGTACCAATGTCGCTGTTGCATACTCCAGCCATGTGCTCAATTTCTTCGGTGATCCGTTCCACTTCGTGAATCAGTTTGGCGCCGGGATTGGTACGTGGATTACAGTCGAACAGACCGTCGACATCGGAAAGAATGACCAGAATGTTGGCTTCGCATAGGTTGGTCACCATGGCCGAGAGGTTATCGTTGTCACCAAAGCGAATCTCGTCGACAACTACGGTGTCGTTTTCATTGATGATCGGAGTGACGCCGTACTCAATCAGGGTCATAATGGTATTGCGTGCATTAAGGTAGCGGCGTCGGTTAGCCAGATCGTCGCGGGTGAGCAATATCTGGGCGACATTCTCTCCACGGGCGCGGAAAGCGGAACGATAACTACGCATCATACGGCTCTGACCAATGGCGGCGGCAGCCTGTTTTAATGGTATTGTCTGCGGTCTCCCGGTGATGCCCAGATCACCTTTCCCGGCAGCAACTGAGCCGGAAGATACTAAAATCACCTCGTAGCCTTGTTGGCGTAGGGCGCAGATCTCCTGAGTAAGGCTTTCGATGCGTTTATTGTTTAGACCGTCGTTGTTGGCAATTACGGCACTACCAACTTTAATAACGATTCGTTTAGCAGGTGCGATAAGAATTGTGCGCATTATGGAACATCCTGATCTTTATGCGTCGCCAGAGCGGAGGTGGTCTAAGCGCGCACCTATCTCTTCGATAAGCGCTTTAATCCCATCACCGGTGACGGCTGAAACACAGTATACTGGATAGCCCAATTTTTCAAACAGTGGAGTAACTGTGCTGGCTAGTTCTCGTACTTCAGTAACATCTTTTTTAGTCAAGATTACAATTTGTGGCTTGTCGAGCATAGTTGCATCGTGGCGTTTTAGTTCATTGTTGATGATATTGAAGTCACGCAGATAGTCATCTTCGGGAGCGCTGGTTAAGTCAACCAGATGGAGGAAGAAGTCGGTGCGTTCCACATGGCGCAAAAATCTTGTTCCCAGCCCCTGACCGGCACTGGCGCCCTCTATCAAACCGGGAATGTCGGCCATGACGAATGACTTAAATCCGCCATAACGTACCACGCCCAGATTGGGTACCAGAGTAGTAAATGGGTAGTCAGCTACCTTGGGGCGCGCAGCGGAAACAGCACGAATGAGGGTGGATTTGCCAGCATTTGGCATGCCGACCAAGCCGACGTCGGCTAATAATTTTAATTCCAAACGCAGGATGACCATGTCTCCGGGCATGCCTGGTTGAGTATGGCGCGGTGCACGATTGGTGCTGGTGGTAAAACGGGCGTTACCGCGACCACCCATACCGCCGTTAAGCAGTTTGTAGGTCCGGTTTGGCTCAGAGAGATCAACGAGCAATTCGCCGCTGTCTGCATCATACACCAGCGTGCCTGGTGGTACGCTTATGGTTAGGGATTCTCCGCCTTTACCGTGCATGTGTTTGCCCATGCCGTGTGCGCCGTTGCTGGCTTTGTAGTGGGCATTATAGCGGAAGTCAAGCAGGGTGGTCAGGTTGGAGTCGGTACACAAATATACATCGCCGCCGGAGCCGCCATCGCCACCATCAGGACCACCACGGGGGATAAACTTTTCGCGGCGAAACGATAGGCATCCACGACCACCGTCACCTGCTTTTACATTGATTTTTACCTCATCGACAAAGCGCATGTTGCTGTTATTCCGTTTTCTAAAATCTTAAAATATCTGTTTTGTGCTATTGCCTGTAACTACAGGCTAACACAGAAAAGCCCGAAGTTCCTCGTGAGAACTTCGGGCCTCTACATATTTGTGCTGCAGGGACGACTAGTTAGCGTAAACGCTAATTTGTTGCCGTTTTTTGTCCTTGCGCTCAAATTTGACAACACCGTCAACCAGTGCGAACAGGGTATAATCCCTACCGCAGCCAACGTTATTGCCAGGGTGAAATGTGGTGCCGCGTTGGCGTACCAGGATTGATCCAGCAGTCACTTCTTGACCACCAAATCTTTTCACTCCTAGACGCTTACCAGCACTGTCACGGCCGTTTCTGGAACTGCCGCCCGCTTTTTTGTGAGCCATGGGTTGCCTCCTTAAGCCTCAATGCCTGTAATTTTCAGACGAGTGATTGTCTGACGGTGTCCATAGGTCTTGCGATACCCTTGACGACGCTTAGATTTAAAGACAAGAACTTTCTTGTCTTTGCCCTGCTCAACAATACGAGCAGTAACTTTCGCGCCAGGCAATAGAGGTGTTCCGATTTTTACCTCTTCTCCGCCGACCATGAGGACTTCGCCCAATTCAATTGTTTCACCAACTAAACCGGCAATTTTTTCGATTTTTACTGTGTCACCTTCGGATACTTTATACTGTTTTCCTCCAGTCTTGATCACCGCATACATGTACTTCACCTCGCTCTCAATATTTTTAGTTCTTTCGTAACGGCGCACTCTATCTGCTGGGCTATTGAGTGTCAAGATTTATTTTTTGTAGCACTAGTGGTCACACAGGTTGATGCCGGTGGTCAGATTTCCGGCCAGATAGTTGGCAACAAGAACATCTACTGGCTCGGCTGGGGCGCCAACTAGAACTTTAATTCCACTATCGGTAAACAGTTGCTGGGCGCGCTGACCCATGCCGCCGGCTATGATCAGGTTTACCTCCCGCTCGCCGAGCCAGCGTGGTAATAGACCTGGCTCGTGTGTTGGAGCTTCAACATCCTCAGTGGCACTGATGTTGTTGTCGGCATCTAAGGTAACGATGGTAAAAGATGCACAGTGACCAAAATGCATGGCTAATTGACCCTGGGCGGTAGGTATGGCGATTTTCATAGTGTATTGCTCCGTTGGCTAATGGTGTGAGAATTACCCATATAATATATGCGATAATTTTAAATTTCAATTGCGGAGCTAAAATCTTGCCATATTTGTTTAATCGCAATTGCCGAGATGCTGTTGCCATATTCAACAATAGTTTTTCCCGCTATTTGTGCCTTGGTTACCTGGTTATCGTAGGGGATGGTGCCGATGATCTGTGCCCCGTGCGCCCGTGCACTGCTTTGAATCTCCTGAGTCATGCTGGGGTTGATGTCCCACTTGTTGACGCAGACATAGGCGGGAATGTCGAAATGGCTGGTTAGTTCCAACACCCGCAACAGGTCGTGCTTGCCACTACAGGTTGGTTCGGTGATGACAAAAACCGCATCGGTGCCGGTGGTGGCAGCGATAACTGGGCAACCTATTCCCGGTGGTCCATCGATCAAAATCAGCTCGCAATTTTGTTCTTTGGCAAGCTCCTGTGCTTGTTTACGCACTAGACTTACCAATTTGCCAGAATTCTCTGCACCAATGTCAAGGCGGGCGTGAATCATGGGACCGCATCTGGTCATGGATTTATACCATTCGCCGCAGCGCTGTTCCGGAAAGTCTATAGCCTGTTCAGGGCAGAAAGTGACGCAGACTTTGCAGCCCTCGCAGGAACTTGCAACAACTGAGTAAGTTGCGTCATGGGCAACAATTGCATCATAGCGACACAATGATAGACAGGTACCACAGCCACTACATTTTTCAGTGTCGATGTGGGCAATATGACCACTGATAAAGGGGTGGCATTGCTGGTTGGTGGGGGTGAGCAGCAGGTGGAGATCTGCGGCATCAACATCACAGTCAGCAAGAACCGCATTTTTACTCAACACCGCGAAGCTGGCGGTGATGCTGGTTTTGCCGGTGCCACCTTTGCCGCTTATAATTATTATTTCTTTCACTGTTTCCCCTCCGCGCTAATGACTACTTTGGAGCTGATATCCTGTACCATGGCGCGCAGTTGAGGTGCGAGTTCAGGCATGGCTTCCAGAAGTCCCTCACCGCGCGAATAAGCATTAGCTACACGACGATCATCGGGTATCTGGAGTAATAGCGGTATCTGCTCTGCACTGCAGTAGTCGTTGACCCGGTCATCGCCACAGCCTGCGCGGTTTACCACTACACCAAAGGGTAGATCCATGCTGCGCATGGTCTCTACGGCTAATTTCAGGTCGTGGAGACCAAACGGGGTCGGTTCGGTTACCAAGATGACAAAATCACTGCCTGTTACTGCGGTTATCATCGGGCACGATGTGCCGGGTGGGCAGTCGAGAATAGCAAGCGTAGCTGGGCTAATCTTTCTTTTCACCGCTCGAATAACTGGTGGTGACATGGCCTGTCCAACATCCAGGGTCCCCTTGATAAAGTCGATATTATGGTTGGTGCCGCATCCTAGGGCGCTGTCAATACAGCCAATGCCCTTGGCTTGCTCGTGGAGTGCATTTTCCGGGCAGACTAAAATGCAGCCGCCGCAACTGTGGCACATGTCGCTGAATATCATGGTCTGGTTAACGATGGTCACAATGGCACTGAACTGACAGATTTCACCACATTTGCCGCAGTTGGTACACAATGTTTCATCGAGTGCTGGGATGGCGATGGTTACATCTTCGTGACTGGTGAATTCCGGTTTGATGAAGATGTGACCATTAGGTTCTTCAACATCACAGTCGAGCAGTTGCACTGCTGAGGTGCTTGCCTGTGCTAGTGCTACGGCTAAAGTAGTTTTTCCTGTGCCCCCTTTGCCGGAGGCGATCGCTAGTTTCATGTTTTAAACCCAGTGTCCTTCAACATTAGCATCTTGTGCTGGTTGTAGTTCTCCGTTGGCATGCTGTTCAAGTGCGGCGGCGATGGAGTCGGCGTTGCAGTGGTAAATGGCTATGCCGGCAGCGCTGAGAACCGTGAATGCCTTGGGGCCACAATGACCACTGATCACTGCTTGCGCGCCACTTTCTACCACAGTTTTAGCTGCTTGAATTCCGGCACCTTGTGCGGCGTTGAGATTCTGCTCGTTGTCTACCAGGGTGAAAGTCTTTTGCTCCAGATCATAGACCAAAAAGCGTACTGCTCGCCCAAAACGGGGATCCAGGGGGGCGTCTAATGTGCTGCCAGAGGTGCTGATAGCAATTTTCATGATAGGTGTGTTCCCTTGTTTAAGAAATAAGATTAGCGCCACCAGCTTCTATGCAGTGGCGCTAATCTTGGGCAAATTTATTTGCTGAGCAAATTTTTGATGCTAGTAGCGATGGTGTTTAATTGTTTCTGCATCGTATCCATTTGCTGTTGCAAACCGGTGCTGTTGTCTGCCGGGGCCTCAGGTGCTGCCATTCCGGCACGATTGTAATTGCGGCCACCACGAATACCTGTGCCCAGCCCTGAATTTTGGTTCATGCCCATTCCGCGACCAGCACGGTTTCCAGCGCCCATTCCAGCGCCACTACTGGTGAACCCGCCTGTAGTGTTTCCACCACACAAACCTGCGCCGCGTCCAGTCATTGATCCTGCACCGTTTGGTCCTGTTCTGTCTCCTCTTGGCATCGTATTTCTCCTGTCTGTGGAAGGTTGTGTCCAAAAAATACTATTTTACCGGGCGTTGCTGTCCACCGCAGCCGCGCCTTCCCATCCTGCCTGATCTGTTCTGCCTGCCTGACTGTTGACCAGTTTGGTTGCGCAGGCAGTTGCGCCCACAACCGGGCATGGAAAATTTATTGTCGAGTAAGTTGCCGTTGAGCCAAGTGTTGATAACCTCTTGTTGTTCCCCGGCGACAAAAGGTAGTACCTCTATCCCTAATCCCTGAGCGAAACGACCGGTGTTGCGGGTCATGGCCCCACATATAACCACCTGAACCTGATGTAGCTGCAAAAAATGGAGCTTTTCTTCGGCGGAACCCTGCGGTAGTAGCAAACAGCCAGGCACGTTGTGCTCAGCTGTGTCGTCCACTAGTAACGCTTGCCCGGCAACATCAAATACTGGCGCGATTCTGCCGTTCCATATGGTAAAAGCTGCAATCATTAGTTTGCTCTCCGCGCAGGTATTTA
>Ga0307991_1002207_pt1 | contig 13271 bp, 12 predicted proteins | sample EllFjometagen131_FD_203146 | JGI IMG/M metagenome (GOLD analysis project Ga0307991, IMG submission 203146) | Marine microbial communities from Ellis Fjord, Antarctic Ocean - #131 | ecosystem: Environmental > Aquatic > Marine > Unclassified | place: Southern Ocean | collected 2014-10-08
GTATTCGACTGGTCACATATTGCTTTAATCCTCACCGATGGATGTGTGTTGAGAATGGAGAAATGAGTAATTCCCATCCTGCCAAGCCCTATTATCCCACCATTGATCATTTAATTGTACCTATAGGCCATTAGTGGTGAATTTGTTACTCTGTGTAGATCTGCTTCCATTAGGAGAGGCCGAGCAGTTTAAAATAAGCCGCTTCCAGTTTATCAGCGGTGGCATCCCAGTTGAATTTCCTTGTGACGATGTCATTGAGGTGCGTCCCAATTATATCCAATTCCCCCTGATCCATCTTTGATAACCTCTGGAGTTTTCTGTTAAAGTCATAAATGTCATCGACATGGAAAAAAAGTAGCTCTCCGTCCTGGTAAGCAATAACCTCTCGATGCCCAGGAATATCGCTAGCCAAACATGCTTTTCGATATTTAGCGGCCTCGATAACAGTTATAGGTAAGCCCTCATTGATAGAAGGACTCACGATAAACGATGCATTCGTCAGCAACTCGTCCTTTATTTCTCCATGTACAAACCCCGTGAAGATTATATTTGGATCACCGTCTGAAAGACTGTAAAGTTCTTTTTCGTATCCTGTTGTGTCGGCCACACCTCCCGCAATTACTAGTTTACGATTACATCCCCCGAGCATCTGATAGGCTTTAATGAGAAGATCCACCCGTTTTATTCGGTCAAGCCTTCCCAAAAAGAGAATATAATCATTTCCCATCAATCCATATTTTGCAGCTATAATCTGTGGAGTTCTTATTATTGGCGTGTTGGTGCCGCTGTACATAACTTCGGATGATATGCCATACCGTTTTTGAATAATCTGCTGGATGTATGATGCCACTGTTGATACATAATCGGCATATGTTACCCCGATCTTGAAAGCTTGTTTTATTGTGGCTCTCGCCACTTTGCCCCATTTTGGGTTGTTCCAGGCGGAATCGTACATATGGGCTGTGATAAGGGTCTTGATACCCATTTTCTTGAGCAAAGGGATATAGTAGAAGGAGCCGTATCCGTGAAGGTGTGCAACGTGGTATCTATGGCCAAGAAACTTTGATGTGGACGAAAGCCCTCCAACCAGACCTTCTATGGGGCGGTATGGCCCCGCATATACTCGCCGTATTTTGATTCCCTCGTATTCGTTTTCTTTGTAATCTTTATTGTAATTGTCATAGCAAAAAGCCGTAACCTCATGACCTTTCTTAACTAATCGCTTACCCGCTTCTTCAGCATATATCTCATGTCCTCCCCATTTGGCAGGGACACCTTTCAGACCAATCATTGCAATTCGTATTTTTTTCATAAGGCAGGATAGTTATTGGGATGTAAACACTAAGCCTGTTTACCTGTGAAGATTTAAAAGTGTTGGAAAGTGTGAATCAACAGCCTATTAATACTTCTAGGGAACTAGATTCACGACGTAGTAGCGATTTTGTCTTCTGCATCTTTGTCTTGTAAATGCATTTCGCAGGATGGGAATCATAAAAGATGGTATAAGATACATGAGTTTTAATCGAAGATAGTAACGATAATCCATGATCGAGTTGCTGATGTGTCTGCGCCCCATCCTCCATGCCATCAATGAGTAGTAGAGCTGTTTTCTTTTTATGGCAACTGTTATGCTTCCTTTAGGATTTCTCTTAAGCAGTAGCTTTTCCGGAAGGTTATGTCCACGATATCGATTCAAGATCCGGAACCATAGCTCATAATCCTGTGAATAGATCAGTTTTTCATCATACGATCCCACCTCTTTTAGCGCTTGGCTCCTTATCATCACGGAGCTGTGATTAAACGGGTTGAACTTTGTCATTGCCCTTCGGATTTGGTTATCCTTAATAGGTAGAATAATCTCACCCATCTTTTTTCCGTCATCTTCAATATCATAGTAACTTGTACCCACCACCCCAATATCAGGACTCCTTTCCATAAATTCAAGTTGTTTCTGAAACCTTTCAGGCAACGAAATGTCATCAACATCCATCCGTGCGATGTATCTGCCTTGAGCAGTCGAAATAGCTTTGTTCAAGGACCGCGTAAGTCCAATATTCACTGGATTGTTCACCACCCTAATGCGCGGATCACCTTTATACGTATTCAGGATTTCAGATGTTCTGTCGGTTGATCCATCGTTTATAATGATAAATTCATAACCTTGGTAAGTCTGCCTTAGTATGCTGGTAACGCTATCTCTAAGATACTGCTCACCGTTATAGACGCTTAATACGACGCTTATCGTGGAAACTGCCATTTTGAAATCCTTGCATATGTTGTCGTGAGAACCTTTCTGTGAAGCAGAAATTTCGGACCCTTAAGCACGCAAATTAAACCGGTATTTCTAAATCCAGTTGCGGAGTAGCTTTACCTCTTTCTTCAGCGTTGACTTAATACTAAAGTTCCGAATCGAATAAAGATATGCATTTTTCTCCAGGCTTCTTCTAAAGTTCTCGTTTTTATAAATGAGGGTCAATGCTTCATACAATCCTTTATAATCCTTTGGTTGGACAAGTAGCCCATTTTTCCTGTGGTCTATGAGATCTCTGCTACCCGGAATATCTGTGGCAATGCAGACCGTGCCGCAGGCCATAGCTTCAATCAGCACTTTGGGATGCCCCTCATAATTAACTGTAGGGAGAATAAAGGCCTTGGCCTGGGCCATTAAATGTGCCAATCGATCCTGACCAATTACGCCGAGAAAGTCAACATCAGATATAGATTTATCTTCCGTCAATTTTTTAAGTGCCTGAGCGCTATCGCCGTCGCCACATATAACAAGTCGTGCATTTTTCACTTTTTTCTTTAGCATGCCGAATGCCCTAATCAGATAATCTATTCCCTTTGCCCAATGGAGACGACCGGCATACAGGACAAAATTTCCCTTTTTAGGTTCCCTTTGGAACAACTCGGTATCCACGAAATTAGGAACTATTTCAACAGGCTTCTTGTATTTTTTCTCCACGATCTCTTTTAGCTGTTCAGTTGTACAAATGACTAAATCTGCCGACTTCAGCCCCGCGGCTTGGAGAGTACCTGCTAGCCACCGTTTTAGGCCGCTGTAGTTTGCCTTTGTCACGCTTGCGTAATCCCATTGGAACCCGACGATGAGCTTCTGCCCGGATAGGAGTTTTATGAGGGGCAATATGGGAATGGCAACACCAAACACCCTAATAGGGGCCTCCATATGCCATGCACGCCAGATAAGATATAGCCAGAAGAGAAGGTGCCTCACGCCATAGATATTTATCTTCAATGGCAATGGATGGTGTTCGACGTCGAGCTCTGAAGAGTAGTCATTTATGTCAGAAGTGTAGTATTCAACGTCGAAATACGTGCTATATTCGGCGATAAGTCTCTTTTGTCGGTTGAAGAATCCACTCTTCTCAAAATCTACGAGTCTCCCGGCTGTCCCAGAAATAAGTATGATTTTGGATTTATTTCTCATAAGTACTATATCCTCAAATATCGATGTAACTACTCCGCTTTGGGAGCCCAACCTGTTTTCTTCGTTTCTGCCACAACCACCCCAAGTATCCCGGGAAAATACCAAAAAAGGTAATCTCCGAGAAACGGGCCTCCATTGTGAAAAAAGGCGTTCGTGATATACGCGATAAGCATGCCTTTGAACGCCACCCCATAGCAGGCTATTTTATTGTTGGGGTCTCTTATTATGCCTTGTGAAGCGGAAGATAAAAGATACAGGCACGCCAGAAGTACAAAAAAAGCCGGCCACCCCCAATAAATTAAAACATTAATGAAGTGGTTATGGGGTGATATACTGAATATGCTTCGCGCGCCTTTGAACTGCTTGACGGCGTTGTAGTAATCTTTTTGCTTTTTCAGTGACTTATCGTAATTACCAAATGAACCACCCCCTAGAGGATGCTTCAATGAAAAAAAGAAGCCCGTGATGGCCAATGGGAGTCTTCCTTGAGCTGATGCGTCGTCCACCTTTGAAATTCGTTGGAAGCCTTCTGTTCCAGCGAAAAACAAAAGCAAAATAATGACGACCACTACTGGTAACATTCTAAGCAATGTACGAGCACCTCTGAACTTCCACAAGATGTATGCACCGCTGAGAATACACCCAAGAATCGCTGACCGTGTCAGACTTACGATTGTCCCAAGCGACAGAATAAGCAAGAGAACTAACATCCAACTTTTACGACATTTTTGACGCAAATCGTCCGATGCAACGAACGACAGTGCCCAAGGGAATGCAAGCACTAACATATAGCTCAAAGTGACAGCTTGATTGGCAAGACCCGCCACTCTTTGGCCGACAAGACCAAGAGCTTTGGCTTGAGATGTCCTTAGCATCCAAAAAAAATCAAAGCCGAGAAATTGCATAAGGGCCACAAAAGCGGATACGGAGGCACATATCAAGAAGAATAGAAGAAATTTTCTAGCCTTTTCCAATGAATTGCAAATGCTCAATGTACAAAGCACTATGAAGATAGGGAGGAAAGTTCGAGATAATTTTCTTAGTATATACGATACATTCCTATCAAACAAGCCAGCCACAATATCAATAGCGAAGCTCCACAAGACAAAAAAGCAGAATAGAAATAGAACAAGCTTAATATGGTAGGGAATGTTAATTAACTCCTTCAAAATTATTTTTCTAAAGCATACAGAGACAAAAAGAACCAAAAATATAATTATTCTTGGATAGATTAGGCCATACTCAACTCCAGTCAATAGTGTATTTAAAATGAGAGATAAAAAGAGAGTAGCTAAAGGAAATATAGCGGCTAAGACAATGATAGGGACAATGGCTATTATCAAGAACTCAAGTGAAATTGCTGTGGGAAACATGAGGTTTATTTAATCCCGAAATAGGCAAGCTGATAGTTGTTGCGTGGACCTTTTTCCATTTTGGTGTTGATAATTGAGAAATACGACAATTTATTTCTTCATGTGCAGGTTACTTGGGGCCATTGTGCTCCCTGAGATCGGGCCGTTGCCACTAATCAATATCGCACTTTCATGACCCGCTAACGTGACTTGCTTAACTAGGTTTCCGTCGACTGTGAAATAGCTCTTTTCAAGCTCGAGAGTGTGACTATCCATACCCATGTTTACCAAGACTAGCCCATTAGTAAAATTTCTTGCATAAATTATATATTCGGAAGGAGGGTCAGACTCCGCTATTCTGATATCGTCAATCCAACCTTCTCCGGTGGCCGTGGGATAAAGACCAGCATCGTAGATACAATAATATACTGCATTTGCTGGAGACTGTTTAAGACTATACAAAATCTGCCAATCAAATGTTCCAAGACCTTTCCCCTCTGAGAAAGATAGGTCGAATGAACTTATACCATTATAGTCCGCATCATAAAATCCTCCCAATGCGACAAGCTTCCAGGTTGGGTTGTTTCCCCCGACTATATCTACCCCCTTAAAAGCAGCTCTTAACCGGTAATACTTGTTTGGCTGAACAGGTATGAATCGGCTTTTGATAGTGGAACCACTATTGGTAGTAGCCCTAAAATGAGCAGATTTGTTGCCTTCCCAAATCACGGTGTTTGATATATCAGGGGTTCCGTCAGCACCCGCTCTTACAACTTCCCAATTATTGAAATCATCTTCAAACGACGGATTAGCTATCACGTAGCCACTTGAACACATATCCTCTAACAAATAGTAGCTCCCAGTGGGTTCGCCTATCACCATATCCCACTCATCATAATAGGTTACGTTCTGTCCAGTAACCACGAAGGCAAAAGAAGAATATGTCGGATCGCATACCAGTAAATGAGATGCATAACAAAACATAGCCTTTTTATCTATAAGGGCTTGATTCTTTGAAGCCCCAGATGTTGCAGAATGAGCCAGGAATAACACCCCGCTCTGCACGGCATTGGTTTCTGCTGCCAATCTCGACAGCCAAGTATCTAAGCTCGGATAAACATCATCGTCAGTTGAATAAAAACTAAGAAAGCCTTCCCACATTGCACCGTCAATAATACTAAAATAAACGCTCAGGGGCAAATTACCGGCATTAGCAATCAATAGTCTAGTTCCCAACTGAGCTTTAATCCCCAGCAACATACTTGACATGTCGTTCTGAAACGAATCTACTTTATTCTGCGGAGCGGCGAATGAATCGTCAGTTGCGCTATATTCAACAAACACGAGAGTGCCTTCCGTTAAAGAAGTCCCAAGCGTAATGGTCTGACCGCTGAAACTACCTCTTGTATAATAATTTGTTCCTGTATGATTCGTGTTATCCCAAACTCCCTCAATGCCCCCATATTTCCCATATTCATAAATAGTATAATTCACCGTAACTGTCTGTCCGCCAGCATTTACCACGCTGGACTCGTTCTCAATATCCGCGAACCATTTATTTGTATAAAGTTGGTCCCAGCAATCATCAGCGAATATGCCGTCGAGCACAGGGTAATCGTCAAGATGCTGTCTGGCCCGTTTCGCAATGTGATCTTTCCAACCAGAAGAAACATCCATAAGATACCAACCGTGCTTCTTCCTTCTAAGTCTATGCCCAAAACTGTCGTGAATAAACCAGTTTTCATGAGTGTCGACTTCATTCCAGTCCGAGTATGTGGGATGCATACCCATCATATCCTCGTATAAAATAGTGGTGATGCTTGAGTTCATACGACTTAATGACACAGCGCGTCCTGGATAACAGACATCGACCAAGTCAAAATGAGAAGCAATGAACTGCATCTCAGAGTTAGTATAATCTTGGTAGGCAACAATATGTTTTTTTATTTTGGTTGCATTTTGAGCGAATGAAATAATTGGTCCAGTGAGTCCGCCAAAAAGTACCATGCTCAGTAAAATGAAAAGGAGATTACTAACTGAGCAGGCTGCTCTTTGTCTCAGCCAGGTCACCACGATGTTTATCCTGAGCAAACGAGTTTCCACAATTACTTACCTCCCCTTATAAAAAGGCTGTCATGCCTCAAAGGGCTGTCGCCCAAATAGGCTTTGCCAATATGTTTTCCCAGCAAGAGACCCCTGGGAAGTATCATAAGATACATCCATCCGATTGCTTCTTAAAGACTAATAAAACCATATGTGATGCCCAAAATTGTAATAATACGTCAAGCGCCTTTTTGACAAGCCTGGTTTTCAGTGTCTTTCCGTCATAAATAGCCTGCATATAGCTTCTTCCAGTGCGGATTTCATCCTTAAAGCCCTTCACTCCGTCAAAGTCCTGGTTGAGGATCAACTTGAATCCATACTCCTCAAACTCTTCGATTACTTGGTGCTCATCAAGGGCAAACTGGTAAAAATCCGCAACGACGTCTCCATTCGCCTGCAATATCTCATACAACCCCTTCCTTGCTTTGATTTGTCTCAACTTGCTCATATGTGGGAATGTCAAAAACAGATAACCATCTCTCTTGATAATCCTATGCATTTCACTCAATATTGCGCCATACCCATCGTAAAAATGCTCGATAACGCCTAACGACCAATAACCGTCAACGCTTTCATCTTCTAATGGCAGATCTCGCACATCGCCCAAAGTAGGGTGGACTTCAGGCCAATTCTGCTTTAGAAACTTCACTGTCTTCGTGGCAAAATCCAGAGAAATTGTCCTGTACCCTGCTAAATAAAGATACCAGCTATTTTGTGCAAGCCCCCCCTCTCAAGAATAAGACTTGCTGTTGGAAGATACTTTCGTGTAGTATTCACCACAAAGTTGAATGGCGAAACTTCTGGCTTATACAGTAACATCCTATCCTGCGCACTCCAGTGCTCATCCCAATAGTCTCTGGTTGCCTTGCTTTTGATATAGACCAGACGATTATGATTCGGATCGTAGTATTGCATTAACTTTTCCAACTGCCACATTTTTTAGCCGTGCCATCGCCCAAATCTCGCCCCACCGCGTCTCTTGATAGATAATCTCCAGACCAGCCTGATCTAATTCTTGGGCAAACTGTTCTCGAGTGTATTCAATGCAATGGGTACCGTCCTACCGGTAGTCGATGCCCAACTCGTCTATCAACGGCACCCGCCAATCCCGTTCATAAAGCGGCACGCGTATCAACCAGCGTTTTGGCTTTAGCCTCAACTGCGCTTCCTTTAGAAAATCGACACGATTTTCCAGATATTCCAGCACATTGGACATCACAGCAACATCAAAAAATTCATCGGGCAAATCCTTCAACACATTTCCATGCACATAGCGCACCCGATCATGGCCATATTTTTGTTTTGCTTCAAGAAAAGATGATTCGCTTAATTCAATACCGGTCACCTTTACGCCACCCCGCATAGCCATATCCTGGGTCAGCGCGCCATTTCCGCAGCCTATGTCTATCACGGTTTCACCTGAGATCAAACGGTTCACAAAAAAGTCGTGATATCTCATCAGGCGGTGTTTTGGATGCAACCCATTACCATATTCACAAGCCAATTTTCCGGTAAGGGCATAAATCTAGTCAGACGCAGCAGCAGTCTCAGACCATCCCGCGGGGCCCGACCCGCTGCCAGAAGCCATGCAATTGCGGTCAGCAACTTAACGCAAAACCGCTCCGGTATCCATCTAAACAGTTTGCCGCACGCTGAAAGAATAGTGGCTATATATCGTTTTATATTCATCTTCACGCCTTATGCGCCTTCCAAGCTTCACCGCCCTCCGGCGCATCCTCCCCCAGCAATTCCAGACACAATGCAATCGCCCAAACGAACATGGCTGATCCGTGCAGATCACTTACGGGTAAACCCTTGCTTACTGAAGCATAATAGTAACGCGTTTGCGATTTGTTCTTATAGAACGAAAACCCACCGTCGGCCTGATGAAATTCCATAACTCTTTTCAGGGCATCCTTTGCCAGCTTCTTGATTTCTCTAACCCGGTAACCATCCTCAACCCCCTTCTGCGCCTGATAAACCACAAACAGCCGATTCAGAAAACCGCAGCCATCTGATTTAAAGGGCTGCTTAAGGGCAAAATCGAGGAGAGCATGGGTATCGGGATATGGCCTGTACAGCCATTGCAGACCGGAAAAGACCTTCATGGCACCGTTGATCTTTATGGCATCCGGAGGATTCCCCTTGTACCATGTCCCTGTATCGGGGTGATAATATCTTTTCAGTTCTTGGAGTAGGGCATCAACCAGGTTTTTGTTTCCTTCAAGATCATCAAAACATTGCCTATTAACCGACAGCATGAATAACTGGTGGCTCAAATGGCTCCCAGCTCCCCACGGATTAGACCAATCCATGGCATTAATATATTTTCTAGCATCATCCCCATCTCTTATCTCCTGCGGTAATGGATGATCAGGCTTCTTCCCTACCATCAACAGGGTTGCCACAGATTGCCTTGTTTCCGCGCGAAGATTGTTCATCTTGCGATTTTTCAGCGCCTGCAATCCAGTACGGCCCAAAACAAGCGAAGCAATATCTTTAAAATTCAACCGGGCATTTGTTTCAAGCCACGGATCTTTAAACCAGCCTTCAGGCGTTTGAAACGATTTTACAAATTCAACACATGCCTCGCACCGCTTTACACTCCAGTGTTTCCACACCCCTGCCTGCCAGGCGCTTTTCATCGCAAAACAGGTCGATACCTGCGCAACCTTTCCATCAACAGGCACGAATGACCCTTTGGCGCAAAACCGAAACCTACCGGGTAAAAGCCCCTCGGCCATTTGTCTAAGCCAGTCACTAATAGAGGCGTTCAACGCGCTTACGTCTATGTGCATCATCGTTTTTTACCACCAAACCGATTCAACATCCCTGTCAAACGCTCATGACCCTTCCACAGCCAGAGACTCCACATCACCCGAAAATATCCAGTCCACGTAAGTCTCTTGGGGACATACTCGCCTCTTTGCACTGTCTCATATATCGAATACATAAAGTCATAATAGGCTTTGCCAACTCCTTCCATGGAAGGCAGATTTATCCTTGCCTGATACTCTTCATAGCTTTGCGCAATCTTTTTTATCAATTCAGGAAGTTCCTGTGCATGGTTGAACACCTCGCCCGCTCTGCCGATAATATCAGGATTCGAACTATGATTCGGCCCTATCACCGGCAAACCGCAGTGAAGCGCCTCTATTAATGAGTTTGAGCATGCTTCTAAACGTGAGGCAGTAATAAAAATATCACTGTTTTTAAACTTCCTGGCCAATTCCTGACTGGGTAAGGGGGAAATATGCTGGATGTTCTTAAAGGTGATGGGCGTATTTCCTACAAAAGTCATCTCATACCGCGCAAAATCAAGATTTTGGTCAAGCCACTGGTAAACATCAAATCCTTTTTTCCAGTTAGCCGACCAGCTTGTGGCAATAAGGCGGATTTTTGAGTCAGCCTGCCACGACTTGCGCCCTGATCGGTTAAAGATTGCGAAATCCGGCGCATTTACGATGGTAGTCTGGAATTCCTTTTCTTCCATACCTAAATTAAAACAGTTTTTTTTACTCCAATGTGATTGATACACTACCCCATCTGCTAAATTTTTAGTAAAATTAAAAAAGGCTCTATCAATAGCCAAACCTTTCCCCCTAACCAAGAATACAGGCCCATCAATGCGAACAACTAATATTTTTTTAGGATATTTTTTTTTAATCTTTTTTATTTTTGATAGTAGTAGTAGTAGTAGCGCACTAGGGTTAAGATTAAACAATATTATGTCTGCTTGATACTGGCTTTCACAATGTTTTTTGTTTAAAATCAGGAAGTTTTTCAAACCGCCTAAAAATTGATTTGCACCGCCCCATGGACCTTCTTTAAATGGATATAATATATGAACTTTCACAAGATGCTTTCTATTATCTGTTTTATACGGTCAGTATATGCTGAGAAAGAATTAACCCGGGCCATATTTTCATAATTTTTGCTTATTAACTTATCTCGTAATATCGCATTTTCTGTAAGCATTTTAATTTTCTCCAATGCTTCGTCCTTCGTGTCATATAGCACAAAGGGTTCAAGCAGATCAGGCGCCATACCAACTTTTGTAGATAGTATTGATGTTTTGGTCAGGACCGATTCGATTACCGCTTTTGGACCACCTTCAGATTTCGATGAAACCATATAGATGTCTATAACATTATAAAGCATATTGATTTTTTGGAGAGATAACGTATTTACTCTAATATCGTCAGCTCCGCCTTTCACAGGAGGCAAAGACCCTACGAATAAATACGGTATGGTGTATTTTTCGCACTGTTTAATTATATAATGCCGTCTTGGCCCCGCCAACACCAACAAATAATCTTCGCTGTTAAGTGTCTTTAAAACACTAATAAGGAGATCCGGGTCTTTTTGCCACTTCGGTTTTGTTAAGTCAGTACCGAGAGAATCACGCTGAAAATTTCCTATCAATATCTTGCCATCAATTAGGCCGTAATCAATATCCAAAGACTTCGCAATTTCAAGCTTGTTTAAATTATTAGACTTAAACACACTCTCATCAACATAAAATGGGCTGTATTTAATGTTTTCCCCTTGTACTCCTTCACTCAGCAATGTTTCCATTTGCTTTTTATTAGCACATACCCATATATCAACCATGCTTTTTATACGATTAAGAATTTTTGTCTGATGGACAAGATCATTTGTAACTGTTGCTATGATCCTTTTATGCCTGAAAAATCTATACTTCCAACTATCAAGCAAATTCCACCAAACACAATAGATAATATCCGCCATAAACGGATTTTTTGTCAAATTAACATTTAATTGATTTAACGCACGTAAAAGATGATATCTATCATGTGAGATTGACCACCCAATATTATCGTCACCTATTACGAATATTCTTTTTTGCTTCAATTTTTTCCGTATATATTTTTTAGTTTTTACAGGCTACTACAAACCACCCAGTTGTAATCCACCGCGACTTGTACGCAAATCTTGCATCAAGGAAGAAAAATATCCGTCTTATGATCGGCAGGAACAGCCTTCTGGCGATTCGATTTTTGATTGCATCTCGTTTCTTTGATGCCACGCCCAGAGATAGATATAAAAGGTCATAAACAACCGCAAACAAGCCACCCATCGGCTCCAATCGGTCCACAGCAAACCCGACATCTTCCAGTTCCCTTCTGATCTTATCCGCTGTCCAGCGCTGAAAATCCTGAGGGTCAGCATGTACTCCATACAAAAAAGGCATAGTTATGACGATTTGCCCAGCTTTTAACACCCTATACGCTTCCTTTAGAGCCTCCACTGGCCTTTCAAGGTGCTCAAGAACCTCTGTCATCAATACCATATCAAACGTTTCATCAGCCACGGAGATGGCATCCGCCAAACATAAATAATCCGGTTTAACAGCCGGATCGATATTCACATACTCCCAGCTTTCCATACAATTAAGCGGCGGCCGAAATCGCCCCCACTTGTTTTCCTTCTTGCCACCGATGTCAAGGACTTTGCCGTGCCATTTATGGCTTGAGAGCATATTATCAAGATGATATCTTCTGAATGTCAGAAAATTCTAAAAAATCCTTATCTTCGTTGGTACAACCAAGGCAAAAGCCATGTCACACAAATCTGTTCTATTTATATTTCGTTGACACAGAATATTGTAACGTATGGTAATAGAATTTCGTATCAAAGCTTTCAAAGGAATTTCTGATTAATGACAAAAGATTGACCATAAGTCTGCAATACCTATTTCTGTTGATCATCTCAAACCAAAATACAGGATGCGACTTTAAATATCGGCTCTTTGGGAATACTTCTTCGATTATTTTTTTGAATTCATCCGGGAACCACTCGACCACGTGCATTTTGTCCAGCGGCCCTTAAGTATAGCGGATCGGCGTACTAATCAACTACAGAACCACCAACTTTTGCCACTTTTTTAATTTCTTCCAGATAATGTGTTATGTCCTGCAAATGCTCAATTACATCAGACGATACCACAGCATCAAAGGTGCCGTCATCCCACGACAATTCATAGGCGCTACCCACCTTGAAATCAATATTCATCCTATTGGTCTTTTCTTTGGCGAATCTGATTGCGATCTCCTGATTATCTATCCCAGAAACAATAGCCCCTTTCCTTGCCAGCAGATAGGATAATGCCCCGTCTCCGCACCTGACATCCAACACCCTTTTCCCTTTAAGCGATGTGCCCAACGCATCCTCCAGCAGTGTAATCACATTTCGATATGGTCCCACCACAAACGCATTTCGCCTCAATGGGTGTTCGCCTATCTGCTCCCAGTGATAGGCCCCGCGGGTTTTGTATTTTTGGAATTCAATTTCTTTTGTTTTATAAGTCAAACACATCTCATATTTTTTAACGGCAGCTATGATTT
>Ga0307991_1002208_pt1 | contig 13270 bp, 7 predicted proteins | sample EllFjometagen131_FD_203146 | JGI IMG/M metagenome (GOLD analysis project Ga0307991, IMG submission 203146) | Marine microbial communities from Ellis Fjord, Antarctic Ocean - #131 | ecosystem: Environmental > Aquatic > Marine > Unclassified | place: Southern Ocean | collected 2014-10-08
ACTCAAGATTTGATGATACATCATACCTGAGTTCTTCTTCTTTACTCCGTTCATTCACTTTTTTATCAATACTACCCCAACCGGGCTTGCTGGTTGATCCTGCCAGATCAATTGTTCCAAAATCAGCTAGTTTAGCCTGTAGGCGGGCATTAGCTGCCCATCCCCCCTCTTCATTGAAATCCGATAAACGTAATTCGTTCAACCACACCTCACCCGATTTAGGTTGCCCGTCATCATTTTGAAGATCTCTGCTCCGTTTTGGATTCCTTACACCTATCATTATAGTCCGGATATTACTCATATTTGGATTCCCTGACACTTTCACCCTGTTGTTACCATCGTAATATTCAAACACATCAGAGGCGTTTAGATTGGAGCCCTCACGTCTTAACTCCCTGTTTCTTGCCTGCTTTGCTTCCTGGAATATTTCAAGAGGAATATCAAACATATTTTCATCAGGCCAGACAATTTGCCTGTCAGATTCTAAATCATTATTATACCTTCCGCTTGCCGGTGGTGTAAGCTTCAATGATACTTCATATTCATAAAAATTATTTTTATAATCAGAACCAAGTCTCATAAAAACAGTTAGTTCGCCATCGTATATAGGATCATCAATAAGAGATTCGCCATGGACAAACATCTGAATTCTCCGATACTGCCTGATGTCAAGACTCACATTCTTAAAAGCTGCTTTTGCATCCCCATCTTCAAGATCATGGACTTTTAACACAATTGATTGCTCATTTAATTGTCTGAGTTGCGGATTAGTAGGATCAATTACCCTACTTATTCCCGGTGGTAGTACATAATTAACAGGTTTTTTATGAGCATTCTCTTCAATGTTTACTGATGATATTTCAAATCTTGCCTCTACCGGTTCAGGTATTGTAATTCTTTCTCCACCACCAAGAAGAGATAAATTATATTTTCTCCATTCGCCTCTTACAAGATCAAGTTTAGCAAATCGCAGATTAACCTTCTCCTGAAATCCACTAAGAAACATTCTCAGAAATCTTATCGATTTGAAACCCTGAATATTCCCAACAACATCTTGATAATTATTTAATGGTATCCTGAATTGATACCAGTTCACTTCAGATTGTTCTCCATTGGCAAAAGTAACTGTAGCAGGTACAACATCAATAATATGGTTTTTCCCAATCTCAAGATCCTGTGGTCTGAGACTAACATGATACTGATAGTAACTCTCAGACTCACTAAGAGTATTGTCACGGTTAATATCTTCAACATTAGGTAATGTAGAACCTGTTGTCGGATAGGATTCAGTTGACTGTTCTGAGGTTGGAGAATTCCCTTCAAGTCCGTTATAGCTTTTATATCTTTCAAGAATACCTAATCCTGCTGCATCGTAATCACTTCCCCTGAAATAATGAAAATCATCGCTCGAAGGGTCTTTTGAAACTTCAGTAAATACTTCAGGGTTAACTATTGTTTGCAACGAATCAAGGTAAGTATTAAAAAAACTGGATTCATCCTCATCTCTGAGCCCGTCAAGTCCCACATCCTGATACCGTCGCGAATCAGGATCATTATCAAAAGCATTAACCAGGGACTGTGTAACAGGAACACGGCCCCAGATTGTTGTATCCACCAGAGTGGCAAGTGGAGTTGTTGGTAATCCGTTCTCAAAACTTTTTCGTGAATCTTTCAAAATATCTTCCGAAATATTACCAAGATTGAAATATAACTCACCCCCTGAATGTCCCTCATTCTCTATGTATGGATCCATCAACCAGAATTCAATAAACTGGATATTGGCAGCTTCAAAATCATTAGTAGGAACTTCTCTCATTATCCCGCCCCATCGTGATCCGGGAGAATTAAGTTTACCATTGTTATTAATTCCTGAAGATACACCTGATACTCCAAGGTCATAATTATAGGGTCCTTTCTCGTCAGGGTAAAATGCAAGATTCAACACTGCCAGATTGGTTGGGATACCTGTAATACTTTCTTTGTATGGGAAAATCTCTTTTTCAAATACCTCTCTTACATAATGATTTGATTGCAGATCAGGATTACTCTTAATATGGTTAGGAGTGATAGATGTGTTTCTTAAAAACAGGGGATCGATTATATACCATGCTAGTTTAGCCCTGTTATATCCATATACCAGATTATTATTCAATACTGCCTCAGGAAATAATGCACTCTGTCCCTGAGGCGTACTAGCAAGCACCCATGCATTCATTGATTTTATATCAAGAGGTATTTCACTGCCTTCAAAATCATCAATATATGAAATACCCTGTTTTTCTATTGCCTTTGAATGACCCGGAATAAGGTGTGCAAACTCACCGGTAAAAGTGATACTGGACGGAACTTTTGTTTCAAGAAAAGGGATTTTATCAATTATACTTGTAAGAAATTGTGATTCCGTATGATAAGAAGTATTAACTCCCAGAATTGTGTTAGATATTGGCTCATCACCTATACTAACCTTCTGGGTTAAAGGTCTTTCGGTAAGATTTAACATGGTTGCACCGATATTAAAATCATCTGAAAAGTGATAATCCAAATGTGTACCCAGTAATGTTTTGGTTTGAATACTAAAAAGTTGATTACTCTCAAGCGAAACTCTTATAGGAGTTTGTGACTCCAAAAGTCCGTCATTAATTATTTTTACTCTTCCAAGATTATAATCCACTGTATAATCCACATTTTCCTGTAATTGTATTCCTCCTGCAGTAACATTTACCGACCCCTGGGGAACATTCAGGGCATTAAGCTGGATCTCTGAACTTGAAGATGAAGAATAAGTACCCGCAATTTTGAACTTATTCTTCTCCGCCATCTGTCTCGCTTTTACCTGGGTAGAATCATACAGTTCTTCAAAAACATATTTATCAGCAATAGCATCATCCCCAATCCGTTGCCGCAGATCCCTCCCAAACGGTTCCAGAACAGGGAAAATAATCCTCCCTGTTTCAGGCAGAATAGTTATTCCGGAAATAAAATCAAATTTCCCGTCAGGTGACGGTTCAAGTTGTGAATTCAGGTTATCAAGATTTAGAACATGTAATAAAATCTGGTCGCTCAACTTACCTTCAGGTAGATAATTTATTGCATTGCCTGTTTTATCGTCCTGATAAAGAACATTCAGCTCAAAGTCCTTCTTTTCTACCTGGTATGCACCAAGGGCATAAACATTTTTCATCATCAAATCCCATGTAGGAAGTCTCGGAGTTAAATTTGTTCCTTTTATTAATTTCAGTATCAGCGAGTTAGGTGCACCCACCTCTGCGGAAAATTCACCAACCCTATAAACCTTGCCATTTAATGTATATTCATATGCAACAGCCAGGATCTGGTCAGCATTAAGTGCTGAATTTATAGATATATATCCAAGTTGTTTGTTAAGTTTATATTCACGAGGTGTAAGTTTACGGGCATTTTCAATCTTCTCATAATCCTGTCCAATAATAAACCCGGGGGATAAAGTCACAAGTGTATTTGTTACCTGATTAATATTTCTTATCTCCTGGTAATTATTCACCATTTCCTGGTAAATACCATTCAAATCATTATGCGGATATAGTCCGGTACCGGTTTGAGCAAATGCGGGAATTGTATTATAAATATTATTTTGTGATTCAGCAATATCTAAAAATGCCACTACATTCCGGGAGTCTTCAAAATGATTTGATTTATTCGTCACCCAAATTTCTACTCGCTCAATATTTATGCCTGAATTAATAATAGGCAGATTTTTCATTGCAGTATTATAAGCATCCCGGAAATATTGAGACAGAAAAAAGTGTTTATTAGCTTCGTATTCGTCTGAATTCACTTCAAACTCACTAAGTTGAGCTCCTCCCTTCACATCAATAACTGAAGTTTCCCCTTTTTGCTGTGAAAAGACATTAGTTATGGTAAGTTTTCCGAACTGAAACTCAGTTTTAAGACCGAATAAACTCTGGCTGCCGGTAATAAGGGATCCGGAGAGTGGTAAAGTAACATTACCGGCCTCTATTTTCTTAATAATCTCATCCTCTTTACCTGAATATTCGAGTTTAGTTTTATTCTCAAAATCAAAAGTAGCTTCAGTATTATAATTCACTCCCAATCGCATTTTATCGCCAATGGTGCCAGTCACATTCATTTGTATCTTTTCCTGGAAGTCAAAAGTTGGAACTTTCCTGAGCCGCTCGGAGAGGGATGGATTATCAATTCTTGAGATATTAACACCAAAAATCAGCTCTGCAGAGCCTTGTGGAATAACATTAATGGTATTGCTACCAAACACCTTATCAATACCTTCAATTCCAAATTGGAGTTTTGGCAAAATTGATGAACGATAATCAGTACCTTCACCACTGCTTCGCTCCTGCCAATAATTTCTTACTGATTGCTCAAATCTGTATTTTTTATATTCATCCAGGGACATATGGACAGGTGTACGGTAATTAAAAACACCTATTTTATCCTGAATAATATACTCGTTTTTTTCAGGGTCATAAGTTACCTCCGAATTAATATTAGAAGGAAGTCCCAGGTACAACCCCGATTGTGCCTCTCTAACATAAGGATTGCCTGAAAAGTCATTAAACGGAAAGCGGAGATCAACAACTGTAGTATCCTTCCGGGTTGTGTCCTGTTGCGGTACTTTCAGGGAAAGGGAATACGGGTTTTCCGGGTATGCCAAATAAAATGTCTTTGTCAGAACCGGTGATAATCCTAACCAAAACATTACTATCCCGGTAATAATATATCTCAGAATATTTTTCAAGAGCCACGGAAATATTATTAGAGCTTTACAGTCTTTTCAATGCTTTCTTCACCAGATCCTCAACTGTAATATCCCGTTCTTCCCTAAGGATCTTATCCAGAACTTTTTGGACAGAAGCTTTTGAGAATCCCAGCATTACTAAAGCAGATAACGATTCTTCTTTCAAAGTATTGCTTTCTTCGTTGAAAATTTCACTTATATCGTCTGATTTTCCAACCTTCTCCTTAAGATCTACAACCACTCTTTGGGCTGATTTGGCCCCAATACCTTTTATGCTTCTCAACAGATTAATATCTGCTTCCATAATTGCTTTACTGAGTTCGGATGGAGAAAGGGACGAAAGCATTAACCGGGCTGTATTTGCTCCAATTCCAGACACTGATATCAGCATCCTGAAAATATCCCTTTCGTTCTTATCGGCAAATCCGTATAAGAGTTCGGCATCTTCCCTTACAATTTGATGGATAAATAATTTTATTTCATTCTTTCCGGAAATGTTCGAATAAGTATTAAGGGAAATATTGATAAAATACCCAATATCACCAGCTTCAATAACAACATAAGTCGGACTTACATCTGTTAATTTGCCCTGAATATACTCATACATAAGTAACCGGATTAAATAAAAGATTAACTAAGGAACTATTCATTGTTCACTCTCTGAGCATCCACACATGCTATAGCTGCCATATTTACGATCTCTTTTTCTGAACTCTCTAACTGGAGAATATGAATAGGTTTCTTAAGTCCCATTAATACAGGTCCTATTACCTGAGCATTCCCTATCTCCTGCATCATTTTGTATGCAATATTTCCTGAGTCAAGATTTGGGAAAATAATAGTATTAACATCTGTGTCAGCTAATTTACTAAAAGGAAATTTGTTTTTTCTAAGATTCTGATTAAGAGCAAAATTAGCCTGCATTTCTCCGTCAACAATTAAATCGGGATAATCACGATGTAGTATTTCTACTGCCTCACGAACCATCCCCGGACTTCCATCTTTGAATGCGCCGAAGTTGGAATATGAGACAAGGGCTATCCGTGGTTCAACATTATAACAACGAACTTTTTCAGCTGTAAGCAATGTAGTCTCCACCAGGGTTTGTGCAGTAGGATTTGTATTCACAGTTGTATCAGAGAAGAAGTAGGTCCTTTTCTTTGTATTTACAATGTACATTCCTGCAATATGTCTCAGTTTGCTGTCTGTTCCAACTAACTGTAGTGCTGGCCTGATAGTATCAGCATACTTGCTTGAAAAACCCGAAATAAATGCGTCAGCTTCTCCGCTTTCAACCATCATAACACCAAAATAATTACGGTTTTGAACACTTTCCAAAGCCTCATCATAGGTAATTCCTTTTCTTTTTCTTTTCTTAAATATCAGCTCAGCAAATTTTTCTCTTCTTCCTGATTCCTCCAAAGACTGGTAATCAATAACCGGGACATCATGCAGTTCGAGAGCATTTTCATTAATAAGATCAACTATTTTCTTTTTATTTCCCAAAAGAACAGGCTTTGCAATACCTTCATGAACAACAGCCTGTACAGCTTTCAGTATTCTCGGGTTATCACCTTCAGCAAAAACTATCTGTTTAGGATCGTTACTTGCCATATTCTGAATATTTCTAAGCAGGACATTCTCATGACCCAGACGTTTATCAAGTTCCTGGCAATAAGCATCCCAGTCCGTTATCTTTTTCCCCGCTACACCTGTTTCAATTGCAGCTTTTGCCACAGCAGGTGCAATTTTAGATATCAATCGCGGATCAAGCGGTTTTGGTATAATATAATCTCTTCCGTAAACAATATTTTCAACGCCATACGCTTTGATAACCGTTTCCGGAACCGGCTCCTTAGCCAGTGCAGCAAGAGCATACGAAGCTGCAATTTTCATCTCTTCATTGATTATTGTAGCCCTGACATCAAGAGCTCCCCTGAAAATAAAGGGGAATCCAAGTACATTATTCACCTGGTTTGGATAATCTGAACGACCTGTTGCCATAATAATATCATCCCTGGCTTCGGTAGCATCTTCATAAGATATTTCAGGATCGGGGTTAGCCATAGCAAAAACTACAGGGTTGGGAGCCATTGATTTTACCATTTCTTTATTCATAACACCTCCAACTGATAATCCAAGAAAAACATCAGCATCTTTCACAGCTTCTTTAAGTGTGCTTATATCTCTATCAGTAACAAAATCCATTTTATATTTATTCAGGTCTTTCCTGCTTTTATTTAGCACACCTTTACTGTCAAGCATAACAATATTCTCTCGTTTTGCTCCAAGTGCAATATAAAGCTTAGAACAAGATATTGCCGCTGCCCCTGCACCGTTTATTGTAATTTTTACATCTCCCATTTTCTTACCAACCAGTTCAAGAGCGTTCATTAAACCTGCCCCTGAAATAATTGCAGTACCATGCTGATCATCATGAAATACAGGAATATCTAATTCATCTATCAATCTTTTTTCAATTTCAAAACACTCAGGAGCTTTTATGTCTTCCAGGTTGATCCCTCCGAATGTAGGAGAAATTGCTTTTACAATATCTATAATCTTATCAATGTCTTTCTCATTTACCTCTATATCAAAAACATCCACATCAGAGAAAACTTTAAACAGGAGTCCTTTTCCTTCCATTACCGGTTTACCAGCAAGGGCACCAATATCACCAAGACCAAGAACAGCGGTCCCATTAGAAATAACAGCAACCAGGTTTCCCTTCATAGTGTATTTGTATGCTTCTTCAGGATTAGCTTCTATTTCCCAGCAAGGTTCAGCTACCCCCGGAGTATACGCCAGAGATAAATCTGTTTGTGTACTGTAAGATGTAGTCGGTATTACTTCCAGCTTGCCCGGTCTTCCATTTGAATGATAATCAAGTGCTACTTGACGTGTAATTTTTGCCATGATATTGGGGTTTTTTGGGATTAATTAATATACAAAAACAATTGAAACAAATTTACTAAAATTATTAAGGTTGTTATTACTTAACAAGGATGTTATAAAATTATTAATTGCATGTTATTTAGCAGAATTATTCCTGAGCAGGAGCGTCTTCATATGTACTTGACTCCAACTGGTTTGATGTATTTTCTGCATATGCTTTCCTGTTCATATAAATATCACAAGCCAGGTATAATGCATTTCTGAAAGAATTGGGTGAAGCAATTCCCTGTCCGGCAAGCTCATAAGCCGTACCATGAGCAGGTGACGTGCGAATTATTGGAAGGCCGGCTGTAAAATTTACACCTGCTACAGGAACAAGAGCTTTGAAGGGAGCAAGACCCTGATCGTGATACATAGCCAGAATAGCATCAAATTTTGAATAATTATCAGACCCAAAAAAACCATCCGCCGAGTAGGGGCCAAATGCGAGAATTTTCTCCTCTTTTGCTGCTTCAATAGCCGGTATTATAATTTCAATTTCTTCAGATCCTATTACTCCCTCATCGCCGGCATGTGGATTCAGACCTAATACGGCAATTCTTGGCTTATGAATCCCAAAATCCTGAATTAATGATTGTTCAAGAAGTTTCAGTTTATTAAGAATATTATCCTTTGTAATATTTTCAGGTATCTTTGCTACTGGTATATGAGTAGTAACAACACCTACTCTTAACAGGTCGCTTGCCATAATCATTAAAGCTTCCTTTCCCTCAAAAAAGCTTTCAAGATATTCTGTATGACCCGGAAAACTAAAATTATCCGACTGAATATTATTTTTATTTATGGGAGCTGTTACCAGAACATCAATTTTATCATCCCTAAGATCACTAATGGCCAATTCCATACTTTTAAAAGATGCCTGTCCCGCTTCCCTGGTTGATTTTCCCAGTTCAACCCTTACAGAATCATCAAGAATATTAATAATATTTGGCCTTTTAAAATTTGCTTCTTCAGGTGATTTAATATGGTTAAAACTGAAATTAGGGACGTTGATTGCTTTCCGGTGATAAGCTGCCACTTTCGAAGATCCATACAGAATCGGTGTACACATTTCACTTATCCTGTTATCCTCAAGTGTTTTAATAATAATCTCATAGCTAATCCCGTTAATATCACCCTGTGTAATTCCAACTTTTATCTTTTTATGTTCCATAATACAGGTTCTACTTACAAAAATAACTCCGAAAGTTAGTAATTCCAATTAATGATTACCTATCCTTTTCAAAAAGATTCGGAAAATTACATATGAAATCAAATAATAACCTGACCCCAATAGCAGTAGCTCCTTTACCCTGGTATGAATTTGCTTTTTTAAGGAATGCCGGACCGGCTATATCAAGATGAATTAGCGGATAGCCGGTAAACTGTTCCAGGAATTTCCCGGCAGTTATTGCACCTGCATCACGTTCGGCAATATTCTTCAGATCAGCGATATTCGATTCGAGTAATTTTTCAAATTCTTCCCAAAATGGAAATTCCACAATCCGTTCATGAACATGATCCCCGCTATGTATAAGAGATTTCATGTATCTGCTTTTAGCATTACCCATACCAACAATTCCAAACCTTCCAATTGCCAATGCTGCTGAACCTGTAAGAGTGGCAATATCAATTATCAGCTCAGGTTTATATTTGCCGGCATAACTTATAGCATCAGCCAAAATCAGTCTGCCTTCAGCGTCGGTATTTAATACTTCCACCGTCTTCCCATTGTGCATAGTAATAACATCACCCGGTGCCACAGCATTTCCATCGGGGCGGTTATCCGTTGCAGGCAATAAACCAATAACTTTTACCGGAATTTTTGATTTGGCAACCGCATACAACACGCCTGCAACAGCAGCAGCACCACCCATATCACATTTCATGTAATCCATACTATTTAGGGTTGGCTTCAAGCTTAAACCACCTGTGTCAAAAACTACTCCTTTCCCGATTAAAACCAATGGCTTTTTGTTAACCGCATTATCAGGCATCCACTCCAATACAGTAAATGTTGGCGGATCAATACTTCCTCTGTTCACAGCAAGTAAGCCACCCATTTTCAATGATTCAATTTTCTTCTTGTTAAAAACCTCAACTGAAAAACCACTAGAAATCCCCAATTGTTTTACAGTTTCCGAAAATTGAACAGCATTCATAAATGATAAAGGTTCATTAACCATATCACGAACAAAATAAACTGCCTCAATTAGATTTTTTAAAATAGTAATCTCTTGCTTATCCATCCGGTCTGATACTATCAGTATGTTTTTTAACGGATGTTTTTTTTCTGCTTTATCGCCAAAATATCTTAGAAAACCATAGTTGGCTAACACCAATCCCTCAGCAAAAGCAAGAATTAGTTCCGGTTCTTCTACGGCATCTGCTAAAACAATTTCACTATGTTTATGCTTTTTAAGCAATACAGAATGTTCACTACCTGCTCTTCTGCATTTTTCACGCTGTTTATCGGGATCGGTTTCTTTATCAATAACCTGTATGTAACTCCACCTATTATAAGAATTGACGGAAACCTGTTTCTCCCCATCTTTTACCTGTTCCGTAATATATTTACGCTCCGCCTCGTTAAAAGCGAAACGACCGAGGTTGTTATCTTTACGAATAAGATATATTACAGATTTCTTTGGGGGTATATCTTTTACCAGTGAATATTTTAAATCCATAGTGTTGAAATTTTTAATTATCCAGTGCGTTTTAGAATGCTTTAATGAGTGATTGTCTAAAGTTTTTTGAAAAAGCAAAATTAATAAAATTTTATATCTGTTTTTTATTTTAATTTTGTTGTTCCTGATTATTAATCGCCGAAAAAAAATGAATTTCGAATCAATATATTCAAAAGCTCTCAACCTTAAGTTTATAACTCCGGAAGAAGGATTGGATCTTTATAATAATGCTCCTTCCGATGAATTGATATTTGTTGCCAATCAGATAAGACAGAAGTTAAATCCTGGAAAAAAGGTAACATGGATTATTGACCGGAATGTAAATATTACAAACATCTGTTATTCAAAATGTAAATTCTGTAATTTTTACCGCGAAAAGAATGACCCCGAAAGTTATGTTACTACAATTGATGAATACAAAGAAAAGATTGAAGCACTTTTCCGTTATGGAGGCAATCAATTACTCTTACAGGGTGGCCTTCATCCCCTGCAAGGTTTAGCATTTTATACGCGTTTATTCAGCACGCTAAAAGAATTATACCCGGAATTAAAACTCCACGCATTAGGACCACCGGAAATTGTCCATATAGCCAAAAAAGAGAAACTTCCGTTCCGTAAAGTAATTGAAGAACTTGTAAATGCAGGGCTTGATAGCTTGCCCGGAGCCGGAGCAGAAATTCTATGTGATCATATACGAAAAGAACTTTCTCCATTAAAAGCAAATACCGGGGAATGGCTCGATGTAATGAGAGAGGCACATAAAATGAACCTGGTTACTTCTGCAACCATGATGTTCGGTCATATTGAATCAAGGAAAGACCGCATTACTCACTTAAAAGTCATACGGGATGTACAATCGGAAAAACCAGATGCCAGTCCGGGTTTTATTGCATTTATCCCATGGCCCTTCCAGGACCAGGGGACAGTATTAAATAAAATGTACAATGTAAAAAACAGCATCACCTCAGAGGAATATATACGTACTATTGCATTAAGCAGAATATTTCTGCTTAACATAAACAATATTCAGGCTTCATGGCTTACTGTTGGAAAATCTACCGGTCAGCTCTGCCTGCATGCCGGCGCAAATGATTTCGGTTCTATTATGATAGAAGAAAATGTGGTTTCCGCAGCCGGTGCTTCACAAAAATTTGATGCTGAAGGAATTCAGCTGGCAATAAAGGAAGCCGGATTTGTCCCTCAACTCAGGAACCAGAGATACGGAGAAGAGTTCTATTCTATTCCTGGAGTTTAAGTGAATACAGAATTGTTTCAACCTGCCGCAGGAATTCTCTTTTCTTATCACCGGGAGCATATACAAAACCATCAATAGTTATAACCATGTTGGTCACCTCATCAACAGTTGATAAACTAATAAATGGTCCTCCCATAAATCCATTTTCCAATTTCCACAATCCACGTAGCTGAGCAAAATATCTGCCCTCAATCTCAAATTCTTTAAATTCAGGTTTTAACATTTCTTCCGTTGACATATATGTGCTATCTGTTGGTCCGGGAACATATTTTTTTAAAAAATAATTTCTCTTTTCAATCAAATATTCGGGTGTAAAAGTATTTGTATCTGTATAAGGATAATGATAAATAAAAATACCCTGACTTAATAATTGAGGCTCATTAGCCACCCAGGCAAAATCAACTTCATCAACATCCAGACTATATCCTGTAGGGATTGTCAAATGCAGATGGTGGTTATTCTCAATATTCTTTACAATATCCGGGTCCATTAACCCTTTGTAATAACCTGTCATCCGGGCACGTTCTTTGGCGTTCAGCTGTGTAACAATTTCATGCCCTTTATATTTAAGTAACTCAATTGCAGATTCATCATCAGGTGCATCTACATTAATTATTAACTGGGGATATGCCCATCTGTTTTTCTGTATTGTAATTTTCGGCTCCTTAATATTCTTATCCGTTTTGTAAAAGATAATATTTCTGTGTGGTTGGTGAAACTTCGAAAAAGCACCAGGTGTGATATTAACCAGATCGAAAACCGGTTCAGCCTGAGGAAGGCCATATTGCTCATGTGCTAAAAGGTCCCGGAAGACCTGCCCCGGATCACCTTCCCATTTTTCCTTTCTTAAAATCACCAATACTTCACCGGTTTTTCCTGATATTTTTGGTAAAAAAATTGCATCGTTGGTATTATCGCTTTTACAGGAAAACAGTAAAGAAACGAGAAATGCTATTATAACACCATTAAAGTACACCCGGGTTTTCATCATATTAAGGTTTTTCTAAATTTATATTATGAGAGATTTATTTTACATTATTTGCAATAATAATGCCAATAAGTCACTTATTACAGATTTCAAATAAATTACAAACCCAAACCGTAAGATACTAATTGCTCATAAAATTTCATAAAAAACCTGCCGGTATTTAATAAAAAATACCGGCAGGTATAACAACTATCTTAAAAAGGAATATTTTCAGTTTTTCTACTTAATTTTTTCCTTTTCCTTTTCCTCTTTTTCGTCATCACTATTATCCTTTGTTGCTTTCTTGAATTCTTTCATTCCCTGTCCAATTCCTCTCATCAGTTCAGGAATTTTTCTTCCACCAAAAAGAATAACAACAACAATAACTATTAAAATAATTTCAGGAGGACCAAAAAAACCGGCAATAATTAAAGATATCATGTTTTCTTTCGTTTTTAATTTTTAGTAATACAAATTTAAAATATTTTCATTGTTAAACCTAATTCAAAGGTTTTTTGTTTATTATCATTTTTTCATCTATTCATTCACTCATTTACTCATTTATTTATTAAAATATCTAAAAATATCATTCCCGTTAGCAAATAACAGCAAAGCAAGGATGATGATCATCCCTGTCATCTGGGCATATTCCATAAATTTGTCACCTGGCTTTC
>Ga0307991_1002209_pt1 | contig 13266 bp, 10 predicted proteins | sample EllFjometagen131_FD_203146 | JGI IMG/M metagenome (GOLD analysis project Ga0307991, IMG submission 203146) | Marine microbial communities from Ellis Fjord, Antarctic Ocean - #131 | ecosystem: Environmental > Aquatic > Marine > Unclassified | place: Southern Ocean | collected 2014-10-08
GCAAAATATGTTATTTACAGAAATGAGGTAAGAATGAGGAATTGCATAATAAAAATAATTTTAAACAGCTTACTAAAAAAATATTTTATAGAACATTAGAGAAGACAAAAATTGACAAGAAATTATCAGTACATAGTTTACGTCATAGTTTCGCAACACATTTATTAGAACAGGGAGAGGACTTGCGATATATCCAGAAACTATTAGGTCATAAAAGCTCGAAAACCCCGATACATTTTTTCAAAATTACGGGGCAGGCAACAGAGATTTATACTCATATAACAAAAGAAGGAATAGGAAAAATAACAAGCCCCTTAGATAATTTAGATATCGAAGATGAGGATTAAAATGTATACAATAACTTTTTTCAGAAAAGTTATTGTATACATTTTTGGGATAACTATAGGTTAGTTATGTGTACATTTTTATTGGCGCAGCGTACATATGTTATGCGACATTGTTATTATTGTAGAAAGTAATTGACATAAGTTAAAGGCTTATTTGATAATTGGTTGTTCTTTATAGGGTAGCGTGGTGGTTTGCATTGGGTTGTAGATTTAGGAGATACTATGATATTTATCATTAAATTGTTAGAACTAATAATACTGATATTGACAATCATCAAATCAATATTGGGTCTGTAACAGGATGTAATTAAAAAGGGGGAATACTTATGGAAGAAGTTAAAAATAAATAAGACCCCGTTAGAGGTCTTATAAATTAAAATAACTGCAACTTGATGCATTCAAGATCTAACCATCTTGCCACCACGCTACTTATAAACCAAAAGTTATTTCAAATGGTTTAATTGTCAAATTATATTTTAAGACTAACTAAATTAAAGGAGTGAATTGTGGTTTTCAAATCAAAAGTTTGCAACGCTATTAAAAACAAACAAGTTGTAAAATTTTATTATGATGGACACGTTAGAATAGTTGAACCACACATATCTGGAGAAACATCAAATGGGAATGCTGTACTGAGTGCTTATCGTGTTGGTGGATATTCTGAATCAAAATCTGAACCATCTTGGAGATATTATTCATTAGACAAAATTTCACAATGGAACACAATGGACGAGGTTTTTGAAAAAGCAAGAAGAGGTTATAATCGAAATGATAGTAAGATTAAAACAATTTATTGTCGATTGTAAATATGACTAAATTTATCTGGATTTCTAAATTTTGAATAGTGTTCATTCCATTCAATTAATGAATCTAATGTTTCTTCATCAGTTTGAGTATCATTATAAGAGCCTACAATACAAAGAATATCACTCATTCCGCCGAGTGTTTCGACTACTTTTGCTAATTCAGATATGATTAAATCTTTTGTTGTTTCTTCATCAGGCAACACATCATCAATAGCCTTGCTGATTTTCTTTTCTTCTTCTGGAATGTTTAAATCTTTCATCTATGAATCTCCTCGCATAACATTAGTGTCAATGCACAATTGCATCGCACACTCTAAGCATTAGCTGCAAATTGAAGAGGTAATTGCATGAAACTAAATCTTATGTTTATATTATTACTTTTAATTGTATTTTCTCAGTTATATTCAGAAATTATTTGGGAAGTAAATTACGGAACAATGGGAGATGATGAATGTTTTGTGAGACCTTCATTTCTTGTTTGCTCAGATGGTGGGTATATCATGCTTTATAAATCCATCTGGCATGATTTAATGGGTGCTTATGTTGATACTTATACAATTAAATTTGATGATGTAGGTAATATCATATGGTCTTCAGGAGGAGATGGCCTTTTAAGAGGTGTTTTGGAATCTGAGCAGGGATATTTTTTGGTCTCAAAATCTTCCCAGACAACTTATATTACAAAGCGTGAATTTGATGGTAGTGAAATATGGCAAGAAACAATTCATGATTATGATGTTACTTGCATGTTAGGTCAGGAAGAAACAGGATTTTATATTTGTGGAAGAAATACTGTTACGCAACATGCGAACTTGACCAAATTAGATTTCGAAGCAAACATAATATGGACTTATGATTTTACTACTGGATTTAGTTTCCATTCTGGAGTTAAAACAAGTGATAATTGCTTTGTATTAAAGATGTATGTATATGACCCCAATGGAGTTTACTATGATCTTGTAAAAGTAGATACTGATGGTAATTTGTTATGGACGTATCATCCAAATAGTTCATACATAGAACCATCAATTGTTGAATTGACTGATAATACAATAATACTATCAACTAACGAACAGATTATCAAACTGGATTTAAACGGTAATCTGATTAATTCGATTGATGCTTCATTTTTTTATGCGATCGATTTAACAAACGAAAATTGTTTTTTAGCGGCTTCAAGATTGGGAAATGACTATAACCTTGATAAATATGATTACAATTTAAATCATGTTCAAGAAGTTCTGGACTTTCCAAAATTTTATTTTAAACAACTAAGTGATAACGGATTTATTTTTTATCAGAAAGATTTAATTCATTTAATAAGAACTGATGAAAATTTAGTATCGGCTAGCAACAATTTAGTACAAAAGAAACCAAATTTTTTATCAAATTTTCCTAATCCTTTCAATCCAACAACAACAATTAATTTTTTAGTCCAAAATGATTCAGAAATTGAACTCTCAATTTTCAACATCAAAGGTCAAAAAATTAAGATTCTGGCTAACAATCAATTTGCAAAAGGTAATCACTCAATAATCTGGAATGGTAATGATGAATCAGACACACCAGTTTCATCTGGTATCTATTACTATCAGTTAAACGTAAACGGAAGAACTGAAGCTGTGAAAAAGTGCTTGTTGTTAAAATGATGAAAATGCAGCTAACAGGCGTGTCCACATTAAGCAAGAAGGTATCTGAAAGAACGTGGCACACGCAAAACATTACCCATTCTTCTCGAATCGGCAATGTATCAGTTAACAATTTCTGGGAAAGCGGACGAACCAGCAGATCTTTTACTTCGCTGAGTTTGCCCACAGCATTCATGGCATCCTTGCGCTGACTCATTGGTCTTTGCCCCATCACTTCACCAGAGATCAGGAAATCTACGTTATATTCCTTCATAAGTCTGCCAGCTTCTTTGAACATCAAGCCATGACAATCAATGCAGGGATTCATATTTTTTCCAAAGCCATAGCGGGGATTCTTCAACATCTCCAAATGAAGTTCAGTTAAATCATGCACCATTAATTCAAACCCGATTGATTCTGCAACCTTCTTTGCATTCTTTGAATTGAAAAAAGGAGTTTCAAAAAAAATCGGTATTACTTCATACCCCAATTTGTGCATGTGCAAAACTGCCAGCATGCTATCAAGTCCACCGGAAAACAAGGCAAAACATCTATATTTCTTTTTCATAAATTACACTCCAATGTTATCTGCTCAGATGGTAAACTAAATGGTGCTGGAGGGGAGACTCGAACTCCCGACCTACTGATTACGAATCAGTTTTTAACATCCACTTAACCATCTTTACACTAATAAGTTACAGGCTCTTACAAATAATTATGCAACAAATATGCAACAAAATTATTTCAAAAACTCGACTTTCACCTATTGGTTTTAAGTTTTTTTTGAGTGAATTATTGTCAAGTTGGATTGATTTATTTCAGTTTGTATTATCTGTATCAATAAAAGATCCCCTGACTATTTAATCAGGGGGATTTGTGGAGGATATGTTTGATTATTTTAACAACAGCATCTTCCTCATTTCAGAGAAATCTTTAGTTCTCATCTTATAAAAATAAATTCCTGAAGATACTGATTTACTGTTGTCATCTTTTCCATCCCAAACAATAGAATGCTGACCAACTGTCAGCTGTTCACTGACAAGCTGTTTCACTTTCTGGCCTTTCAGATTGTAAATTGTTAGGTCAACCTTAGATTCTTGAAGAATGGAATAATTTATCGTAGTCGTTGGATTAAATGGATTGGGAAAATTCTGCTGTAATTCAAATGTACTTAAATTAACAATATCATCATCAGCGTCTGCAATTCCACCATCCCAATAAATATCATCCAAGGCAAATTCACATTGAGCTCCGTTTACTTCCAATATTACGAATTCATAACTCAACATTCGCAGATCGATAAGTTCCCCTCTGATATCTTCTACTGGTATAGTTGCCTGTGCCCATTCTCCATTTCTAACAAGTCCATATGCTGTTTGATTGGCAGGAAATTCAACATAACTCTGATTACCCCAGGCATCGATAATACCAATTTGAAATGCGATATTGGCTGGAATCTTGATCATGAATTTTAGATTTCCTTCTCCAAAATTCAAGAGGTTTACCGGTTGAATAGACATGACCCCAGCTCCAAACCAACCAAGACCAGTGGTTTGCCAGGAAATCCCATTTTCACCTTCAAATGGTGGAATCGTTCCATCCGTAAGAGTGCCTTCCCACGCATATATTTCGGCATTTACGCCAGCTTCCAAACTATTATTAGTCGGAGTTTCATCTGTAAAAATTCCAAATGTTCCGCTTTCAGCAGTTGGAGGTCCCACCTGAACTTCCCCCTGTCCGTTCCATTCCATCACTTTGATGTAATCGATGTACATTTCAGCAGGAAAAGGCATGGAAACAGGAAGTCCGCTACCGGGATCACCAAGATTGTAGGCATCTGTAAAGGCACCGCCAATAGCCAGATTTGCTATCAGATAAAATGGCTGATGAAATTCGGTAGAAATACTATCAATGGCAAATGGTTCAGTATAAAGATCATATTCAATCTCATTATCGATCATAGTAAACCGCAAACTATCCTCATCCCAATATGTTCTGTAGATAAGAAAGCGGTCGATGAGAGGATCAGTATAATTATAATAAGGTCGGCAAAAGTCATCATCCGGATCCCAGGAAAGGCTAGCTGCTCCGGAAGGATTATTCGGATTAACTGCATCATCTGAAAAAAATATTGCATTTGATCCAACCATCTGGTTAACTGTAGAATTATTCATTCCATTGCCACCATTGTGTTCGTCATGCAGGTCTCTGAATGCTTGGGTGTGTCCCATCTCCATCATATCGATCTCACCGTTGCGGGGCCAGCCGTAATTTGCTGTACCCAGCATCCAGACAGCAGGCCAGCCACCCAGATCAAGATCAGGAATGCTGACTCGAGTTTCGATCATACCGTATTTGACAGAGAGCTTAGATTTTGTATTGATCCTACCAGAAGTATGGTTTAATGGATTTCCCCATTGATCTACAATTTCGGGACCACTTTCTTCCTGGGCAGTTATGTGAAGGGCATTATTTCCCGGTTCACCAGGAATTTCTGCAATTTCCACATTATTCTCATGATAGAATTCAAGTTCTCCATTACCCCAACCCCAGGAGCCATTTCCAGTTTCAATGATCCAGTTATCAAGATTTTCGAAATTATCTTCCCAGATCACATCTCCGATTTGGGCGAGTAATAAATTTACTGATATTAATAAAATTGTTAATAATAATATTCTTTTCATCTCTTTCCTTAGTTTGCTTTTAATATATCAAACCCGGACAATGCCTAAGCATCAACCGGGTTTAAAATATGTGTCATTTTCTATTAAGAATTATTAAATTCTTTTCGAGACAATTCCTGTCTCAAAATCGTAAACATATCCCCATTCACTCATATCTGCCAAAGCTTGTACAGGATCGCTATACAAAGGCATCAGATTCATATTGGATGGATCATACAGACTTTGAGCTACCAGATTTCTGAGTAGCACAGCATAATATGTTTCTTCTGTAAGCCATTCTGCCCGCCACCAGGTTACAGAATTAAAGAAGTGATCTAATGTAGCCCGATAAGCTCTTTTTGCCTGTTCTTTAGCATTCTCACTTGGATTTGCTCCTCCATCTGTGTAGATTTCATGTAATGATTTTGCTGTGAAATACTGATATTCTCCAATTGGTATTTTGGCCAGAATTGTAGCCCACAGATAGAATCTTGATTTTGCTGATGGACATTCTGCACTAAAGTCCCAAACGTTTTCCATGTTAATACTGGCGTCTGCATAAGGATTTTCAGGATTATCCAACACACTTTTGTCAGGATGGATTCCTTCATTTTCACTGAATAGATTGAGTTCATAACCTAATGGAACTTCTACTTCAGTAAGGATAGAACCGTCTTTCGGATCACAACCCGAGAGGAAAATTATTAAAAGGCTTAAAACAAATATAATTGATCTAGTTTTCATAATTTACTCCTTAAAATTCAAATCTGTAATACAGACCGGTTTGGAATTCATAATCATTATTTACAGATTCACTTTCATTACCTGGTGAGTTTTCATCAAGTGATCTGAAAAGTGATCTGACACCTAATCTGCTGGAAATTGTTTCATCCAGAATGTTATCGATAAGTACTGAATAATCCAGCATGAATTGATATGGGAAAGTTATATTGAACTGGCGGTACCAGTCAAGTGGCCCCCAGGCATCTTTCTTCGCATAACCAGAAATGTAATGCATTTTATTGATCACGAATTTCGCATCCAAAGAATAATATTCGGCAGGATCACCGTTTGGATTACCAGAAGCCTGCTGCTTTCCGGCTTCAAGATTAGAAATTATCTTCAGATTTGTATTTGGATTCATAACGAATTTACCTTTTGCAAGCCACACATCTTCTGCTGGCAAACCACTGCCAAAGGGAGCATTGGTTTTGCCTGCCTGATAGAAGAAGAGATTGGCATCAGATACAGTTTCGTAACGGGTGAAATTGCCGCCGATGCTGCAGGCAAATTTTGCATCTTCTCTTTTATCACTGTCCCAGGTATAAAAATAACTAGCGGGTGTCGGGTCGTAGGTTACAAAGAACTCGCCAGACATTGTTTCTCTGTTGTCCAATACAGCAAATGGATCTTTGTCTCTATTACGGGGGGTAAGACCAGGGAAGAAAGTTGTGCCATTTGAATAAGCATCAATATTTGGATTAGAATCGATAAGATTCTTTCTGTATAAACCTCTGGGTAGGAACCAGAAATTGCCGACAGGTAATAAGAGTCCTGCTTCATATTCAATTTTATTACCCAAAGCTGAATAAGGCATGGTTGTGTCAAATTCTCGCAGTGGATTACCTCCGTCAGCAACCAAGCCGGCATAATTAATTCCAACATCAAGTTTTGCACCACCCCAGACATTCACTGTTACTTTAGCTTTCACACCTTGCATGTCAAGCAGATCAATTTTGTCTGTATAAACATTTTCATCTTCATAATAATAAAACTCTTCATCGAGTTTTTCACTACCTGCAAACAGGTAGCCTATTTCAAGTTTTGTTCTTGGTATAATATCAGTTTGAAGATATAAAGAAGTCTGACGTGTAGCACGAGAAGTAGCTTCTGTGGCAGTTGAAGAAGCATCTGCTCTGGCAAAGTCTTCGGAATGGATTAATGCTAATCTGAAATAATTTCCAAAGTGGAAAGGTAATTTAGTTACTACTTTGGGATTAGCGCCCCAATAAATTTCAGGTCCAGCTACAACCTTCACATCACTAAAAACTCCTTTACCAGAAAGTTCAAAACCAAAAGGAGCTTTAGCATTCCAGATATCCATTCCTTCCATATCTGTAGCTTCATACATCAATCCGTAAAAATCTCCTTTGTAACCCCAATGAAAGCGTGGAACATGATAGAAAGTAGTGAAATCAAATTTCTCGGCGCTGTAAGTAGCTTTAAAATTATAAATTTCTAATCGTTCGTAATCTTTTACTTCTTTTGTTGTATTTACTTCAAGGCCATTTCCATTGAGTTCAGATGCTACGGTTACATAAGATTCACCGCGCTTGCCATAATACTCTTCCAGCTTTTTATCTACAACGTTTCCTAAAACATTCAAGCTGAAGTTTCCTTCTAATCTGCTGAAAGGCTGGAATTCAAAATCCAGAAACAGCATTTCACCATTAGAAAAATCCAGGCCGTTTTTGCCGTTATTTTCAACTTCTTCTGATTTCCCATTGAAAACCATATCTCCTCTCAGACTACCACCTGTGAGACGTATGGCATCACTTTTCTTCTTCTCCTTTTGCAATAAAGTTAAATTTCCAAGTAGATTCAGTGCATTCATATCGATATTATCAATTTTGGAATTCATCTCAGATTTATTTACACTATAAAGATCGATGTCCCAGATCTCTGATAATGTATAGTATGCCATTCTCGGTTGAGCTTCGTAGACTCTATCATCATTAGGACCGTTCAGACCACAGATGCCAAACCACTCTTCGTTCATATTGTTGCGACCTTGAACAAAATCGAATGAATAACCACCATTACTCCAGGATGCATTATTATCTTGTATTTCAAGGTTTTCGACCTGCTTGTATTTCCACCATTCATCTCGCCATTCGAATAAGCAGCCACCGATGGCGTTTCCTTCTTCACCTTTATCGTAACTTTTGTTGTATATTTCCTGCCAGTTTCCCTTGATGATATGAGCCTGACCAGCTTGATCTTCATTGAAATCTTTAGCATTAAAAGCATCACTGCCGAATTCTGTGAGCATCACTGGAAGACCCAGTTCTTGATCGACTCTTTTCCACATATCCGTAAAGCTTATCCCGCGATAAGAATTAACTCCAAGGATATCCAGGTCTTTACAATATTCTACGATTAGATCAATATACTGAATATCTCCATTCACAATCGTGAAGAGATGATTTGGATCAATTTCTTTTCCTGCCTTCATAATCTCGTTATATAAACTATACAGAGATTTTGCTTTTTCCTTATGTTGCTCACCTACAGGAAGGTCTTCGATCTCAAAACTTGACCATTCCAATCCATAGTTACTTTCATTGCCAAGAGCAAACATCAAAACACCTGGAGTGTTTTTGTATTGTTCAACCAAATCGAGAATGTCTTTCTTCAAAGTTTCACGGGTGAGTTTATCAGAATAATTAGTTTGAGGGATCCAGGTTCCACCGACGTTATATCCGTATCTTCCCATTAAATGATTCACAACAGTCATTATACCATGTTCTTCGAAAATATAAGTTACCCATTTTGGTGGTATTATTCCAAATGACCGAATAGTATTGATACCAGCATTTTTCATAAGATTACATTCATAATCCAATACTTTCTGAATTTGTTCGTCTGTATTAGCCCACAAATTGAAAGCATAATTTTCACCAATCGGAGTGTAACCCCACACAATACCTTTTACGAAATAGTCTTCACCATTTACTTTTAGCTTCCAGCCATTTTCATCATGATAAGTAGTTACTTTGTCTGGCACTAATGCATGAACGGTTGTAAAAACAAAAAATAAGATCGTCGCTGCAATGATGACAATCCGTCTTGTTTTTGCTGCAAAATTGAATTCAGCCATATTTCCTCCATTATTTTTTAATTGCTCTTTCTACACCTATAAAATAACTCTTTCTTCTGCTATATAGCAATTTTCGGATTGCGTTTTATTGTCAAGATATTTTTCTTTTTCTGGATAAAATATAATGAAAATTATTTTTGGGCAGGGTGGAATATGTAGTAGTTCTGATACTATAATTGAGTGTTTGCTGGGATGCAGGAATTTCTTTTTACAAGTCGTGCAGGAAGTATTATATGCTTATAATCTATATCTTTACCATCAATTGAGGAAAGTAGCATTTCTACTGCTTTATTTACCATATCTTCAATTGGAGCAGCATTTGTAGTAAGGGCAGGAAATACTCTAGAAGCAACTTCAATATTGTCGAATCCGACAATACTGATTTCATCAGGAATACTAATACCTCTCTCGCGAATTGTTTTCATTGAACCTATGGCCATGGAGTCGTTTGCACACATTATAGCAGTAGGAGATTCTTGCATGGATGCGAAATATTCGCCAGCTTTTTCTCCTGATTCATAAGAATAGTTACCTTTAAAGATCAAAGATTTGTCTTCTTTGATGCCCAATCTTGTTAAAGCGCTAGTATATCCAAGCAGTCTGTCTCTGCAGACGTCAGAATCTAATAATCCTGAAATAAAACCAATCCGTCTGTGACCTAAAGACCAAAGGTATTCAATAGATTTACTACAGCTATTGTAGTTGTCTATAGTAACTGAAGGTATAGATTTATCTGCTGCTATATTATCTAACAGCACTATAGGCAGATACTTATTTATTTCCTGTATTTTGTCTTCAATACGTGGAAAACAGCAGATGATCACGCCATCAATTTTCTTCTGATTCTTGAGAGGATTAAGATCGTTAAAGTCCGAAAAAAGTAACATGCTATAGCCCTTTTTCTTAACTGTCTTATCTAATGCCTTGAAGATTAATGAGTAATAAGGACTGGAAATGCCTTCTTTGATATCTTCATCCAGGAAAAATCCAATATTACGTGTTATTTTAGGACTCATCTTTCTATTACTTACGAAAGTACCTTTTGTTGTAAATTTATGTAAGATACCTTCTTCTTCCAATTCAGTAATAGCCTTGCGCACTGTCATGTATGAAGCGTTGAGTTCTTTTGCCAGTACTCTTTCACCCGGAAGTTTACCAACAATAGAACCATTTCTTATATAGTCTTTAATGCGATTTTTTATATGGATATATTTAGGTGTCTTATCATTCATTAGAATACATTAAAATCCTTATTATATTATTTTCTTTAAATTTACACTATAGCAATAGTTCAGTTTACTACAACTGCATGGACTATAATACAGGCACTGCTATAACTCACAAAATCAAAGAATATATATACGGATAATTAGTCAAGAAAACTTTTATAAAAGGCTTTAAGCTAGTACAAAACCGTTTTCAAAATTACTAAAAAGAATAAAAATGCTTGACATGAAAAACCATAAAACAGAAATTGCTATATAGCAAGACGGAGATCGTTTTGTTTATATGTGTAAATAAATCAATTTATTATTAGGGGAGGTTTCACAATGACACGAAGGGCATCGCATTTTGTCTTATTGGTTGCGTTTTTTTTATTTCTCTTTGGATGTGATAATATCACAGACCCAGATCCGGTTCCGGATCCTACAATCCCAGTTAATTATGAATTAGTATGGGAGGATAACTTTAATCAGGCAACTCTTGATGACACCTATTGGGATTACGATCTCGGTTATGGTAGTGATGGCTGGGGAAATGATGAATGGCAGCTTTACACAGATTCACCTGAGAATATTCGAGTGGAAGATGGAAACATGATAATTTCAGTTCAATGTCCATCTGGCGTGCCTGATAAAAGAGATGGTTCAGTAACTTCAGCTCGTGTTAAAACTCAAAATAAAATTTCCTTTAAATATGGAATGATCCAGGCTAGCATTAAAGCTCCGACCGATACAGGAATGTGGCCGGCTTTCTGGATGCTTGGCAATAGCTTTGAAACAGCTGGTTGGCCTTATTGTGGTGAAATCGACATCATGGAAATCAGTCCTTTGTTGCATGGTAATAGCACCACAATGTGTACTATGCATTGGTGGGATGATTCTAATGACAGTTATAGTTCGCATGGCACAACTTATGATTTAAACGAATCACTTTCAGATGATTATCATGTTTATGAAGTTGAATGGGATGAACAGCGTGTTATTGGAAAAATTGATAATATCACTTATTATACTAAAGTAATAGATCCAATCACAATGAGTGAATTTCTACAGAATTTCTTCTTGATTTTCAACGTTGCAGTAGGTGGAAATTTAGGTGGAGCTCCCGATGATACAACAGTTTGGCCGCAGCAAATGCTGGTTGATTGGGTTCGAATTTATCAGAACGAAGAAGATCTGATCCCAATTGAGACTTATGGAATATTTACCGATGAAACTCCGGTCGATGAAGCTTTGGAAATAGGAGTAAATGCAGAAATTTATGTTTGGGAAGGCACTCTCGTTAGTGGTTCAATTCCTCCTTATGAAGGCTCAAATGTTCTTTCCTGGTCATCTACCGGTGTAGGATGGTTTGGTGCCGGAATCAGCTCAACTATGCCCATTGATCTCTCTACATTTGAAGAAGGCACTCTCAACTTCATGATGAAGATACCTGATAACGTAACTTTCAAGATCGGAATAATTGATGCGCAAGGTAACGAAAACTATGTCCAATTCCCAGCTGAGCAGACAACCTATGGTTTGGTTAGAGATGGTGAATGGGGACAGGCTATCATACCAGTTTCAGACCTCATGGGAAACGTTAACCTGCAAATGTTAACCTATGAATTTGCCATCCTGGAAGAAAACGGTGCAAATTGCGAATTTGCCATTGATGATATTTACTATGATGGTGGCGGAACAGCAGTCAGCAGTGTAAGCTTTGATGCAGATAGCTATGACGAGGATGATGCCATTGCTATTATTACCGTTACAGATGAAACTGCTGCGGGAACTACGGTTTCTGTATTTGCAGATAATGGAACAGAAACAATTTCTATTGATATAGCGCTTGATGTAGATGGTGAAGGTACTGGAACTTTGAATTTCGGTCCTACCAATGATGACACCGATACAATTGCCATCACAGCTGGTGGTTCAATAACAGTTTCTTACACTGATGCAGGTAGTGCAGTTAGAACAGATAGTGCCAGCATTGAAGGTGGATCTGGATCAAATGCTATTGGAATTTATTCCGAGTCTCATACTGATCCAATGCTTCCTTATACAGCAATTATCAATAGTGCTGACTGGAGTGGTAATTCTGCTGCACCGGATGAGCAAAGTACAGCAGTCACACCTGTAGACGGAACTTACGTTCTTTCTGTTGAATATACTGACCAGGGTATTGGTTGGGGTGGAGTGGCTTTTGATTTTGGCAGTACAGATATATCAGCATATTCAACACTTGTTTTGAGTATCGATACTTCCAATATGTCTGGATTAGCACATTATGGCATTAAATTTGAGGACAATTCGACAGGTAACACGGAAGTTGATCTATTCTCATACACACCAACAATATCAGGTAACTGGGCAACATATGAAATTCCTTTGAATGCATTCCCGGGTGCAGATCTTACTGACTTAAAATATCTTGGATTATGGAATCCTATGGATGTTGGAAGTACTCTCATCTTTGGCACACTTTACTTCGATGACATTCATTTGTTGAATTAAATTTAGAGGAATATTATTATGAGTAAACAAAAAGTTGAATCAGCTAATAGCAATAATTTAGTTCCATTCGGACAGAAAGTTGCTTTTGGCATCGGCATGCTAGCCAATCAAATGTTTCCTGCGGTCCTGGGTATATTTATGGTTGTCTTGGTCCAGGATTTGGGCTTCCCGGGTTGGATGTGGGGAATTTTATTTTTCCTGCCAAGGGTATTTGACTCGA
>Ga0307991_1002210_pt1 | contig 13263 bp, 10 predicted proteins | sample EllFjometagen131_FD_203146 | JGI IMG/M metagenome (GOLD analysis project Ga0307991, IMG submission 203146) | Marine microbial communities from Ellis Fjord, Antarctic Ocean - #131 | ecosystem: Environmental > Aquatic > Marine > Unclassified | place: Southern Ocean | collected 2014-10-08
TATATAGCTTATTATTACTTTGTTGGAGATGAACTTTTTGTCGCAAAATATGCTCTTTGTGTCAGGCTTACGAAAACTAAACAGCAAATAAAAGAGCTCTTAAGTAAATAATAGTTAAGGTCCAATTTTCAAGATTAAAGCTTCTCAATTAGAGAGGCTTTTTTTGGATCATTCTTAATTAAGTTGAATAAATTTCTATAACTCAATAATTTACAAGTTATTAAAACAAATTAAGAATGCCCCATGATTACACAGATTATTAAAAGATTACGGAGATTAATTTATATTAGTATATCTCTGTAATCGGTTTTTTTTATCTCTGAAATCAGGTTCTTTCAATCAACTTAAATAAGAAAGAACCGAAAAAGGTACAAATATAAGACATTTGGGAACGAGCGCAAAGATGTACAAATGTACGTCGCACAAGCGAGTGAGCAAATAACGTAGTAGATGTGCGTTTTGCAACAGCCCCTAGCGGGCAGAAAGAAGTTCCTGGTTCTGGGGAAACCTGTTAAACATTTCGCGGATTATTAGATTATCATTTTGATCTTTTATCTGGGGATTTTGCTCAACCAGGGCAAATGCAGCTTTGCGGGCCTCAAGCAACAACTCCCGATCATTCAGGATATCCGCTATCTTCAACTCAGGCAGACCATGTTGTTTTGTGCCAAAAAATTCACCCGGGCCTCGGATCAAAAGGTCCATCTCAGCGATTTTAAAACCATCTGTAGTACTAGTCATTGCCGAAAGCCGTTTTTTTGCATCTTCTGTTTTCGCCTCTGATAGCAACACGCAATAAGATTGTTTTTTTCCTCTGCCTACCCTGCCTCTTAGCTGATGCAGCTGGCTAAGACCAAATCGTTCTGCATGTTCTATAAGTATAATTGAGGCATTAGGTACATCAATTCCAACTTCAATAACTGTTGTTGCCACAAGAATATCTATTTTTCCTGTTTTGAATAATTGCATTACCTCTTTTTTTTCCGCATCTTTCATTTTGCCGTGTATCAGTCCTACCTTGGCCTCAGGAAAGATATCCCTTTTAAAATGCACATACATCTTTGTCGCTGCCTTTAGATCAAGCATTTTTGATTGCTCTACTACTGGGTAGACAACATAAACCTGATTATTTTCTTTAATCTTTTTCTTCAGGAATACATAGAAATCCCTTCTTTTTTTCTCACTTATCCAGTAAGTCTCCACAGGTATTCTTCCCGGAGGAAGCTCTCGTATTGTCGAGATGTCCATATCTCCATATACTGTAATTGCTAGGGTTCTAGGTATGGGAGTTGCGCTAATAACCAGAACCTCAGGAGCATTGCCTTTTTTCTGTAGTTTAACTCTTTGCATCACACCGAATTTATGCTGTTCATCCACAATTATCAGGCCTAATTTTCTCCAAATAACCGCATCTTGTATAAGAGCATGCGTGCCGATAATAATATCCACTTTTTGTTCGGCAATCTGCCGGATCATTTCTTCTTTTTCCTTTTTCTTCATTCCGCTGACAAGCAGCACCACTTGTATACCCAGGGGATCAAGCATTGTCTTAATACTCTGATAATGCTGTCTGGCAAGTATTTCCGTTGGCGCCATTAATGCTGCCTGATATTTATCCCCCACGCAACCAACCATCGCCCAAACGCTGACAATCGTCTTTCCGCTGCCAACATCCCCCTGTAAAAGCCGGTTCATGGGCTTGCGATTATGCATATCTGCTTTAATATCTTTTATTACATCCCTTTGATCCCGGGTCAACTCAAAAGGCAGATTCTTGGCAAATTTATCAAGCAGTTTTCCGCTCATCTCAAATTTTATACCCTTAATATTTTCTTTCATATCCTGCTTTTTTAAGGCAATTGCCAGCTGTAAAAGAAATAACTCATCATAGATCAATCTTTTCCTGGCATTTCCCAGCTGATTAAAATCATTTGGAAAATGTATATTCAGCAAGGCCTGTTTAATACCGCATAACTCGTTTTTTTTTAAAATACTCTCAGGCAAAAATTCAATAACCTCATCAATATAAGTATCCAGAGTACGTTTTATCAGAGACCTAATATAGCGCTGATACACATCAGTACTAAGGGAATAAATCGGGACTATTCGTCCCGTATGAGTTGTATCCTCATCATCGCTTTTTAATATTTCATATTCAGGTGAGTTTATCTGCAGTTTTGAATATCGGTCGACTTTGCCATGTAATATCACATCGTCGTTCATTTTGAAGACATTTTTCATATACGGCTGATTAAACCATGTTCCATAAACCACACCGCTATCATCGCCTAAGGCTATCTGAAAGATAGTTTTCCTTCCCCGCAAGTGCCTAAGGCCCATAGTCAGTACGCGTCCGCGAACAGTTTCCACACTGTCAACACTAAGCTTATTGATTTTTTTTAGATTACTTCTATCTTCATACCTGCGCGGAAAATAGAAAAGCAGATCACGTATATTGAAAATATTGAGTTTATTTAAGTGTTGTATTTTTTTAGGACCTACACCTTTTATAAATTGTGCAGATTGAATAAGGATTTGATTGTTTTTAGCCATTAGCTACTATTCGGAGAAATTTCTTTTTCCCAACCTTAAAAAGATATTCCTTCTCCGGTACAGGAAGTTCAAGGTTAGCATCAGTTAAAGCCCTGCCGTCAAGTACAACTGCTTTTTGCTGGATAAGGCGTCTGGCATCAGAATTACTTTTACAGGCACCTGCTAAGGTAAGCATTTTACATACCCAGAGTTTATTGCCTGTCCATTGAGACCTGTCCAAATTTACCTCTTCAAAATTATCAGTATCGTCCCAGTTAGTACCACCGCTAAAGCGGCTGTTGAATGTCTGAGCGGCTTTTTCAGATTCTTCATCGCTATAATAACATTTGGTTATAAGCAGGGCGAGATTTTCCTTGCATTTTTTTGGGTGAAGAGTCCCTGCTGCAATATCACTCTTAAATTTCTTTATCTCTGCCATAGGCATATCTGTAAGCAGTTCATAATAGCGGTACATAAGCTCATCAGAGATAGACATTAATTTCGCGTACATCACATCAGCCGGCTCATCAATGCCCACATAATTATTAAGGCTTTTGCTCATCTTCTGCACGCCGTCAAGGCCTTCCAAAAGAGGCATCATCAGCACACACTGTTGCGCAACATTACAGTCTTTCTGCATCTGTCTTCCCACAAGCAGATTAAACTTCTGGTCTGTTCCGCCAAGCTCTATATCTGCCTTTAATTCCACGGAATCATAACCCTGCAGTAAAGGATACATAAATTCCAGAATACTGATATCCTGTCCCTTTGAATAACGCTTTTTAAAATCTTCTCTGGCAAGCATCTGGGCAACAGTCAGATGCGCACTCAGGCGCAGGAATTCATAAGGCGTAAATTTTTCAAACCAATGGCTGTTAAATACTGGCTGGATATCTTTTTTCAGGACTTTGCTCACCTGTATTTGATAGGTCTTTGCATTTTCCGCAACCTCTTCGCGGCTAAGCTGTTTCCTGAGCTCAGATTTACCGGTGGGATCTCCGATCATGCCGGTAAAGTCACCAATAAGAAACTTTATCTCATGTCCCAGATCATGGAACTGTTTGAGTTTGCGCAGTAATACAGTATGACCGATATGGATATCCGGAGCACTTGGGTCAAATCCAGCTTTTATAATAAGCGGCTTGCCGCTATCAAATGATTTTTGCAGTTTTGCAGTAAGCTCTTTTTCAGATATTAGCTCAATTGCCCCGCGCTTAATGATCTCTAACTGTTCAATAACAGGCCTAAACTTCATTTCACCTTACCTTTTTGATTATAATAACATACACTTGTTTTGTTGTCAATCGTCACTGAAACAAGGCCTCAGATATAAGAGATAAGACTCAAGACGCAGATTACCCGATAAGGTAATAGCGGGTATTGGCGAATTTATATGTTTTCTAAAAATATTCTATCATTTCTCTACCTCCCCTTTGAAACCAGGCATTATGTTTTTCTTTAAGTTAGGCGAATGGGCGCAGACAAGATGTCGTAGCGCCGTAAGGCCCGCCAAAAAAAGGCGAGGTCTCGCCGTCTTCCAGGCGGACAGAAGTGCCTTTTCGCCGGTAAATTTCCGTACTTTGAACCGGAAATTTATCCAGTAATCTAAACCATTAGAAATATGCAATAATTTCACAAGGATGTATTTAAAATGAGACCGTAACTTACGGATTTTTTGTGGTAAGTTACATGATCGAATTTATCCCGCATGCTTTTAGTCGGGATCTTTGCTGACTTTATTTTAGACACCAAAAGAAAGTCAGGCTGGGGTCTAAGGAGCAGGCACAGCCCCTTTTAATATGACAATAAAAAAAGCGGGAGGATTTTTATCCTCCCGCTTTTTGATTCTATACTAATACTGCTTACTTCATGCTAAGACCGATCTTTCTTTGTTCATTATCTACCTTAATAACCTTAGCATTGACCTTATCTCCTACTTTGAAGGAATCCTCGATATTCATTGACGGCTCCATATTTATTTCTGTAATATGAACCAGGCCTTCCAACTCTTTTTCGATCTCAACAAAGATACCGAAAGTAGTGATCTTTGTTATATGCCCTTCGACTTGCGTATCAACCGCATAACGCTCGGCAAATTCAGGCCAAGGATTTTCCGTAAGCTGTTTTAATCCAAGCGATATCTTATGATTCACTTCATCAACTGTCAGGATAACAACCTCTAGCTTCTGGCCTTTTTTAAGAAAATCAGATGGATTGTTGATTTTCTTTGTCCATGACATATCAGAGATATGGATCAATCCGTCAATACCCTCTTCCAACTCAATAAAGGCACCATAGTCAGTCAGGTTTCTAACCCGCCCTTTTACTTTTGAGCCTGAGATATATTTGGCACTAATTCCCTGCCATGGATCGTTTTCAGTTTGCTTGATACCCAAGGCTATCTTCTGGTTATTAATATCTAAGTTAAGCACCACAGCCTCAACAATATCACCAATAGCCAGTATCTCCGATGGATGAGAAATACGTCTTGTCCATGAGAACTCAGAAATATGGATCAATCCTTCAACACCCTTTTCAAGCTCAATAAAAGCTCCATAAGGAACAATATTGACAACCTTACCTTTTATCTTTTCTCCCACAGGATATTTAGAATCAATACCAGTCCAGGGACTTGCCGTTTTTTGTTTTAAACCAAGAGAAATCTTGGTGCTTTCTGTATCTATATCCAGGATCTTAACCTCTATTGTATCCCCAATAGCCACCATTTCAGACGGATGTGATATACGTCCCCAGCTCATATCAGTAATATGCAGCAATCCGTCAACTCCGCCAAGATCTATAAACACACCAAAATCAGCAATATTCTTAACCAGCCCGCTTCTGATCTGCCCTTTAGCAATCTCCTTAAGCAGACGTTCTTTATTTTCTTCTCTTTCCTTCATGAGAAGTTCTCTTCTAGATAATACAATATTCTTCCTAGGCTTATTCACCTTGACGATCATGAATTCATAGGTCTTGCCAAGATGCTGATCGATATTATGAACTCCGCGCAGAGAAAGCTGTGAAGCAGGCAAAAAGGCATCAAGTCCAATATCGACCATCAGGCCTCCCTTTACTTTGCGATGTACCTTACCCTCAATAGTATCGCCCTCTTTATAGTTATTAATAATTCTTTCCCAGCCAAGAGTCCTGTCTGCTTTTCTTTTGGAGACAATAACCATACCATTCTCATCTTCTTTTGTCTCAAGCAAAACATTGATTTGGGCATCGATTATAACATCGGAGGGATCATCGAATTCATCGATAGTAAGAATACCTTCAGACTTGTAGCCAATATCCACAAGCACCTCTTTACCTGTAATACCGACTATTTTACCGCTTATTATTTCACCTTCTTTTAGTGTAACTGTTGCCGTCTCATAAAACTTTTCAAGCTCCTTGGCAAAAACACTGTCCTTATTTTGTTCTAGATCATCCAGGTTGGGAAATTTTCTTTTTTTTCGTGACATTGCATTTACTACCTCCTTTTCATTATGTATACAGCTTATATTTATTTAATTTATAAGCCATACTGGGGAATTTTTCAGTTTCCCTTTTTCCAAGCTCAAATGTAGATTTTTGATCCTGGGTTTCTTTCCCCCAAGCTATAGCTCAAATTCAAATTTTATTTACAAAGTATAACAAATTATTATTTTTATATCAAGCACTATTTATACTTTTTAAATTTTGTATTTGAACAATAATAGCATTTGAAAAATTTTGATACTCTTCTTTTATTTTATCCTTGGGCAATTCCGAGTTAAAATACATAGGCTTACTAAAATGAACACTCAAAGGGACAAAAAATTTAATCTTTTTAGAACCGGCACTTAAGGCTATATCTGTTCCTTTAATAAAAGTGGGCACAACCGGCATTTTTGACTTTGCCGCCAGCATACTCACCCCTGCCTGCCCCTCACTTATTTCTCCGCTTGTACTGCGGGTTCCTTCCGGAAAGATTATCAAGGTGCCTTCACTTTTAAGTTTATTTATAGCAAAACGTATTGATTTAAGATCAGCGCTACCTCTTTCTAAGGGAAAGGCATTTAAGGCTCTTATTAATCCTCCAAAGATCGGATTTGTGAACAATTCCTGCTTAGACATAAAGCTTAATACTCTAGGACTGGCAATACTCAGAACAACCGGATCAAGATAACTCAAATGATTAGATGCTATGATACAGCCGCCTGTTTTGGGAAGATTCTTAGCTCCGCTGTATTTAAAGAAAAAAAATATTTTAAATGTTATAAAAAGAAGAAAGCGGCAAAATTTGTAAAAAATATATCTATTCTTCATCTTTTATATGACTCAAGAGGCAGTTTACAACCTCGGTTATATTCATTGAAGATGTATCAATATAAATTGCATCTTCTGCTTGCTTAAGCGGTCCACACTCTCTGGTGAAATCTCGTTTGTCCCTTTCTTTAATCTGCCGAACTATTTCATCAAGTCCCAAATCAATCCCTTTTTGCTCAAGATCAAGCTTGCGTCTTTTTGCCCGAACCTTGACCTTTGCGTCAAGATAAAACTTTTTTTTTGCATAGGGAAATACCACAGTCCCGATATCTCTGCCTTCCATTACAATACTGTTATTTTGGGCATAATCCCTTTGAAACCTAACCATCAAATTACGGATTTCAGCAATAGCCGCAATATGAAAAACAGCATTTGTCACCGCCGGCTTTCTTATAGCAGCACTCACATCCTCTCCATCAAGCAAAACAATTGTCCTATTATCCTCGCCTTTTTTTAATTTTATATCTGTTTGTTTTGCAATCTCAACAAGCTTTGGGATATCCTCAAAATCAGCCTTAAGCCAAAGTACTTTTAAAGTCTGTGCCCGGTACATCGCGCCTGTATCCACATAAAGATATTCCAATCTCTCAGCCAACAGTTTAGCTATTGTGCTTTTACCTGCACCGGCCGGTCCATCTATAGCGATAATCATATTTTCCTGTTTACCCTGAGCGAGCAAAAAATTCTCTAACAGAGTTTATTTAAGTTTTCCTATTTTATACTCAGTCTTTTTTTTCTTGCCCTCTGCAGCTGCAAGGTGATTTGTTTGCCCTGCGATGATATAATTGCCTGTTTCATTTTTTTTAAAACCATTTCAAAATTTTCTATTCTACTCAATATTGCTTTTTTATTGCTAAATATTATATCATGCCATACCTCAACGCTGCTGGCAGCTATACGAGTTGTATCTTTAAATCCAGAAGCGGCAAACTTAAAATATTTATCCGGCACACTGTTAACAAGAGCCACGCTAATTAAATGCGGCAAATGGCTGAGAGAAGCCACGATATTATCATGAACACGCGGATCTATCCCTACACATTTTGCTCCCATTTTCTTCCAAAGATCACTCACAATTGCATAGGCTGATTTTTTTGTATTTTGAGTCTTGGCAATAAAACATATTGACTCTTTAAAAAGATCTATGTGAGCAAAGTCTACTCCGGTATTCTCAGAACCAGCCATAGGGTGAGTACCAATAAAATAAACATCCTTAGGCAGCAGTTTTTGCGACTGGACGACAATCTCATTTTTAGTACTTCCGACATCAAAAATAATACAGCCTGGTTTTAAAACAGGTATGATTTGCCTGATTATGTTTTCAAAAGCCTTTACCGGAGTACATATCATAATAAGATCTGCATCAAGGGCAGCTTTTTTTAAGTCTGTTTGCGCTTTGTTGATTGCCTTTTTTTTTAAGGCTTTTCTCAGGGTCTCTTTATCCCGGGCTACTCCGATAACTGTTGAGGCCATTTTACTTTTACACAAAAATATCCCTATTGAGCCGCCGATAAGCCCCGGACCGATAATAACTGCTTTTTTAAATTTCAAATTCATATTCAGATCTTTCTTCCCACAGCCTCGGCCACAGCCCTTACCTCTTTTACCATTTTTTCAAAATTATCAGTATTCAATGACTGAGTTCCATCAGAGACAGCCTCTTCCGGATGAACATGAACCTCCACCAATAGCCCGTCCGCACCTGCAGCTACAGCTGCCCTGCTCACAGGCGTAACCAATCCCCATTTCCCCGTGCCATGAGAAGGATCAACTACAATCGGCAGATGGGAAAGCATCTTTATAGCGGGGACGGCATTAATATCCAATGTATTGCGGGTATAGGTTTCAAATGTACGTATTCCGCGTTCACACAAAATAACATTAAAATTATCTTCATTTAAAATATATTCCGCGCTCATAAGAAATTCTTTTATGGTTGCCATCATGCCTCTTTTTAACAAAACAGGCCTCTTGGAAATACCAATTTCTTTTAGCAAATTAAAATTCTGCATATTCCTGGCCCCCACCTGCATAATATCAACATATTTCGCCATTAACTCTACATCACGCGGGTCAATAACCTCAGTCACGCTTAAAAGTCCGACCTCATCACAAACCTGTTTCATAATCTTTAGGCCTTCTACTCCCAGCCCTTGGAAGGAATAAGGAGATGTTCTTGGCTTAAAAGCTCCTCCTCGCAAAATCCTTGCTCCAGATTTCTTTACATTTACGGCAATTTCACGCAGAGTTTGAAGATTTTCTATTGCGCATGGTCCTCCCATTATCACAATCTCTTCCCCGCCTATAGCCACGTCTTTGACCTTAACCACACTGCTTTGGGGTTTAAATTCACGGGAGACCAGTTTAAACTGAGAAAGAACTGCTATGACTTGTTCTACCCCAGGATATGCCTCCAGAGGCTGAACTCGAATTTTATCTTCCTCTCCGATTACACCGATAATTGAGCGTTCCACCCCTTCAGAAACCATAGTTTTAAGCCCAAGAGAGTGAACTTTGTCAATTATCCTTTTCTTTTCATCTGCCGTAGTATTTGACTTAAGAACTATTATCATTTTTTTATCCTCCGATTAATCTTTAAGAAATTTCTTAAGATATTTTAAAAATAATCTATTTTCCTTATTAGTACCAAAAGTCACTCTTATGAAGCCTTTCAAGCCCCATACAGACATTTCCCGCACGATAATCCCTTTTTGCATCAGCCTATCATAAATCTCCAGGCTCTTAACCCCCAAATTAACCAAAACAAAGTTTGCAACACTCGGCACATAAAATAGCTTCATTTTGTCAAATTCATCACACAATAATTTCTTGCCATCCTTCACCATTTTTTGAGACTGCAGTAAATATTTTTTATCATCAAGAGCGGCAGTTGCGCCAATCTGAGCAAGCATATTCACATTAAAGGGCTCACGCACTTGATTCATGTATCCGATTATTTCCTTGCTTGCCGCTGCCCAGCCAATACGCAGGCCACCCAACCCATAAACCTTGGAAAAACTGCGGCTGACGATAACATTTCCCCGGCTGATATAACACAGGCAATCAGGATAGTCTCGAGCGCTGATAAATTCAACATACGCCTCATCAAAAAATACAATTATGTCCTTGGATAATCCTTTTAGAAATTTTTCCACTTCCCTCCGGTTCACATAACTTCCGGTCGGGTTATCCGGATTGGCAATAAAGATCATTTTAGTTTTCAGAGTTATTTTTTTCTTCATTGCCTCAAGGTCATAATGAAACTCCTTTAAAGGCACACTGACTATTTTCGCACCCACAATAGTCGCGGCTATCTTATAAACCATAAACGTAGGATAGGCGACAATAACTTCATCGCCCTTATTAATAAACGCTCGCAGTGCAAGCACTATAAGCTCATCTGAGCCGTTACCGATAATCAAATTTTCCATACGCAGCTTAAATTTTTTTGACAAAGCTTTTTTCAGGAAAAGGCAATTGCCGTCCGGATAGCGGTTGATGTTCAAAACCCCCTTTTTAATAGCAGCCACTGCTTTGGGTGATGGCCCCAAGGAATTTTCATTTGACGCCATTTTGTATACATTTTTCAACCCAAATTCCCTTTTAACCTCTTCAATCGGCTTTCCTGGCTTATAAGGTTTTATTGCGCGTATAGATTTTTTGACAAGTTTTTCGATATTCATTGTTAATCTCCAGAAATTTCTAATATTTTAAACACTTTGCGGATAAGAACCAACGATTTTAATAAAATGACATTTCTTTTCTAAATTATTCAAGGCCTTTTTTAATCGTGGTTCTTTAATATGCCCCTGCATATCTACGAAGAAATAATAATCCCAAGCCTTTTTCTTTGAAGGCCTTGATTCTATTTTTGTAAGGTTTATTTTCGCTTTTTTAAATACCAACAGCATCTCATGCAATGCTCCAACCCTATCTTTTATAGAAAAAAGTATCGATGTTTTATCCCTGCCTGTATAACCCGCCTCTTTTTTCCCAATAACAAGAAACCGGGTAACATTATGCGAAGAGTCCTCTATGGATTTTACTTTTAGCTTAACCTTATATATCTGCGCAGCCAGAGAGCTGGCAATAGCAGCTGAATTTTTCTCCCTAGCACATATCTCCGCCGCCTTTGTCGTACTTGAAATCTCCATAAGATGGCGTCCCGGCAAATTACTCTCAAGCCATAAACGGCACTGCCCAAATACCTGTGATTTACTGTACACCTTTTTGATATCTCTAAGCTTACCGTTGCACAAGAGATTATGTTCAATACTTAGGCTTATTTCAGAACAAATCTTTAGATCTGAATCAACGAACATATCAAGCGTATGACTTATGGCTCCCTCTATAGAATTTTCTACAGGCACAACGCCAAAATCACTGCTGCCGCGTTCAACCTCATTAAAAACATCTGTGATTGTCTGCATGCTTACATACTCAACCTGTGCGCCGAATTTCTTCTGGCTGGCAAGATGAGTAAAAGTCGCCTCAGGCCCAAGATAAGCCACTTTCATCGGTCTTTGCAGCATTATAGTTCCAGACATTATCTCACGGTAAACAGCAGCTAAGATTTTATCATTAAGAGGCCCTTTGTTAAGTTTTTTTAATTTATTATATATCTCTTGTTCCCGTTCAGGGCTATAGACACTTTTTTTAAACCTATCTTTAATCTCGCCTATCTTAATCGCAAGTTCAGTACGTTTATTTAAAGTAGTAACAAGCTTCTCGTCTAATTCATCAATTGCTTTTCGCAGCTTCTTTATCTTCACTGTTCCCATCGGCCTCATCTCCGTTTTCTAATACCTCTTGCCGGCTTTCAGTTTCAAAAGCCCCTTCAGCCGGTTCCATATTATTGCCTTCATTTTCTAGGATTTCACTGGTATCTACAGCAGCCTCTTTACTTTCTATTGCCTCTTCAGTAGGTCCATCAATACCTTCATCAACTTGGCCCAGACGCTGCTCTTCAGCAGCATATTCCATATTTTGCGCCTTAAATTCCTCTAAAGTCGGAAGTCCCTGCAAGGATTTAAGACCGAAATAATGCAAAAATATATCTGTAGTTCCGTAAAGCAGGGGCTTTCCCGGAACCTCTTTATGTCCCTTTATTTTAATCAGATCCCGGTCTTCCAGGGTTTTCACAACACCGTCAACATTAACACCACGTATAAACTCGATCTCAGAACGTGTTACCGGTTGTTTATAAGCTATTATGGCCAGCGTTTCCAAAGCTGGCGCAGAAAGCCTGAATACACGCCTTGTTTTATATAATTTTTTAAGATAATCCGCGCAATCAGGATTAGAAGAAAACTGATATCCTCCGGCTACATCACGGATATTAATGCCTCTGTCAATATTATTATAAAGCTCCTTCAAATCATTGACAGCGGCCTTAATCTCAGACAATTCAACCCCAGTGCAAATCTCCAAAATCTGCTTATAAGTAAGCGGTTTTTCGCTTACAAACATTAACGCCTCAATTATCTTCTGTAAATTATGATCAGCCATGCCTTAACTCCTGGTATAATCCTCAGTCCTAGAGTGGATTATCCCTGATTACAACGATTAACAATGGATTACGAAAATTAAACCATTAATCTTCGCACTTGGCAACTTATACTGCCAACATTAATTATACACATTATCAGAGCAAAAAATCATTTTCTTAATTAAAAATTTTTTCAACTTAATCACTGGAATCTTGTCACTAATCGATGAGATCAAGACATTCTAGACAATTTTCGTTCAAAAATGTCTATATTGTACTAATATGCATTGGCGGTAGAATTCTTTCTTCATTTAAAAATATAAAAATTTCACCAAATAGACCCTTCTGAGCTGCCACAATCTCCTTTTGCCTGATCAGCTCCAAAACAGCTAAAAAAGTAGCTACAACCTCTACTTTATTTTTGGACATTTCAAACATTTCACTTAAGGAAAACCTTTTGTTCTTTACTAAAACATGAAGCAAATCATGAATTTTACCCTCAACAGTAAATTCATCTTCAATAATCTCCCTAAAAATATCACGGGGAATATCTTTTAAGACATTGGAAAAAGCTCCGATCAAGTCAAAAAGACTTGTCTCGAAAAAAATCTCCTCCTCAGGTTCAACCTCAGCGCTGGGATTAATACGCCTAAATATCTTACGCTGTACTGTCTCACATTCCTCTAAATAACTTGCGGCTTCTTTAAACTTTTTATATTCCAGAAGTTTCTTGACAAGTTCCGCTCTTGGATCCTCTTCCTCAACTTCCGGTTCAGTTTCATCAGGAGGTAGCAGCATTTTTGATTTAATATGCATTAAAGTCGCTGCCATGACCAAAAATTCACCGGCAACACCAAGATCAAGTAATCGCATAAACTCAAGATATTCCAGATATTGCTTTGTAACCTTGGCTATTGGAATATCATAAATATTGAGATGGCTTTTAC
>Ga0307991_1002211_pt1 | contig 13257 bp, 18 predicted proteins | sample EllFjometagen131_FD_203146 | JGI IMG/M metagenome (GOLD analysis project Ga0307991, IMG submission 203146) | Marine microbial communities from Ellis Fjord, Antarctic Ocean - #131 | ecosystem: Environmental > Aquatic > Marine > Unclassified | place: Southern Ocean | collected 2014-10-08
CATTCAAAAAATTACATTTTTGCTTAAATCCACTTTTTTTAATATAACCCATGTATTCACCCATATTGACTTCTTTATCTTTTGGACCCCTGAGATAATCCAAAAGTACGTAAGTGTTTTCAAGGTTCTTGCTCTTTTCCATTGCTGAATTTTCCATGCTTCTGTTTGTGCTAGTAAAGAACAAAAAAACAAAGATAAAAATTACTGTTGTGAGGATTACTGCAAGGATTATATCTGTAAGGTCATCATCAATTCCTTTCTTGTTTCTTGCAAGTTTCCTGAATAAAATTAAATTTTTCATTTTTGTATGGAAATTAAAACTTTTGCAGGGTAAATGTTTCCTTCATTGTAAACTAAAACATACTGAGATACTTTGTTAAACCTTCTGGCCCCCCAGTTTAAAGTTGAAATTGTCTTTTTGAAATTATTGCTACTGTTTTCCAATTCAAATCTAAAGGAATATAAACTAGTCTCGTTTGTAGAATAACACTTACTTATGTTATCATCATTGAATTTTTTTATGTCTATAACTCCAGGATATGCTCTTCCTGTTTCTTCATCTTCATAAGCAAGACAGTCTGGCGAATTAAGAAAGCGATTTATCAAAACTGTTGTTTTAACATTAGCTGGGATTGTGTTTGCTGAGGTAATATTTGATGATATGAAAAAACTAAAGAAAAGAAATGCAAATGTAAGATAAAATAATACTGCCAGAAAATACATTGGTTTCTTTCCCAATAAGTAACCGCTTGCTCTTTTTGAAAAAAATATTTTATTTTTCATAATCTATCAAACCTTTTGCAATTGAATTGCCAAGTTCTGAAACTCTTTCCAGTAATAAACTTCCTTGTTCGCTTTCAATATTACCAATTTCCAGCAAAACAAATGTTTTGTCAAAATCAAAAGTTTTAAAATCCTCAAATTTTTCTTCATCTTTCAAAAAAATATATTTTGGAAAATTTTCATTAGTTGTTTCCAAATCAACAGGGACAATAGATATACCATCAATATTAATGCTGTTTAATCTCTTATTATTAATAATAGAATTTATTATCTTACATGCTAAGGCTCTGCTTTCTTTTTCTTTCTTTGAGCCAGAAATAATGAATGCTTTTATATTATTTTTTTCATTGTCATATTCCCCAGCTTTAAAGCTTATTATAACATCTGCATCATTAGGAGCACCACTCTTTGATATAGCTTCGCAGTATAATGATTTTGGTTCCCCAACATCAAATTTTATTGTAGATAAAATATTTAAAGGGTCAAATCCTTCTATTATTATATTGCTGATTAAGCTATTTCCTATATTACAAATTTTGGTTGATTCCTCTATGTTATCTTCTCCATAACCTGGATCAATTAGTATTTTTTTATTTTTTAATTTCTCTTTTTTTTCATCCAGTTTATCGCAACTTAAAATATTGAGGTTTGCATGAGCAGAATCATCCATAAATATTTCATTGCCTGTTTTCTTAAAAAATATATTTTGTTTTTTTTTTAGTGTAATTCCATTTACTTCAACATTTTCAGAAGGAACAAACTTCCTGGTTATTCCATCATTTGGTTCTTTGTATACTTTCACAGAATCTGCAGTTAAATCAACAGAATAATTTGCCAAGTTGCCTGTGTAATTCACTATTATGTTGCCAGGGCTTGCAAAAACAGAATCAATGGACAATGCAATATCCTTTGCAAGATATTCTTTGTGTGGCCTTTCCGTACTTGCCCACTGCATTGCATTGCTGATTAGCAGGACAGCAATAATTGCTGCACCAACTATCTCGCCTACAAGAAACATTGAGCGTGAAACACCTCTTTTATCCATACATAACCCTAGAAGTTCTATAGTTTAAATTCTTTTTGGTGAAGCTTGTTAATATAATTATTATTTCTCTGTTATGGAATATTCACATCCAGTAATATTTATCTCCTCATGACCAAATATAAGATTTTGTTTCCCTTTTCTAATAGTTGATTTAAATGTTATCATTTCAGAATAATCCTCATACATTCCGAGGTATCCTCTTTCTGATGTCCTTAAAATACATACATTCCCCTCATTATTTTTTACAAAAACAATAAAACTATAATCTTCATCATTTCCTCTGTAGTGAGTATAATAGGCAGGAGTTTCTTTGCTTATTATTATTTCCTTATCTTTTGGAAGGTCATCTGAATCTTTTAACTTAGGTTGGTATGTGCAAAGAGGTACATCAACTTCTACTGAATTTATGGTCTCATCTTTGTCTTCATGCTTTAAAATTAATTTTAACTTTCTTTCATCTGATTCTGTGAATTCAATAATGTACTTTTCAGGAATTTCTGATTTGAAGTCAAATGCTCCGCAGCTGCATGGTTCTCCTGAAAACTCTCTGTCTTTGCATGATTCAATAAATTCTGCAAACTCATTAAGCCCTTGTATTGCTTCATGTTGTTTTTTGTATTCTTCACTTACACATGAGCTATTTACAGGATTTTCACACACAGCAACCATTTTTTCACTGGCTCCCTTGTATTTTTCAACATAAACTGTCCTAAACTGAGGACTAGATAAAATATTTGTAATTGGCTTTAGTTTTGGGTGTCTTGATATAACAAAGCTTTTTGTAAAATTAACATTATCAAAACTCTCACAGAAAAGGGAATCCTCTTTGCATGTTATTGTTATTTTTGTTGTTAGTATACTCTCTCTTTCTTCTTCCTCTTCCAAATCTCTGCATAAGCATATGCATGATTCATCTTTTTCACATCCTTTAAAATCCAGTTTGATTAAATTCTTATCAACTTTAAGAGGTAAGTTTCTGCCTGGTACTACAACTTTGCATGGAAAAGACTCGTCTTCTCCTGCAAAACCAATTATAAATGTCTCTTTGTCCATTCGGAGAGCAGTTGTTTTTACTGTGCTTGCTGGATCATCACTAACATCTTTTATTAGACTAACAAGGTTGTCAAAGGATTGCCTGCTGCTATCGTTGATCCTGAAAAGACCGCTTATAATGTTTACCACAGCAATCAAGATTAATATGGATAGGACAATTCCGATAGCAAACTCAAGTGTTATCATTGCTTTTTTATTTTTACTCATTTTTTATTTTATTTGGATAAACAATCTCTATCTTTTCCTTCTGCATTCATTTTTTCAAGAGAAAGACACCCGCCATATTCCTTTACTCCAAAATCACAGGGGCACATGTCAACAAAATCTTTTATTCCATCTGTATCAAAATCATTCTTTGTTATACCCATTGCAGTATTTGTATCATTTACACTTTGACCTATAAGTCCAGTAAAAACCATGATTGAAACAACAAGAACAATAAGTGCTATTGCTGCAATCACTATTACATTTAAGCTTAATTCACTACCTTTTTTATTTTTCATTTTCATCAATTTCAACTCTAATATTAACTTATTTCTTAATTGCCATAACATGCAAAACAATGGTTACTATCTTCTGTTTTTATCAAATTAGGATAAAATGTATATTTTTCGTCGTCGTTGTCAACTTTAAATGTATCTCTATTTATAAAAATAATCTTGCTTACCTTGCTAATTTTTGATGATTCAATAAGTGCCTTGTGGTATTCAGTCATAGGGATTTTCTTAGGACTAAATTCATTAGCCAATTCTGATGTTTTCTCTTCAAGTTTTTTAGTATCAATCTTAATAATACATGGATTATATTTTATATTTTCATCGTAAATTTTTGTCTTATCACCAAAATTAACAATCATTCTCAGCTTTCCATTTTTATTCCCAATGGTTAATGTACTTCCATCAAAATTATTAAGTGTTAAGTCTGTCACTAAATTTTGTGAGATAATACTTTCATTAATTATTTTAATATTCCCTTTTATATTATTTGTAATCTCAAAATCAGCCTCTTGTTTTTCTTTTCCAAGACTGAATGTTGGGAATTCAATATGGGTACTATTTGAAAAGGATTGCATTGCATTTGGAAATAATGTGTGCACTATGCCAAACACAACAATGATTACAATCAATCCCATTGTCAATTTTATTATTGTGCTGAATCCAAGCATTTTAACCCATCCTCAAAAACTTAAATAAGTTCTGCAAGTCACTAACCATTTTTTGCTTTAGTGAACTGTTTATAACAAGGAGAATAATTAAGACTCCTAAAACTATCACCCAAAGTACAACCTCTCTCCACATAACCCCTTTTTTGCTTTTTTTTATTTTCATTTTATTTGCTTTCAAAGCTGTTAACACACACATTCATACTATCTAAATCTTCTATGTATATTTTATTCATAGTTGTTCTTGCAGTTTTCATATCTATCTGTTCTCTAGATTTCCAAATTTGAATATTATTCCAGGCTTGATTTGTTAGTTTTCCCCACCAGGTTAAGTCAGGACTCATAAAATTAATTGTGTAAATTGTGTTTTTATTGTTACCAAAGGATATGTCATTTCCCATTATTATTATACCGTCTCCTTTATAAGACTGTATGTAATCAAGATATTTTACTCCATTTTTCTTATCTCCAATATAATAATGATCATTCATGTAGATTTTTATATCATCTGGTGTTATTGGATCTTTTAATTTGCTTCCAACTGTAAATATGTAACAAGTAAAACATTTCTTATTACTCCAAAATTCTGCTTTACCAAATACGTTTTCATACTCCCCATTAAGGAACATCCACCAGCATCTTGCGCTCATGTAAGATATCTGCTCCATGACAGCATCCCTGTTTCCAGTAAGCTCAATATTCTCCTGGGTTTTGCATACAACTGGGAATAAAGGGGTTGTCTCTGGATGAAATGGCCCCCATTCCATTTTCAGAACAGCTTTTACTCTTGCGAGTACGCTTGCCCTGCACACCTCTTCATTTACCTCTTTATTTGCATTGCCTATAAATATATTAATAACAAAAACAATTATTATAAATCCAATTATTGCAAGAATCATGAAAACTAAAAAGTCTCTTGCAATGCCTTTACGGCTTTGGTAAAACATTTCCTGACCTCCCTATTAAAAAAAAGAATACTATTAAAAAAACAATTACAAGCAGTATTATAATCAATTGTTCTGGACTTATGTTAACGCCTCTTTTTTTTAGTTTATGCATGAATAAAACTCCTGTTTTTATGTATATAAGCTTTTCGGTGAATACAGGGTTATTTAAAGATAATGCTTGCATAACCAACAGCATTATTATAATCACCCATAATGTCAGCTGAAGTGTAATATTGCATAAGATTTACTTTCTCTGCTTTATTTTTCATTAGCTCTATCAATATAGCTATTGGAACAGCACCGCAGATAGTTGCTTCTTTAACTTTAACATAATTTAAAAAACCATCTGAATCAAGAGCTTTTATAAAATTTATTGCACCATTATCAAGTTTTTGTATATTCTCTTTTATATTCGTTGAAAACGGAACATAACCATAACTAAAGCCATAATGCGTGAAATCAGAACTTGCAATTATGCAAACCTTTTTGCCAGATTCTTCTATAGTCTTTTTAATTCCTGATGCAATTTCCTTAACATTTTGATTAAATCCAATTGTTATAGGGATAAACCTTAAATCTTTAAGATAATCCTTGCTTACAAACTGCAGGAAAGGAAGCTGGACTTCAATAGAATGCTCATGACGATGAGCTGTTGCATCTTCAATAATAAAGGAATTATTAATTAGTTTTTTTCCAAATTCCTTGTCAGCTTTTACAAGTCCAAAAGGAGTTTCCCAGTCATCTAAAATAGTTGATGTTCTACCAATTCCGGAATGGTTTGGTCCAATAATGATAAATAAGTCAGGAAACTCTGATTCTGCAATTTCTTTATATGACCATGCAGCACAAGGCCCTGAGAAAAGATAGCCTGCATGAGGAACAATAACTCCTAAAACAAAACCATTTCTTTTGTTTATCGGCAATGCGCCAGGCCCTTTTTCTGACTCAAAACATTCAATTATCTGCTTATTGAGGCCATTAAAGTCTGCCTCATAGAACTGGCCTGCAACAATAGGCTTTCTTATTCCCATAGCAAGTTATAATCATTTATTCTATAAAAGGTTTGCTTTTTTAAGGATAAAAAGTTTAAAAATAGTGCATAGCCTTATCTAATCAATTGCTTCTCCCCATAAAGTATGTGAAGATTTCTTGCATTCTTCATTATTGATTGCATTATCCTCACAATATGATATAGAGATATACATAGCTTTCTTTTTTTCTGAAGGATTTATATTGCAAATAATTTTAACATCATCCTTTTCTCCATCTGGTATATGCCATCCATCTAGGTTATTATAAGTTTTAGGACTGCCGGGCAATTCTTTTGTTAAATCAATATAACAATTCGTTTCATTAGTAGAGCTTGTTATGTTTATTTCTCTTATCATTACTCCTACACCCATCCCAACTTCAAGTTTAAAGGTTATATGACCTGGATTTCCTGGAACAACTGAGAAACCTCTGCAATAAAAAGGTTAGGATATTCGTCAACAAGGAAAGAAAAGAATTGCAAAATAACAAATTAAACTAAATAGAATAACTATGGTGATAATTCCGGCAATTGCCCATCCCATCCCTTTAAGAGAAGAGTTTCTTTTTATTTGAAATAAAGCAGTTATTCCTAATATCAATGGGAGGATAGGAAAAAGAAATAATACAGAATTCCCAAGGGCATTACCAGAAAGAAAGAAAAATGGAATATAAAGAAATGCAAATATAAATGAGAGTACTGCCAATATGCTTGTTTTTTTGGTTTGTTTATTTGACATTTTATCAAGATAAAATAAGGTTTATTTAATATAAGAATATATCTCTCCGTTCATAGTATGATGTGTAAATTTTCCACATTTATCATTGTCTAATGAGATATTATCACAAAAAGCAAAGATTATATCAGCTCTTGTTTTGATATCTGGATGTCCAGTTGATTCTATTGGACAGATTAGTTTAACACTTTCTTTTTCTCCATTTGCAAGATGCCAACCATTTAAACCATGATAAGTATTAGGACCTCCAGGAGATTCTTTTTCAAGGTCTATGTAACATTCATATTTATTATTAAATTCTGTTATTTTTATACTTCCAACTATTATACCATGGCCCATTTCATTTTCTATTGTCAAACTTATCGAACCCGGATTTCCTGATACAACAGAAAAATCACTGCAGTTGAGACCATCTATTATTCTGCATTCAGAAGGGAAAGATAAATCATCGATCGAGGTAGAAAATTTATCTGCCTCAATCAATCCTTTTTTAGTTTGCATTGTCCCATTCTCTCCTTTATACTCAATTAAGATATCTTCTCTAAATGTTTCTCCTTCTATTCTTTTTTTGCACCTTACAGTTATTAATTCCTGTTCTCCTTTTTTCAGACCATTATTGGCTTTTCCGTCACCCTCACATTCTCCTCCTATTTTAACGCTAAAATGACTTAAGTCCTCCTCCATTTCATTTTTTATAAAAAAACTAACCTTATTACCACTTTCGACTCCTAAGTTAATACAACTTAATCCAGAAGGCATTTCACAACTTGAAGGGATGTATTTTCCATGGTTCATAAAGCCTACAATAGAGACTAAGAAATTGAAGTATCCCATATTTGAAATAAAGGCATAAAAAATTATATTAAAGATTATAAAAATACAACTAATTACTATCCCAGCAATAGCAAGTTTTCTTCCTTTAAGATTAGGGTTTTTCTTTATTTCAGACAATGCGATTATTCCTAATATTACTCCAATAATAGGAAAAACAAACGCAAAAATTAATGATAATACTGGTAGAATATTTTTCTTTTCTGTGTTTTCTCTTGGACTGGGAGGAATACCCTTATCTGAGGATAGTCTTCTTGCCGGGTTTATGGCTTCGTTAATTTCATGCTCTGGCCAACCTGTATCCAGCAATGCTTTCTTAATTTTCTCTATAGAAATACCTGTTGAAAGGTTTTCTTTTATGTAATCAATAATCTGTTTATTTGGCATTTTAATCAAAATAAATGTTTTATTAAATTATATCCTTTAATTTGTCTTTAAACTTTGCATAAATAAATGATGCAAGTAATAAAATAATACCTAAAATAATAAATGATATTGTTCTGTAAAGAGGGTCTAATGAGTTGGTATCATATAAAAACACCTTTAAGGTGGTTATTCCAAAAAGCACAATTCCCTGAAGTCTCAATTGTTTTTTTCCAAAATAAAAACCAAAAAGTAATATTATAGTTGCTAATGTTATCCAGCCTAAAGATACCCAAAATTTTTCCATTTCCAAAAGTACTAAGAAAAATGTTAGTATAAATCCTGCCCATAAATAAATATTACTAATAAATTCTTCATTCTTGGTTAGACAATTCTTATTTCTATTTAAATACCATGCCACAAAATAAAATGTTATTATTGCTGCTAAAAAAGAGAAGAATCTTGTGCTGCCAGATATATTTGTTATAACAAACTTGTTGAGTCTCCAAGAATCAATCATTAATGTTTTAAATGCTGTAATTGCCCCAACTATATATGAAGAATATCTTAGGCTATTTATGTTCAGTTTAAATGATAATACTGTTAAGATTACTGTTTCTAAAGCCCAAATAATTGTAATTCCATTATTAAGTTGGATTGGTATTGTTAATGTAACAAATAATATTGTTAAGTATAAATAGGTTGCAGATAGTTTTTCTTTATTTAATTTATTTGCAACAAAATAAGCTATCAAATAGAATATTCCAAGTATTAAAGTAAACAATCCATTATAATCTGGGTAATTCCTCCTTATTTGTAAATAATAAAGAAAATAAAAGAAAACAGAGTTAATAATTATTATAGCAATATTTTGTGATTCAATTTTTAAGTTTTTATCAGAACTTAATAAGAATGATTGTAGGGTATATGCAATAAAATATATAATTAGAAAAATTGTAGATATAAAAAATTTACTTTTATTATCAGAATACCAAAATAAATATACCAAATAAGTAGCAATTATTCCACCAACACCAATAAAAGACCATTTTTTGTATAAAACAATTATAATGAGCCCAATGGTAAGAATCAATCCATAAATAAGTGTTAATAATTCAAAATTTTGACTAAGTAAGGATGTTATAAAACCTAAGAAAAATGCCTCGCTTGCTATAATTTTTGAGTTGTCTTTTAAAGAAAAGAAAATAGCACATATAACTACCAAAGTTAATAAAACAATATCCAATAATTGTGATATTCCTATAGAGTATCTGTATTTTTCAAAATGATATGCGGAGTATATTACAAAATAAGTTATTGCAAACCCTCCCCCAGCAAGAACCAAACCCAAATCAAAATATTTTTCTTTTTTAGAAATTAATTCCCCACCAATAATCAAAATTAAACCAATAATAACCCCAATTATTATTCTTGTTAAATAACTTATCCAATTATTATCAAAGGCATATTTAATAAAAAATCCAATTCCAATTACCAAAGCTAAAATACCTACTTTATTGAACCATTTTAGGCCAATATCTGCTTCAAATGTTGATGTTTTTTTATCTGGTTTAAATTCTTCTTTTACTTTTATTTCTTCTACAGGTTGAACATCTAATTTTTTTTCTATAGTAAAAAGTCTTTGTTCAAAATTTTGATTTTGTCTTTTGAGAAAAATAATTTCTTCTTTTAATCCTTTTGTAGTTGAGGCTATTATATTGCTTTTTTTCTTAGAACTTTTTTTAGGCAAAGGGGGTGTTCCGCTTTTTGAAGAAAGTCCTCTTGCCTGGTTTATGGCTTCGTTAATTTCATGCTCTGGCCAACCTGTATCCAGCAATGCTTTCTTAATTTTCTCTATAGAAATACCTGTTGAAAGGTTTTCTTTTATGTAATCAATAATCTGTTTATTTGGCATTTTAAATTAAAAATAAAAAAAGTTTATTCTATTTTTGCTGAAATGGATCCTGTTTTTACATGGGAAACATTACTTGAAGAAGTGTAACTTATTTTAATATCTTCTTTAAATTTTGAACCAGATATAATTTCACCGCAGTCAATAACTAATGCCTCTTCTGCCCCATCAATAAATCCTCCAGATGTCTCAATTTCGTCTGAACCATCACATTTTCCACCAATATAAACTTCAAAAGGGTTTAAATCTGTGCCCATTCCATTTCTTATAACAAGGATTATTTCATCAGTTTCTCCATCTACTTTAAAATCAATACATCCTAACCCTGGTTCCAGTATGCAACTGGAAGGCATATACCTTCCTGGATTTAAAACACCAAAGTAAGCTAAGGCTATTATAGCAAGCAATACTACAAGAATTGCCCAGCCATATGTCATTAAGAATTCCATGGCAGCTTGTCCTTTTTTCATTTTATCACCTCAATTTCCTAGTTAGTTAATTATATTATTATTATTTCTATGATTATATATATAAATCTAACTGTTTTATTGTTTGAATTAGAAAATTTTTCAGTTATAATAAATTTATGGCAGATTTATTAAATTATAATTTTTTAATATTTTCAAAAGCCTTATTGAATTTGCGAAATGTTTATATTCTTCTAAATTTCTAAAAATTCAATGAAACTTGATTTGGTTGTTGCAGGGTATATAATTCATAAAAATAAATTGTTATTAATTCAACACAAAAAGTTAGATTTGTGGCTTCCTGTAGGCAGTCATATTGAGAAAGATGAAACTCCAGACGATGCTCTTCTCCGTGAAATAAAGGAAGAGATTGGCATTGATGTAAAAATTTTGAATTATCTCAAATTTCCAATACAAGGAAACACTAAAAGGAATCTAGCAAATCCTTTTCATGTTGATGTTCACTCTGTTAAAGATCATGACCACTGCTGTTTTTATTACATTTGCAAAGCAATAAATCCAGAAAGATTAAAAATAAATTCTGAGTTAAAGGGTTATAAGTGGTTTTCAAAAGAAGGCCTAAATAAAGAGTGTATACCTTTAGATGTAAAGAATCATTGCCTTAAGGTTTTTGAGCTCTTTGAGAAGTATAGTTAACTATGAGATATAGGAACATTTATATACAAGTTAGTCTTTATTGGTTATTAGTTAATAACTTTTTATGATTAATATGGCGGGGACTATTCAGGTTCAAAAATTAGAGCATTCACCTACTTTAAACACTGTTTTAATGGTAGAAGAGGCTCTAAAAAATAGTGCTGAAAGCGTTATAACTATTGCAAAGCTTAAAAGAATCCTGCCAAAACAAGTAAACCACAATACATTAAAAATAATTTTGGAATATTTAGAAGAAAGCAATAAGATAGCAGTAAGCCTTAAAGGGATTACCTGGATTCACAACACCAATCAAAACTTGAGAAGAGCAATTGATCAGGGTCTTGAGCTTTGACTGAAAATTCTCCGGAATTTTTTACAAAAACATTATAAAAAAATATAGAGATTCTTTATTAATGAACAAAATCATAAGAGTTATTTTTTCTCCAGAAGCAGAAGAGGTTTATAACTATCTAAATAAAAAATCTATTTCTTCAAAAATTGAAAAAATGATTCTCAAGGCAGTGCATAAAAAGATAGGATTAATTAAAGAGAATATTCATTACGGTAACCCTATTGCAAAAAAACTTATTCCTCAGGAATACAAAATAAAGTATAATATATCAAACTTGTTTAGGGTAGAGCTTCCTAAGTTTTGACGTATGGTTTACACTATTACAAACGGAGACAGTGAAATAGAAATCATTGCTTTTGTTCTTGATGTCATAAATCATAAAGAATATGATAAGAAATTTAATTATAAAAGAAAGTGATTTTGTCATTAAATTTAGTAATCTTTAAATAATACTTAAAATAATTTAATAAAAAAGAGGTGTTAATTATTTCCAAAAACTCATTCGGAGCAATATCAATATTGGTTGGTTGCATTATAGGTGCAGGCATCTTAGGTATACCTTATGTTGTTGCAAAGGCAGGCTTTATTACGGGGATTATAGACATTGTTCTTATAGGAATTGTGATGGCTATTATGCACCTTTATCTTGGAGAAGTTGTTCTAAGGACAAAAGGCAATCATCAGCTAGTCGGCTATGCAGAAAAATATCTTGGAAAAGCAGGCAAGAACCTTATGTGGTTTGCAATGCTTTTTGTTATTTATGGTGCTTTGGTAGCATACACAATAAAAGAAGGGGAGTTTCTTAATGCCTTATTTAACACTTACTTTGGGGGCAGTCCTTTTACATATAGCTTAATATTTTTAGGAGTTATGGCTTTCCTTGTTTATTTTGAGCTCAATGTTCTTGAGAAATCTGAGATACTTATGGTATCAATATTGCTTGGAGTAATATTTTTAATATGTATTTTTGCACTTCCCCATGTTAGTATAACTAATCTCAATTCTTTTAATCCAAATTATTTTTTAATGCCATATGGGGTTATACTCTTTGCGTTTCTTGGTGTAGTATCAATCCCTGAAATGAAAGAAGAACTTAAGGAAAACAAGGCTTATCTAAAAAAAGCAATTATCCTTGGGTGCTTTATACCTTTGGTAGTATATATTATTTTTGCAGCTGTTGTTGTTGGAGTAACAGGAATAAATACAACAGACGGCGCGATACTTGGCTTAGGGAATGCAATTGGCTATGAAATGCTTGTCTTTGGAACCTTGTTTGGGATAATAGCAATGATGAGCTCTTTTTTAATACTAGCATTTTCTCTTAAAGAAATGTTTAAGTATGATTATAAGATAGATAAGTTTTCATCATGGTTTTTAACATGTTCTGTTCCATTGGTCATTTTCATGCTTGGTGTGAAAAGCTTTGTTAGGACTATTAGTATTGTAGGCTCTGTTTCAGGCGGCCTCATGGGAATATTAATAGTTCTTATGTACATAAAGGCAAAAAAGCTCGGCAACAGAAATCCAGAATACAGCATTAAAAAAAGCAATATAATAAGCTGGGTATTAATCCTGTTATTTGTATTTGGGATTGCTTATGAGCTATTAAATGATTTTGGATTGATTAGAATTTAGTTTTTAAAATAATTTAAAAGAAAGTTTATTGATAAAATTTATTAAAAAAGAAAAAGTTAAAAAAATAAAAAATTAATAATAGGTTTCTCCCTTTTCAGATCCTTCAGGTTCTTCTTCTCCTGTTTCTCTCAGCTTGTTAAAAGCAATTATTAAACCTAAGATAACAAGAAGGACTATTAGGATTATAACTCCTATTTCAAGTCCTCTCTTAAGACTAATTGCTCCTGAAAGTTCTTCTGTAACATCTGCTTTAAGAGTTACCTGCTTTAAGGTTGTGTCGCCTG
>Ga0307991_1002212_pt1 | contig 13254 bp, 17 predicted proteins | sample EllFjometagen131_FD_203146 | JGI IMG/M metagenome (GOLD analysis project Ga0307991, IMG submission 203146) | Marine microbial communities from Ellis Fjord, Antarctic Ocean - #131 | ecosystem: Environmental > Aquatic > Marine > Unclassified | place: Southern Ocean | collected 2014-10-08
GAATAAGAATTATGAATGAGGCTGTGAACGAGGCTATAAATGATGCTATAAATAATGAGAATAATACTAGGAGATTTAATGACACTGCGATCGCTTTTCCTCATCCCGCCACTCTCTCCTCTAGAGAGGCTATGAATGATGCTATAAAGGATAACGAAACTGATGAAAGTTAAAACTTTATATAAAAAAAAACATAAAATATCTAAAAATACGATATGTCATTTGAATTAACTAAAATTGACCCATATGAATGTTCTATAGAAGAATTAGAGAGTGAAATAAAAAGATTAAAAGATGTCAAGGAAGAATATTATAATCTTGAACAATCTATTAAAATTTTCATTAATTCTGTTTATGGAGCTTGTGCATCTCCATATTTTGTTGGTTATAATATTAATGTTGCTGAAGCTGTAACTCTTCAAGGACAAGATTTAATAAAATATGCTAATAGAGTTATTGATACGTGGTTTACAGAAATATGGCATTTAGATAAAGAACTTCACAAAAAATTAGGTTTAACTTATGCAAATAAAATCAATAATAGTGTAGTTGTCTATAATGATACTGATAGCATAAAATTTGATTCATTATTAAATATTCATGAAGGTGGGATAAAAACTATTGAAAGTTTTTATAATGATAATATTAAAAATGGAACATTAGGAAGTACTATACAAGGACATGAGTCGGTAAAAACTTATGACAAAATATTAAATTGGACACTAGAAAATGGGCTTTATTATACTAAAGTAAAACGAATTATACGTCATAAAGTAACTAAGTCAAAATGGAAGCTAAAAACAAAATCTGGTAAAGAAGTTATTGTAACAAATGATCATTCCTTAATAGTTTTTAGAAATAATAAACAAATAGAAGTCAAACCCAAAGAAATTAAAAAAACCGATAAAATCTTATGTATTAAGTGATTTTTTTAATTGTATCATTATAGATATATAAATAAAATATAATGATACAATGAAATTAATTAAACAATTTAGAGAAAATCCAACATATGAATTATATTCTTTAATAGTAGAAAAGATATTTGACAATTATCAAACTTGTAGAATTTGTGGAAAACATATTTATTATGAAAATGATACTAAATTTAGGATTAAAAAATCAGGGGAAATAACTATTTATGGCAAAAATTTTCAGACAATAAAAAAACATGGTCATAAGTTAGTAATTTGCGAAAAATGTTTAAAAAATAAATTTCCAGAGTGGGATAATTTAAATAAAGGAAAAATTTTTAATACTTCAAATAAGATAACTAAGTGGGCATTTAATATTCCAAATGAAGATTTATATTTATATAAAACTGGAGTAACAAAAGACTGTTTAATGAAAAAATATGGAAAGAAAGAAGGGATTAAAAGATGGAATATTTATAGAAATAAACAAGCAAATTCAAATTTATTTGAATATAAGAGAGATAAATATGGATGGACCGAAGATAAATTTAAAAAATTTAATAAATCTAGAGGAGTAACATTAAAGAACTTAATAAAAAAATATGGATATAAAGAAGGAATAAGAAAATGGGATAAATATGTTAAAAGACAAAAAGAAACTAAATCTTTTGAATATATGGTTCAAAAATTTGGTTTAAAAAAGGCTAAAGAAATTAATAAATCCAAAGGTTTAACGTTTAACAATTATATAAAAAAATTTGGCGATGTACTTGGAAAGGAAAAATATTTAAAACATTTAAAGAAAATAAAAGTTCCATTTTCTAAAATTTCTCAAAAACTATTTAATTTGATAGATGAAGTTATTGGAGCAAAATACAAAACTTATTATGCATTAAAAAATTATGAATATGGAGTACATACATCTATAGGATATAAAAAAATAGATTATTATATAAAAGAATTAAAAATAGCAATAGAATTTAATGGTAATATATTTCATGGAAATCCATTATATTTTAATGAATATGATAATCCTAATCCATATAATAAAAAATTAAATGCTAAAGACATATGGAATAATGATAAATTAAGATACAAAACTTTAGAAAATGAATATAATATAAGAACTATAGTTATATGGGAATCTAATTTTAATGAAAAAACATTTAATCCAAATAAATTTTTAAAAGAAAATGGAATTTTACTTTGATGAAATAGAATCTTGTGAAAAAATAGGAAATTTTAATAATGAATATGTGTATGATATTGAAGTGAATGATGATTCACACACATTCATTGGAAATGATATTTTAGTTCATAATTCAACATATGTCACATTTGATCCACTTTTAAAATCCTGTGATGCACCAACCGAAAGAAATGAAATAATAGATTTTATCCTTAAAATTAAAGATTTATCCTTTAATAGTTATCTTTCTAAGAAATTTGAAGAATATGCAAAAGAAAGAAATACTGAAAATTTACAAGTTCTTGAACTAGAAAAAATTTCTTATTCAGGATTAATGTTAGCCAAAAAAAAGTATGTTCTTGATATAGCTTGGAAAGATCCAGGTATTCGATATGAACCACAAATGAAGATTTCACCTACAGGTGTTGAAATAGTTCAAGGTTCTACACCAAAATTTGCAAGGAAAGTCCTTAAAGAATTATTAAATGTATTATTTCAAAAAGGAAAAAATCTTGAATATGGTGAAATTGTAAAGAAATTAAGAGAATATAAAAAAGAATTTATACTTCAAGATCCTAATGATATTTCTAAAACTGTATCAATAGGTGATTATGAAAAATATGTTCTTGAAGATAAAAGAAAAATAACATTAGCTCTTAAATGTCCTATAAATGTAAGAGCTGCGGCAGTTTATAATAATAATCTCTTTAATACAAAGTGGAAAAGTAAATATAATACTATAAAAACTGGTGACAAAATAAAACATTATTATGCAAAAGCTCAAAATGATGTATTTGGATTTTTACCTGGAGATTATCCATATGAATTTGCTGCACAAGTAGATTATGACAGACAATTTGAAAAGGTAATTATTGAACCATTTAATCGTTTTATAAGACCTTTAGGATTTAATGAAGTTCCAGGAAATTTAATTTATGCAAGAAGTTTATTTTAGTATAAGTAAAAATGGAAAAAAAGCAAGAGCAAGAAATAATACTTTTTGAAGAAATATGGCAAAAAAAACAAGAGATAGCACTTTTAGAAAATGAACCTCTTACAGGATTTTTTGAATTTCGATCAGTTAGTTTTAAAATTCAAAAATTAGAAACAGAAATAAATGAACATCAAAATAAATTAAATAAATTAATTAAATGTCATCACAAACTAAAAACATATTAGAAAAGATAACTCCAGAAATCCAAAAAGATATGGAGACATTTTGGTTTACTGCAGATCTCCATCACGGGCATCCAAAGATTATTGATATTTGTAATCGTCCTATTTATTTAGATCAAAAAATAATGGATGAATTAAAGAGAACGAATATTAATAATTCCAAATATAATGTATATGATGATAAAGAATATAAAAGACTTATAAATCCTTTACATAATGAATGGCTTGTAAAAGAAGTTATTAATAAATGGATATCAAAAAAAGATACTATATTTTTTATAGGTGATTTATCCTTAGCAAAAAGAGTTGAAGCAGAAAAATTCATAGACAGATTAAATGGAAATAAATTTCTTATTGTTGGAAATCATGACAAAAACCTTTGGAATTCCACTAGATTTTCTCAAATAACTTTAAGAAAAGATTTTACATATTCACGATTTGGTATTAATATTCACATTGTTCTTGATCATTTTCCATTAGCATCATGGAATAGAAAGGTTCATGGATCTTGGCACCTATATGGTCATGTTCATGGTAGATTTAAGAACAATGGATTATCATTTGATGTTGGTATTGATAATTCTGAATTATTAACAATAACCGGAGGAATTCATAGACCTTTAAATCTTTTTGAAATTGTTAAAATTATGGAAGGAAAGGAGAATAAATAAATAAAAGGAAAATGCGAGCTAAGTTTATATTAGAGGGTTGGTGGGGAAAAGGTATTTTAGATGGAGATACACCATCGGATATTAAAGATATTTTATTGCAGGAGTTTGAAGAAGAATCACCTGATTTTATAAGCGCACTTTCTGTAGAACAATTTATGTTAGGTACATTAGAAAATTGGAGCGGTTGGTGGCAGCGTGATGATGGTATTTCTATTGGATATCAGGTTTTAGGAGTTTTTTTAATGGATTTGAATATAAAAATGGGTGATGGATTAAAAATACGTATAATTGAAGAAGCAGAAAAAGATATATGGGCTTTAAGAAATTTAGAAAGAAAAAAAGTGATCAAGGAATTTATTTATAAAATTAAAAAATATTAATATGTCAATAGGAGATATTTTAAAACCAAAATCTAAAGAAGAAATTAAAGATCTTGAACGAAGAGGTTTCAGGAAAGATGGTGGTAAATGGAGATTTTCTATAAATATAGAAGATATTATTAATGACTATGATACAGATGAAGATACAGGAATTTTTCGTTTAAAAATTTTAGATTTATTAAAAACAAAGATTGATGATGTAGGAATACTTACTAAGAGCGATGAATTAATAAAATTTGAGAATATTGTATCTGAGTTTGATATGTTAGATCCAAGTCCAGATCCTGATGAAATAGATAATATTCTAGGAACTTTATATGATTGGGCAGATGATAATGATGTTTGGATAAATTCCTTTTAAAAAATAAATTTTTGTAAATGAAACTTGTTAATGAGTCAATTAAAGATATTCTAAAACCAAAAAGTGGAGAAGAAATAAAAATTGAAATTGACAAAATAACAGGAAGAATACAAGAATTTATCAAATGGTCTAAAGACTATACAGAATTTATAAAGGAATTACCACCTATTGAAGATGAAGAACGACAAACTTTGATAGAACAAGGATTTCAAAGATGGGATGAAATTTATTATAATATCCCTGAATTTATGCGAAAAGACTTTGATGATGAATTCCTTGAATTAAGAAATGAATTAGATGCTTTAGTATGATAGTTCAAGAATCAATCATATTAGAACAAAAGAAATTGAAAATTTCAGCAGGATTAGTTATTATTCAAGATAACAAAATATTATTAGAACATCCAACCGGAAGTAACTGGTATGGTACTTATTCTATTCCAAAAGGACAAATGGAGGATGGTGAGGACGCTTTATTTACCGCATTAAGAGAAACAAAAGAAGAAATAGGTTTATCTATTAATGTTGATGATATAGTCAGTGGTCCTTATTCTATAGATTATACACATGTGAATATAAGAAGAAAATTATCAAATAAAGAAACATTATATAAAAAAGTTTATTATTATATTGTATTTCCTTCAAATCCTATTTTACAAAAAGATTTAATTCTCCAAAAATCTGAAGTTGACTGGGCAGGATTTTTAACAAAGGATGATGCTGAAAGAAGAATACATTGGAGACTTAAAGGTGTTCTGAATGATTTTTAAAAATAAATAAAGATGTGTTTCGTAATATATTTAAAATATTTTTATTCACCGCCCTATTAGGTTTTATTTATCACCTTTCCTCACTTTTTATTCGCATTGGATTTCAAGTATCTATGGATAAATCTATTTTTATTCATATAATTCCATTAATTATTTCCTTTGTTTTTATGATAATTTGTCATAAAATTATTTATAGAAATATGAAAACTTATGATGAAGAAGTTCATAAAATTAATAAAATTAGATAAATGAGTAAAAAAAAACCTAAAGGTACATCTTCGTTTTCAGAACTTAATGATTTTCTTAATATAATTGCTCCTGAAGGAGAAATGATTGACATTCATCCCATGGCAAAAATTGATGAATGGATTTCAACTGGCTCTTATATTTTAAATGCAGCGCTTAGTGGTTCTATATTTAGAGGAATGCCTAATAGAAGATCGCTAGGACTTGCAGGAGAAGAATCAACAGCAAAGACCTACATTGCATTAAGTATATTAAGAAATGCTATAAACAACCATGGATATTATGGAGTTTATATGGATTCTGAAGGATCATTAGATAGAGATTTTATAGCTCGTCTTGGCGTTGATACTTCTAAAGTACGTTTACAACCTGTAAATACAATTGAAGAAGTAAATTATATTGCTTCTAATATTATAAAACAATTTGAAACAGATGAAAAAGAGGGAAAAAAATCTCCAAAAGTTTTTGTAATACTTGATTCTTTAGGAAATCTTTCTTCTAAAAAAGAAGCAACAGATACAGTAGAAGGAAACCAGAAAAGAGATATGACTAAACAGCAATCTATTCGTCAACTCTTTAGAGTTAATGGAATGAAATTTGCTAAATATGGTATACCCTTTATTGTAAATGCTCATGTTTATGAAAGAATTGGTTCTTTTTTCCCTGGTAAAGAAGTAGCAGGTGGTGGCGGATTAAGGTATAATGTATCAATTTTATTTATGTTAACTAAAAAGAAATTAGATGATAAAGAATCTGAAGAAAAAGTTAAGAAACAAAATATTAATGCTGTACGAGTAGGTGTTACAATTAAAGTAACACCCATTAAACAAAGATTTGCTAAACCTATCATTGTTGAACTTCATATTCCATTTTACAAAAAACCTAATCCATTTGTAGGATTAGAAAAGTTTGTATCATGGGAATCTTGTGGAGTTATGCGAGGAAAAGCTCTTAAGCAAAAACAATATGATAAGTTAACTCCAATTGAACAAAAAAAATGTAGATTATTTGAAAAAGAAGAAGAAACATTATATGCATTTCCTAAAGATACAGCAAGAACTTTAGTTTGTGAACATATAAAAGGAGAGGTTCCTTTAAATGAATTGTTTACAGAAAAAGTTTTTACAGAAGAAGTACTTAAAAAACTTGATGAAAATTCTATAAAACCCGCCTTTCAATTACCTTCTATTGAATCTTTAGATGATCTTGTTGAAATACAAAATGAAATAGAAATGCCAACACAAATTGAAGATGATGAAGAAAATAAACAAAAAATCAGTTAAAATTAAAAATCTTATTGGCATTGTTGATAATCCTACTCATGAAGATCTTCTTTTTGAAATTGTTCAATTTCTTGAAGCTGAAAATCGTTTAGATGGGGAATTCAAAAAATGGGATGTTGTTGTTAAAACTCGTTGTCGAATTGGACCCTCCTTGGAAGAAGATCTTAATGTTCTTATTAAAAAGGGTTTTATTGAACATAAAAAATATACTATATATAAAATTTTAAAACACCCCTGGGAATCCAATTAATTTCCATTAGAACTTATCCTCGTTTTCAACATATAATTAAAAAATAATTAAAACTCCATTATAATAAATGAGTATTTCTACATATCAAGAGAGCGTCTTTTTTCATTATATTTTAGCAAATCAAACATTCTTAAATACTACTAAAGCTGAATTTTTTTCCAATCAAACTTTAAGAGATTTATTTGATATTGCAAAAGATCACACTATTAATTATAAAGCGCCTCCATCAAAGGAACAAATGGAGGAACTAATAAGAATTAAGGGATTAGGAGAAAAATATAATGAAGATATTACAACAGCACTCTATAATACAAAAGAACAACTAAAAGAGTATGACCCTGATTGGTTAGAAAAAAATGTAGGTCCATGGATACGTGTTAGAAATCTTGATAATGTGATGAGAAAATCTATCGCATTTATGAAGACTAATAAAGTTACTGCGGAAAATGCTTCAGGAATCGTAGAAAAAGTTAGACATATGATGTCTACTGAAACTGCAATTGATTTTTCATTTGATTTAGGATCAGATTTTTTTGATGCAGCTACTCATAAACAAGAACGATTAGCAAGAACAAAAACCGGATATTCATTTATAGATTTGTGTCTTAATGGTGGATGGTGGAAAGGATCATTAATTGTATTTTTAAGTGGTCCAAAAACTGGAAAATCAATGTGGATGTGTAATCTTGCTGCTCATTCAGTTTATAATGGATTTAATACAGCTTTTATTACTCTTGAACTTCAACGTGAAATTGTAAATATGAGAATTGGAGCAAATATGTTAAATGTTCCAATAGATGAATATGAAAAACTAACAAAGGATCAAGATTTACTTAAAAAGAAATTAAGTAAACTTAAGAAAGATTCATTTGGTAAACTTGGACAATTACATGTAAAAGAATTTCCATCATCTACAATGTCTACAAATGATCTCCGGACTTATCTTGTAAAAGCTCAAGAAATGTTGGGTTTTAAATTTGAAAATGTTTTTGTTGATTACATTAACATCATGAAAAATTGGAGAAATCCAAATACAGAAAATCTTTACATGAAAATTAAACAAATAAGTGAAGATTTAAGAGCCATTGCACAAGAAGAACAATGGGCCATTATTACTCCCACCCAAACAAATCGATCTGGTTGGGACACCAATGATTTAGTTATTTCAAATGTTTCAGAATCAGCAGCTCTTTTACATACTGTTGATGGATTATTTGGCATTATCGTTGATGCTCAAATGAAAGCACAGGGAGAATATTACTTAAAATATTTAGCAGATCGTGTTTCTGGAATGGAAAATACAAGGAAAAAATTTAAATTTAATAGAAAATATGTTCGAATAGAAGAAGATGTGGATTCTCAAATTGAGGATATGGAATTTATAGCTAATAGTATTGGCGGATTTAGAAAAAAAGGAGCTCAAGGAAATATTGCTGCTAAAATAAGTTCAACTATTGCTAATAATGCGAAAGATGATATAACAGGGAAAAATCTTTTTTAATTTTTTTAAAAAGATAAATACCTTAAAAGTAGAATGAATTTTAAAGATTTTGAAGAAAATGATATGGCAAGAGAAGATAAAATTTTAAATAATTCTTTTAACACAGGAGATATTAATTATGAAAATTTTTCACAACCTATGAAGGTTGATGCGAGAGTTTCACATTTATATAAGGATCAATTATCTGAAAACATTATCGAAGAAAGAACTCTAAAACTTTTGGATGAAAGAATTTATGAATATTTTGTAGATTCCCCTTTTTATGAAAAATATAAAAATCCAAAGAGAGTAGATAAGATTGATTTAATAAAAATGTATTATTATTTTAAAGATCTTCTTATTGCTGAAAAATCTTTTTCGATAGTTCAAATATTTATGGGATTTGCAGAGTTTTTTCAAATAAACTATGATCAACTTTACACTGAAATTGGTGTATTAGATAAAGAGAGTTTATTAAAAGAATTAAATGACAAATTTAGTTTGAACAAAAAAATAAAAACAAAAAAATTATTTTAATGGAATATAAGGTTCCAATCAGGAATATTAAATATAAAAAGATTTTTTTACTTTCTGATTTGCATTTTGGTGTTAGAGCAAATTCATTAGAATGGTTACAAAATCAGTTACTTTTCTTTGAAAAATTTTATTTTCCTTTTCTTAATAAAGAAGCAAAAAAAGGAGATATTTTTTTTATGCTTGGGGATTGGTATGATAATAGGCAATTATTGGATATAAATGTTATGAATAAGGCCATTAACATTATATTTAGAATTTCTGAAATTATGCCTGTATATTTAATGACAGGAAATCATGATATCTATAAAAAGTTTGATACTGATATTAATTCTTTAGCGGCGTTTCGATATATTCCAAATGTTACAATTTTTGAAAAACCATGTATTGTAACGAATGGAAAATCTAGAATTCTTGTTCTTCCCTGGATTAAAACAAATGAAGAGGAGGAAATGTATGCAAAAGCAAATATGCAATACGCAGATTTTATATTTGCACATACAGATATGGCAGGATTTAAATATGATAACGGAAAACACATTGTAAAAGGAGCTAATTTAAGAGATATAAAAGGATATAAAGCTATATTTTCAGGTCATATACATAAGCGACAACAAATAGATCATTTATATTATATAGGTTCTCCATATCATACTAAACGTGGCGATATAGGAAATAAAAAGGGTGTTTATATTTTTGATCCGGACAATAATCAATTTGAAGTTACTGAAAATAATTTGTCATCAGTATTTCAAAGAATTCGTTTAGAAGATTTAATGGAATGGACATTAGAATATACATTTAAGGTATTAGCAAATAACTATACAGACATTATAGTTCCAGATAAATATGTCCATTTATTTAATTTAACAAAATTTATAGAACTTTTTAAAGATTGTCCATATAAAAAGGTAGAAACAGTTGGAGAAAAGGTTAGCATTGATGATGATTTTGCAGGAATTGTAGATGGAGAAAATATAAAAGATATTATTACTCTGCTTGAAATGAGTATAAATGATCTTAGTTATACATCAGAAACATTAATAAAATTAAAATTATTAAATAAACAATATTATGAAAAGGCCGCTAAGCAAGAAAATGAATGAAGAAAGATCATGAGGAAACATTTTCACCGGGTAAAGATAAAATTAATGTTACTCCTACAAAATTAGGATATTATTATCAAAAAAGAGGATATAAAAAATATAAAAAATATTTAGAAAAAAAAGATAATAAAAATATTATTTGGGAAAAATTAAAGAATTTTTGGAAGAAATTTTGGAAAAAAATTATAATTACAGCTCCTGCAATAATAATTATTATAGTTAATTTAGAATTTGTTATAAAAATTATTAAGAAAATTTCAGAATGGATTTTTTAATCCTTTATTCCAAGGAATTCTGTTTTTAAATTTTAATTTTGTTTCTTCAGAATGTTTTCTACCCTTTCCAGATTCACTTATTTTTCTTTTTGTCTCCTTGGTATGATGTCTTCCTTTTATCCATGGAATTTGTCCTTTTTTCAACTCGCTTAATTTTTTCTTTGTTTCTTCGGTATGTTTTATACCCTTATGAGCTTCACTTAGTCTTTGTTTATGAATTTCACTTAGTTTTCTACCCTTTATACTTTTACTTAAAGAAACACCTATTTTTCTTTTTGTTTCTTCTGATAAATATCCCCCATTAGTACCGTGACCACCTGAAGGACTTAAGTTGTATCCATTTGGAACTAGAGTTTTAAATTTCTTAATATATAGTTCTTGATCATTAAAAGCTTCTTGTTTTGTTTCAAATAGTTTTAAAATTTTCCTTTTAAAATTTTCTCTTTTATATTTTTTAATAGCATGTCTAATTAAATTACCACTTCCTAAATATTCATCATTTAGATCGTTTGTTGAATGATCACCTACATATTGTTTTCCATTTACAATATTAGTTGTAACATATACAAAATTAAATTGTTTTTCCATGATTACCCTCTATTATTTTGAAAGAATAAATATAAAAGCAGGACAGCCGTTGATCCCTCTTCGGTTTCTTTATTTACAGATAAAGATTACTGCTTTATTTATATATTCATTAAAAACTTTAATAGTATTTTATCATAAAAGATAAAAAGTATTTATGCAAATAAAATCAATTTTTTGGAGAAATATCGGTCCCTATGGTAACAAACTTCAAAAAATAACATTTTCAGAAAAGGGTGGTTTGTGGATGGTGTTAGGAGCTAATGGTGCAGGAAAATCATTTTTCATAAATCTCCCTAAAATTCTTTATTATGGAAGACTTGATAAATTTAAAAAGAATGATATTGCAAATAGGTTAAATCAACATGGACAAATTCGAGGTGAAGTTCAAGTGAATCCAACAACAACAGTTGAAATTGATAGAAGATTTTCACCACAAGATTTAATAGTTGAAAAGGATGGCGAGGATATTGGAAAATCTGGAATAAAAAACTATCAAGATTATATAGATTTAGAAGTTGTAGGATTGCCTTATCATATCTTTTCTAACATTATTTCTTTGTCTGTGAATGATTTTAAATCTTTTGTATCTATGACTCCAGGGGATAAAAGAATAATTATTGATAAATTATTTGCGATGGAGATTATTAATGAGATGAATAAATTTATTAAAGAAGATCTCAGGAAATTAAAAACTGATATATCATTATCTGACAGAGAAATATCATCTCTTAATAAAACTATTAAATCAGCTTCAAAAGAATTAGAGAAATTAAAAAAGCGTGTTAATGAGGATAATACCTATCAAATAAATAAAGTTACTAAAAAGTTAATAACCTTTAAACCAAAATTAGAAGAAGCTTATAAAAAACTTCGAGAATATACTGGGAAAGAGACTGATATAAAGAAATCTTATGATATTTTCACTAGCCAAAAAACAACATTAAATAATGATCTAAAAAATCTAAAAAAACAAATAAATCTTTATAATCAAGATAAATGTCCGACTTGTGAAACTCCTTTTACTGAAAAAAGATTTGAACTTATACAAGAAAAACTAACGGAAGAATTTAAAAGAAAAAGAACTGATTTAGATACTTTATTATTTCAAGAATCTAAATATCAAGTTGCTATTAAAAAAATTCAAAATGGAATAAAAAAAATAAATGACTTTATTATTCAAATTAAAACTATTTATACATCATTAGAAAATGAATTAAACCGTTTAAAATTAGATAAACCAAAAGAATTTTCTTCTATTAAAAATATTATATCAAGAAATACTATTGATATTCAGGAACGAGAAAACGAAAAAGTAAATCTTGATGAAGATTTTAAATATAGGTCAATTCTTGAACAATTATATTCTGATGATGGAGTAAAAAGAAAAGTTCTTGAAAGTTATTTACCTACCCTTAATAAAGAAATTGAATTTACTCTTCATGAGTTACATTTTCCATATAGATTAAGATTTAACAATGAATTTGAACCTAATCTTGAACATTTAGGAATTGAAATAAATGTAGAAACTCTTTCAACAGGAGAGAAAAAACGAGTTGACTTAGCAGTTCTTATATCAGTAATAAGAATGCTTAAAAGAAAATATCCTTCATTAAATATTTTTATGCTTGATGAAGTTTTATCTTCTATTGATGGGGATGGAATTTATGATATTATAGGACTTCTTCAAAAAACCGCAAAAGAATTATCTATGAACATTTTCATAATAAATCATACCCCTCTTCCAATTGAGTATTTTGATTTTAAAATTGATATAAGTAAAAAGGATGGATTTAGTGATCTTACTTTAGAAATTTTAAATGATAACTAAATTACATCCATTTTTTTAATAAGTTTATAGTTTTTTTATCACCTTCATGTGAAGCCCATCGTAAAGCCAAATCATCTTGAGCATGAACATCAGCTCCATTCTTAAGTAAAAGATCGACAGCAGATAGGTGGTTACCCCTTGAAGCCCATCGTAAAGCATAATCGTCACTAGCATGAACATTAGCTCCATTTTTAAGTAAAAGTT
>Ga0307991_1002213_pt1 | contig 13253 bp, 9 predicted proteins | sample EllFjometagen131_FD_203146 | JGI IMG/M metagenome (GOLD analysis project Ga0307991, IMG submission 203146) | Marine microbial communities from Ellis Fjord, Antarctic Ocean - #131 | ecosystem: Environmental > Aquatic > Marine > Unclassified | place: Southern Ocean | collected 2014-10-08
CAGCGCCGCCCGGATATCCGCAGCGCTTACTTCAGTGTTCAGGCTGCCGACAGCGACCTGGCTGCGGCCATTGCCGACCGTTTTCCCCGTTTGAGCCTCACCGCCGGAGTAGATACCACGGGCGCGCATACCCGGGACCTGTTTGACAACTGGCTGGCAACCCTGGCCGCCAACCTGGTGGCGCCGATTATCGATGGGGGCTTGCGAAAGGCCGAGGTCGACCGGACCCGTGCGGTTGCGTCCGAAGCGCTGCACACCTATGGCCAGACCATTCTCGATGCCCTGGGCGAGGTAGAGGATGCCCTGGCCCAGGAACAGCACCAGCGGGATTTTATCGCCAGCCTTGACAAGCAGCTGAAGTTGGCCGGGCAGGTCATCGAGCGGGTGCGGGACCGTTACCTGCAGGGGACAATGGATTACCAGCGGGTGCTCGACGCGCTGCTCTCCCAGCAAACCCTGCAATGCAGTCTTTTGACCGCCCACCGGGATTTGGTGCAGGATCGTATTGATCTGTGCCGGGCCCTTGGCACGGGGTGGGTGCCGGAGCGGCCAAAACAGAATCAATAATTTAACAACTATAGACAAAAATATCCTCTCACGTGACGGAAGGATGTCCGGGTGAGGAGAAAAGGCGAAAGGTGGAACAGATGCCGTCAGAACAAAAAAAATCAATTCCCAATAATCGGGAAATACCCCAGGTGGAGACAGAAAGCCGCCGTCAGCGGCGCTGGAAAACCGTTGTTTTTCGGGGCCTGCTGCCGCTGGTGGTAATTGCAGTCGGCGCGGGGGTCGCCCTCTGGCTGATGGAGACCGGGCCCCAGGCAAAACCGCGACCCAAGGTACGCAATGCGACCCCGGTGGCGGTCAGGGCCGTCGATTACAGCGCGCAGCAGACGGTTATCGCCGGCATGGGAACCGTTGCCGCCGCCTGTACTGTGGAATTAAAACCCCAGGTCAACGGCGAGATCATCGAATTGAACAAAGACCTGGTGCCCGGCGGTCATTTCAGTAAAGGTCAGACGCTGCTCAAGATCGACCCCACCGACTACCGTCTAACGGTACGGGAACTGGCCACTGATGTGGCCAAAGCCGAGTCAGACCTGCAGCTTGAGCAGGGCAACCAGCTGATTGCCCAAAAAGAATATAAATTGTTGGGTGAAACGGTCAGCGACCAGGAGCGGGCGCTGATGCTGCGTCAGCCCCAGCTGGAAAACCTGCGGGCGACCCTTGAAGCGGCCCAGACCAAGCTCGACCAGGCCCGGGTGGATCTTGCGCGCACTGAAATCAAGGTGCCGTTCAATGCCGTGGTACAGTCACGAGCGGTAACTCTGGGGACCCGGGCCAGCGAATCCACCGTATTGGCGACTCTGGTGGGCACTGATGCCTACTGGGTGGAAGTATCGGTGCCGGTGAGTCAATTGCGCTGGGTCCGGATACCTCAAAGCCAGGGGGATGAGGGCGCCCTGGTTCGGATATACGATACGGCTGCATGGGGCGACGGGGTCTTCCGGCAAGGCCGGGTGATTCGGTTGGAATCGGGCCTGGAGGAGCAGGGACGCATGGCGCGGCTGCTGGTCCGGGTGGAAGATCCTCTGAACCTGAAGTCGGATAATACGGACAAGCCCCGGATGCTGATCGGTTCTTACGTGCGGGTGGAGATCGAAGGGAAATCGGTGGCCTCGGCCGCGGCCATTGAGCGTGAGTTTATTCGCAACGGCAACAGCGTCTGGGTCATGAATCCTGAGGGAAACCTTGCGATCCGTCCGGTTACGATCGCCTTTCGGGGTGCCCATCAGTTGCTGGTCACCGGCGGGATAGAACCCGGGGAGCAACTGGTCATTACCGACCTGGCAGCTCCCGTGGCAGGGATGGCGCTGAGCACCGCAGACGGCCCAACCGGACAAACCGCAACAAATCATCCCGTTAAGCAGGAGGGGCAGTCATGAGCAGCAACCACCGTTTTTCACAGATTCGTGGCCCCATCTCCTGGATGGTGCACAACCGGGTCACCCCCAACCTTCTGATGATTTTCCTGGTGCTGGGCGGACTGTTCATGACCACCCGCATCAAGCAGGAGGTCTTTCCCGAATTCGACCTGGACATGGTGACGGTCAGTGTCAGCTATTCCGGGGCCAGCCCCGAAGAGGTGGAACAGGGGATCATCCTGGTGGTGGAAGAGGCCATCCGCTCCATCGACGGGGTTAAAGAGCTGACCGCCACCGCAACCGAGGGCAAGGGGACGGTGGCTGCCGAATTGACTGAAGGCGCCGACCAGCAGAAAATCTACCAGGAGATCAAACAGGAGATCGATCGGATCACTACCTTTCCAGAAGATGCCGATGAACCTGAGGTTTCCCTTGCCACCCACCTTCGGGAGGTGCTTGCGATAGACCTTTACGGAGATGTGACGGAAATGGCGTTGCGCGAGACCGCCGACCAGGTGCGGGACCGGCTGCTGCAGAATTCCCAGATCACCCAGGTCGACCTGTCCGGGATCCGGGACTACGAAATCCTGGTGGAAGTGTCCCAGGAGCGGTTGCGGGCCCACGGCTTGACCCTGGCCGAGATTGCCGCTACCATCAACAGTGCCTCCACCGAGATTCCCGGCGGCTCGGTGGATACGGCCGGCGGGGATATCCTGCTGCGGATAAAAGACCGTCGGGACTGGGCCCATGAATTCGCCCGGATTCCCATTGTGACCACGGCCGACGGCAGTGTGGTGTATCTTGAAGAAATTGCCGCCGTGCGTGAAGGCTTTGCCGACACTGACAAGTCCGCTGTTTACAACGGGCAGCGGGCCATTGGGGTTGAAGTTTACCGGGTCGGGGATCAGACCCCCATGGGGGTGGCCGGGGCGGTGCGCATGGCCATGGTTGACATCGAACAGGACCTGCCCGCCGGTATCCACTGGCACATCAGCCGGGATCAGTCCGAAGTCTATCAGCAGCGCCTGGAACTGCTGATGAAAAACGCCTTCATGGGGTTGGCCCTGGTACTGGTGGTGCTCGGGTTGTTCCTGGAGTTCAAACTGGCCTTCTGGGTCACCATGGGGATTCCCACCGCCTTTCTCGGCAGCCTGCTCTTTTTGCCGGTTGTGGGGGTGTCCATCAACATGATCTCCATGTTTGCCTTTATCGTGGCCTTGGGCATCGTGGTGGACGACGCCATTGTTGCCGGTGAAAATATCTATGAGTATCAGCAGCAGGGCATGGGGTTTGCCCGGGCTGCGGTGCAGGGTGCCCGGGATGTGGCTGTCCCCATCACCTTTTCCATTCTTACCAATGTGGTGGCTTTTTTGCCCCTCTCCTTTATCCCCGGGACCATGGGCAAGATCTGGAAGGTCATTCCTTTGGTGGTGATCACGGTTTTTCTCATCTCCTGGGTCGAATCTCTGCTGATCCTGCCGGGCCACCTGGCCCATATCAAGCGTCGCCCGGTCGGTGGTTTCACTTCCCGTCTGCACCGCTGGCAGCAGGGGTTTACGGACCAGGTGGCCCGGTTTATCAACCGGGTCTACGGTCCTTTTCTGGATCTGTGTATCCGTTGGCGGACCCTGACCGTGGCTGTTTGCCTGACGGTGCTGGTGCTTGTGATCAGCTACGCCATGAGCGGCCGCATCGGCATGATTCTAATGCCCCGGGTTGAATCGGACCAGGCCGAGGTAACTGCCGTCCTTCCCGTGGGCAGTTCCATGGACAAGGTGGCTGATGTTCAGGAAAAACTGTCCGCTGCCATGAATGCTGTGGCGAGTGAAAACGGCGGAGACCAGCTGCTCAAGGGGATTTTTTCCACGATTGAAGAAAACCAGGTGGAGGTGCGGGCTTACCTGACTGATGTAGGGGTGCGACCGTTGAGCACCGGTGAAGTGACCCGGCTGTGGCGGGAAAAGCTGGGACCGGTAGTCGGTCTGGAATCCTTGCTTTTTGCGTCGGACGGGGGCGGACCCGGCTCCGGGGCTTCCTTGACCATTGAGCTGTCCCATTCAGATATCCAAGTGCTTGACCAGGCCAGTGCTGCCCTGGCCGAAGGGCTGGCCGGGTTTTCCAATGTCAAGGATATTGACGACGGCTACACACCGGGAAAACAGCAGCTGGACTTTTCCATCAAGCCCGAGGGCCAAAGCCTGGGCCTGACATCTGCCGAGGTGGCCCGCCAGGTGCGCAACGCCTTTTCCGGTGCCGAGGCCCTCAGTCAGCAGCGGGGACGCAACGAGGTGACGGTCCGCGTGCGGCTGCCCGAAAACGAGCGCACCAGCGAATACCATGTGGAACAACTGATGATCCACACCCCGGCGGGAATTTTTGTGCCGCTGATCGAGATCGCCACGGTTGAGCGGGGCCGGGCCTATACCAGCATCAGCCGCCGGGACGCCAGGCGCACCGTGACGGTGAGCGCCAATGTGGAACCCATGGGGGAAACCGGCCAGGTGCAGGCCGCCCTCAATAGCACCATTTTGCCCGAACTGACCCGTGTCTACCCCGGTCTCTCCTATGGCTACCAAGGGCGGCAGGCCGACATGAAAGAGAGTATGCAGAGCCTGATCAGCAGTTTTGTCCTGGCCATGCTGGCCATCTACTTTTTGTTGGCGATTCCCTTTCGCAGCTACAGCCAGCCCCTGATCGTCATGATCGCCATTCCCTTCGGCATTGTCGGGGCCGTACTCGGCCATCTGCTGATGGGATACAACTTAAGCCTGATGAGCATGATGGGTATTGTGGCCCTGGCCGGGGTGGTGGTCAACGACTCCCTGGTGCTCATCGATTATGCCAATCGCCGCCAGCGGGAAGGTGCGAAACCTGCCGAGGCGATCCGCGTTGCCGGTCTGCGCCGTTTCAGGCCTATTGTCCTGACCACCCTGACCACCTTCGGGGGCCTGGCGCCTATGATTTTTGAAACCTCCCGCCAGGCCCGGTTCATGATCCCCATGGCCCTGTCGCTGGGGTTTGGTATCCTCTTTGCCACGGTGATTACCCTGATTCTGGTGCCCTGCCTGTATCTGTTGATCGATGACATCCATCAATGGGTGGGGCATGGACAGCCGCGAGAGAAAGCGATTGATGCCATATCTGCTATTGAATATGAAAGCTATCCGGGTTAGGTAGTGCGCATCCGGAAACGGTCTTTTCGCCCAATCTCTGCGGTATGCGAACGCTTTTATCCTCGGAATATCAGCGATATGCCTGTGGTAAAAGCGTTCGCATGCCTTGATCTTGAACGAAGATTCTCGTTTCTGGACGAACACTATGTATCGAAAATATGACACTGAAAACGGCAGGCAACCCTTCGTGGGGAACACACCTGCCGTTTTTTTATTTTTAGATTGGAATGATTTTTATATGAAAATTGTAAACATGATATACAAAAACAGACTCTTGCTGCTGCTGGCACTGCTGTCGGCCTTTCCGCCCTTGTCCACGGATATGTACCTACCCGCCATACCGTTGTTGCAAAAGGCATGGCACCAGCCCCTATCCATGGTCAACCTGACGCTGGTGGGGTTTTTTGTCGGTTACTGCGTATTCCTCTTGTTCTATGGCCCGCTGTCAGATCGGTTCGGCCGGCGGCCGCTGTTGCTCATCGGCATCTTTATTTTCATTCTGGCAAGCCTGCTGTGCGCTCTTTCAAACAACGTGGTCAGCCTGATTGTTTTTAGAGTGCTGCAAGCGGCCGGGGCGGCCTCTGCGTCGGCCCTGGCCCTTGCCATCAGCAAGGATGTCTACGAGGGGCATGAACGGGTACGTATCCTGGCCCATATCGGCGTGATCATGGGCCTGGCGCCCATGCTGGCACCGGTTTTCGGTGGATGGGTGTTGATCTGGTTTTCGTGGCAGTGGATATTTGTGATCCAGGCGGTGGTGGCGGCGATTGCCTGGATTGGCGTATTCCGCATGCCGGAAACGCTGAAAATACCCTCTGTCACCGGGATTTTTCAGACTGCCGGGATCTATCTGCTGTTGCTTCGCAACCGCCGGTATGTGGGCTATGCGCTGATGATGTCACTGGTCGTGCTGCCGCATTTTGCCTTCATCGGCGGATCGGCGGATATTTATATCACCCGCCTCGGGCTGTCGGAGCAGGTTTTCGGCTATTATTTCGCCTTGAACGCTTCGGCCATTATGGCGGGATCTTTTGCCTGTACGCGGCTTCTTCGCCGGTTCAGGTCAAGGGCACTGTTGACCGCCGGTTTTGCCGGGATTCTGATCGGCGGTCTGGGAATGCTCATGCGATGGTTGCCGGGACCCTGGGGCCTGGCCCTGCCAATGGTTTTGATTTCCTTTTCTTTCGGCCTCAGCCGGCCACCCAGCAACAACCTGGTCCTGGAACAGGTCGACCAGCATGCCGGGGCCGCGTCCTCGCTTTTGATCTTCATCTATTTCATGCTGGGAGCTTTTTCCATGTGGCTGATCGCCCTGGACTGGACGGACAAGATCTGCACCATCGGTGTGTTGGCTGCAGCGGCCGGCGGCATCATACTGGGCATCTGGCTCCTTCTTCCCAGAATAGCCGCCGGAAAGCGTTCCGTACTCTGCCCGGAGGGGGGAGAAGACAGCGCATAAGGAGAAAAAGATGTTGTATTTTAACTAATTGAAATTAAAATTCATATAAGCTACTACTGCCCTTTGTAGTAAACCCAGTTTAAGGACTATATACAGACCTCGTGATTATCGTAAAGGCTTATGCAACCTTTTAGCATTAATATTAGCAGATACAGAGCTTTATAGAAATAAATTGGACACTCGTCATTCGATTTTTACATATAATTGTCTGAAATTATTACAAGCAGCACAAGAGAATTAATAAAAATTTATTAAATTGCATCAGTAAGTGTCTTCAAAAAACATAGAAAATTAACCGAAAATCACGAGGTCTGATATAAGGAATAATGATGGCAATCAAAGTTTTTGTAGGAGCTTGAATAGTGAATAATAGTTGATAAAATCAGCTCGACGAGGACAGTAGGTGTTGACTATTCCGCGTTTTTATTCCTCTTCCAATTGTAGATCCCCGGAAAAAAGGGAACGGTAGATCGGAAAATTTTCAAAATAGTTGACAAACGGAAAAGAATTTTCGAATTTAATGAGCCTCCGGGCATTACGCGTTAAGGGCCCATATAATTATAATTTTTGAAATTGAGCTTCCTGTGATATAAAGGATGTATTATGTCAAGAAGACACCTATTTGCTTGAGTTGGCGCGCTATATTCATTTAAATCCACTGCGCGCTAAAATCGTAAAAACGCTAACAGATTCTTCGGACAAGTATCCCTATAGTGGCCATAGTGCGCTAATGGGAAAAAAAAGTTATATTTTTATGGGCCCTATTTCCCCAGCTTTTTCAGGACAAAATAATAGTTTTTAAAAAACCAACGTGGAGGGATGAACGATGAAGACACGTATAACAGAGCTCTTTCACATCAAGCACCCGATCATTCAAGGCGGCATGCATTATGTCGCATTCGCAGAATTGGCTGCAGCGGTTTCAAATGCAGGGGGGCTTGGGATCATTGCCGGGTTGACGCAGAAGACGCCGAAGGATCTCGCCAGGGAAATCGAGCGTTGCCGGGAGATGACCGAAAAACCTTTCGGGGTCAACCTGACCTTTCTGCCGACAGTTACATCTCCCGATTACCCTAGTTACATAAAGGCCATCATCGAGGGCGGCGTGAAAATTGTAGAAACTGCCGGCCGCAATCCCCAGCCCTACTTGCCGGCCTTGCAAGACGCCGGCGTGAAAGTCATCCATAAGTGTACTTCCGTGCGCCATGCCCTGAAGGCAGAAAAGATTGGATGCGACGCCGTTTCGGTGGACGGGTTTGAGTGCGGCGGGCATCCGGGTGAAGATGACATCCCTAACATGATCCTGTTGCCCCGGGCCGCGGAAGAGTTGAAAATTCCGTTCGTGGCTTCCGGGGGAATGGCTGATGCCCGCAGTCTTGTCGCCTCCCTCGCCCTGGGCGCGGAAGGTATCAACATGGGAACGCGGTTCATTGCTACCCGGGAGGCACCGGTCCATGTGAAAGTAAAGCAGGCCATCATGGCAGCCAGTGAGCTCGATACGCGTCTGGTGATGCGCTCTTTGAAAAATACGGAGCGGGTGTTAAGCAATGCGGCCGTCACCAGATTGATGGAAAAAGAGGCGACCCTGGGCAAGAACATCAAGTTCGAAGACATCATGGAAGAGGTGGCCGGGGTATACCCCAAGGTCATGATGGAAGGGGAAGTGGATGCTGGCGCATGGTCCTGCGGCATGGTGGCCGGTCTGATTCATGACATCCCGACCTGCAAGGAACTTCTCGAACGCATCATGTCCGAGGCCGAGGCCCTCATCCGGGATCGTCTTGAAGGGATGTTGATCGAGGCCAGATCTGCTTAGTTACCCCGGTGGTAACGAAAGGCACGTAAATGTCAAAAAAATCTATTGGTATGACACAACTGGCACAAAGTTTCGCGGGTTTACCGGTATGCACCCAACTTAAAAAATTAGAGGCAGATATTGCGATCATCGGTCTGCATTATGTCAGTCCCTATCCTGCAATATTGACAGCAGCTGCGACAGGTAGGTTATGGTGAGGTTGATCTGTTTTTCAGACAAAAGATCGGTTCTCTGTTCAATCTGTTTACCGATGCCGCCGCGTATCATTCGGAAAAGGCCGGTTTCGGCCCCCGGCACCTGATTAGGACCGGGCATGCCTGGGTCCTCAACAAATTCGGTGTCCGGATTGATCGATATCCCGAATATCGAGAGATGCTCAGGGGGTTGACCTGGCACCGTGGTCAAAAGGGGGTGCGGGCGTACCGGAAGTTTGAAGTTTTTGCCGGAAATGAGCGGCTCGCGGCAGCCTCCTCGGTGTGTCTGTACATTGACATGCAAAACAAAAAGATACTGCGTCTGCCCCGGACGGTGGGGGCGGACTATACCGTGGAAACGGAAACGGCACTAAACACGGTGCCTGACCGCTGGAAGAGCCAGCGGTTTTTTTCAGCGGAATCTTATGTTAAAACAACCATCCGCCGTTCCGATTATGACCCTGTCGGTCATGTCAACAACGCTGCGTACCTTGATTATATCGAAACGTCTGTTCTGACCGGTTTCGGCGATACGGCGCGCATTAAAACGCTCAATATAGAATTTTTAAAAGAGATTGATCGCGACGTGGACATTATTTCCACCGGGCTGAAAGACACGGGCCAGGGCTGTCTGTTTAAAATATGTGACGATGCGCAGGTGTATGCCTGCGGTGAATTGGCCCTGGACCGGTCATAAGGATCCATGGGGGAAGATGACCTTGGGTCCTGGATAAAAATCGGTCGATGGGGCCGGACCATGACCATCCATCATGGGCGTCGCAGGACTTATTGTGTTCTCGAAGGTCGAATCAGAGCTGTTATGTGGCATTTAATAATTGACACCAGAAATAGATACGAGTATATTTAGTTGTATCAAAAAAAACTCGCGTGTATTTTTGGATAGGGATTAAAAAATGTCTGACTACCTGAATCGATATATCGAAAAAACTGTGACAGATGATGTGGAAAAAAAAATGGTCTTTATTGCCGGGCCCAGGCAGTCCGGAAAAACCACCCTGGCACAGCACCTTTGCGAGACTGCCGGATTTGACATAAAAAAAAGATATCTCAACTGGGATTCACTGGAAGACCGGGAAAATATGATAAAAGAACGTTTTCCCACCGGACCGGGTTATCTTATTCTTGATGAAATTCACAAATATTCCCGGTGGCGGCAGGTTGTAAAAGGGCTTTATGATAAACGGGGCAACGCGCTTCAAATATTGGTCACCGGCAGTGCAAGGCTTGATTATTATCGACGCGGAGGTGACTCCCTGCAGGGGCGATATCATTTTTACCGTCTTTTCCCGCTGACATTTGCAGAATTGAATGCACGTTCAGCGTCTGTGGTAAAAGATCTCCTCCGATATGGGGGGTTTCCCGAGCCCTTTCTTATGCAATCCGATAGAGAAACCAGACGCTGGAGCAGAGAATACCGGACAAGAGTTATTCGGGACGATTTGGCGGACCTTGAAAATGTTAAGGATCTGGGGATCATTGAACATCTGGTATTGCGGCTGCCTGATCTGGTTGGAAGCCCCCTTTCAATCAACGCTTTGAGAAACGATCTACAGGTTTCGCATCAATCGGTCTCACGCTGGATCACCATGCTTGAGAACCTCTATATGATTTTCAGGATATATCCGTTCGGGGCTCCTAAAATCAGGGCTGTCAAGAAAGAAGCAAAGCATTATCATTCTGATTGGACGGCGGTAAAAGATACCGGGAAACGGTTTGAAAATATGGTTGCCTGTCATCTGTTAAAGTGGTGCTCGTTCCTTCAGGATACAGAAGGGCGTGAAATCGGACTTCGTTATTTCAGAGATATCGATAAAAGAGAGGTGGATTTTGTCATTATCGAAGATGGGAAACCCCTGTATTGCATTGAATGTAAAAAATCCGACAAAAATTTAAGCCGATCGCTCTATTATTTCAAGGTACGTTTTCCTGATGTGAAGGCGGTTCAGGTGATCCTTGAAAATGACATTGATCTGATTACAAAAGAAGATATCAGAATATGTTCCGCCCATTATTTTCTTTCCGAGTTTATTTAATTGAACTATACTGAAGTCTTAGTGTCCATTGCCATTATTTCGGCGACCCGCTGTACCACCCGATCGAAATCATAGCATCTGGCTTTTAAATCGTATTTCTGTTCAAGCTTTTCTTCGGCGGATTTGAGAACATTTTCTACAAAATCACGGTCACCTAAAATACGCTCATCTCCCTTGACCCGGATGCCGGCTTTCAGAAGGTCTTTGAGAACCGTCCAGCCGCCAATACTCCTTAATAATCCGCCGCCGGTAAAATCGGGGCGTTTGCCTTCGATAATCCCCTTTTCGACAAACACCCGATACCTTGTTCGGGCCAATCTTCTTTTTTCGGAAAACAGCCCATAAACATAATCAACATTCTGCCATGCCTGCCTTGTTTTATCCATAAGAACGCTGTGCCGCACCATGGATATTTATCCAAAAGCTGATACGACGGATATTGTAAGGGTCACAAGGTAAAATACCTTGACTATGATTGGTCGCTTAACGGAGAATAGAATAAAACAGTTTGCTAAAACTGTTTTCCCATTGAATCGTTCTTATCCGGCAACGGAAATGGCGCCTTATTTTTAAACCCCTGCAGAATATTAAAACCAGAAAAAAGGAAGGATAAAAGGCTATGAAGATTGCAATGATCGGTTTGGGACGGATGGGTATGAACATGGCAAGACGGCTGCTCCGCGGAGGCCACGAGGTGGTTGCCTACAACCGCTCACCGGAAAAAACAGATGCCATGGTAAAAGAAGAAGGAGCTATCGGGGCGTATTCGCTTGCCGGGGTGGTTGAAAAGCTCTCTCAACCCCGCATCATATGGGTAATGCTTCCGGCCGGACAGGCGGTGGATGATCACATTCATCAGCTCAAGGATATGCTTTCACCGGATGACATCGTTGTAGATGGCGGTAACACCTATTATAAAGATGACATTCGCAGGGCCGAACTCCTTGCTGAAAAAAACATCCGGTTCATGGATGTGGGGGTCAGCGGCGGTATATGGGGGCTTCAAATCGGGTACTGCATGATGATCGGTGGGGGAAAAGAGATATTTCATCGCCTGGAACCGGTATTTAAAACCCTGGCCCCGAAAGAAGGATACCTTTACTGCGGGCCGTCAGGAGCGGGTCATTTTGTTAAAATGGTACATAACGGCATCGAATATGGGATGATGCAGGCGTATGGTGAAGGGTTTGAAATTCTGGCCGCATCCGATTATGCAGCTTCTTTCAACTTTGCCGATATTGCCCATCTCTGGAATCAGGGAAGTGTGGTGCGGTCATGGCTGTTGGAACTTGCTGAAGACGCTTTTAAAAAAGACGAAAAACTTTCAGATATCAAAGGATATGTTGAAGATTCCGGAGAAGGAAGATGGACCATCCAGCAGGCTTTGGAAACCGGCGTACCGGCTGAAATCATCACCCTTTCGCTGTTACGGCGTTTTCGTTCCCGGCAAAAAGACCCCTTTTCGGACAGAGTTCTTGCAGCGCTTCGCAGGGAGTTTGGCGGACATGCAGTGGTTTCTAAGGATAAAAAAGGTTAAATGAATGGAAAAAGAGAATCCCATGGATACCGATATAAAAAACAAGAACACTGCGACAGGTCCTGCTATAGAGAGCCGCGCACCTGTAAAAAGAAACCGCCCCGAAGAGTGTCCTGGGGTTGACCATAGTGATCCCTGCACCGTCGTTATTTTGGGAGCCACAGGCGATTTAACTGCCCGAAAACTGGTTCCGGCGCTCTTTAATTTATATATAAATGACGGTCTGCCGGTCCCTTTTCAAATTGTCGGGTGCGGGCGAACAAAACTCAATGATGCACAATTCAAGGGAAAAATGAAAACCGCTCTGATGGCTTCAAACCTCATGGATCAAGCCAGATGGCATTCCTTTGCCGCCGCTCTGAGTTATCGATCCGTGGACTATGAAGACCTGTCTTCCTTTATTAACCTTGCTGACTTCCTGAAAGACCTGGACCGGAAACAGAATACCCGGGGAAACAAGATTTTTTATCTTGCCCTTCCGCCGCCTCTTTATAAACCGGTTGCGCAGATGTTAGGACAGGCCGGCCTCAGCAAGGAAAGAGAAAATGGTAACGGGTGGTCGCGACTGGTTATCGAAAAACCTTTTGGCCACGATCTTAAAACCGCCGTTGACCTGAATCAGCGTATTCAGAAATATTTTAAAGAGCATCAACTCTACAGGATAGACCACTATCTGGCAAAAGAAACCGTCCAGAATGTACTGATGCTTCGTTTTGCCAATGCCATTTTTGAGCCCATCTGGAATCGAAGATATATTGATCATGTCAACATCCTTGCCTCAGAAACTTTAGGCGTTGAACATCGGGCAGGATATTATGAACAGGCAGGGGTTATTCGGGATATGTTTCAAAACCATATGATGCAGCTCCTTGCCCTTACAGCCATGGAAGCGCCGTCTCAATTTGAAACCGGCCGTGTCAGAGATGAGAAAATAAAGGTTTTTCGCTCTTTAAGACCGTTTCCGGTGGAAAGACTCAACGCACACATCGTTCTCGGGCAATATGGCCCGGGTAAAATCAATGGAAAACCGGTTCCAGGCTACCGGGAAGAGCCAGGCATAAGCCACGATTCGCTGACGCCGACGTTTGCTGAAAT
>Ga0307991_1002215_pt1 | contig 13244 bp, 11 predicted proteins | sample EllFjometagen131_FD_203146 | JGI IMG/M metagenome (GOLD analysis project Ga0307991, IMG submission 203146) | Marine microbial communities from Ellis Fjord, Antarctic Ocean - #131 | ecosystem: Environmental > Aquatic > Marine > Unclassified | place: Southern Ocean | collected 2014-10-08
GGATGGAATCAGGGGGATAACATTATCATCTATTTTGCGGATTAATGTAACTTCTTCGGTGTTTCACCGCTGGCATATTGTGACACAAAAGAGCCGGTATTTTTCAGAATAAAGTGCAATACAACAGTTATGATCATTATGGCGTCAGTATCTTATGCAACTGACTCTTACGCTGAAACAACAGAAAACGAAGCTGCATATTCCCGATCCTATCAATCTGATAATGACGGCACTCAAAATCGGAGGCATCGGCGTCCGCCTCCAGAGGCGTATAGCGCCTGTGAAGGTAAAAATGCCGGTGATAAGGCAGAATTTGTAAGCCCGCGCGGGGATACAGTAACAGGTACCTGCGAGCAGGAAGGTGATCAACTCGTTTTGCGACCCGACCATCCCCCTAAAGGACGTGGAGGACGACAGAACCAACAGGATTCTTATAAAAAATAGTATGAAGATTAAAAATTATCAGTGTTGTTCCCAGGGGGAATGATAACTTTGTTAGGATGGTTCAGGTCTTAATAAACTAATGCGGGGCGAATACCGCAACCCAAAGATTACTTTGAAGGCCCGAAAATAAGAGCTCTTATCAGAACATTTTCTTATTTTTTTAAACAGAAAGTAACCTGTAAAGCACTAATGTAAGTAAAAAATAACAAGGAGGTTTTATGACGATCAATTCAATCGGTGGAAGTAGTCAAGGTATTGGAATGATGAGACCACCTCAATTCCAGACGTTTACCGAAGATCAAAAATCTCAGGTTACATCGATTTTATCTGAGTATGATTCTTCATCCCTAACGGCGGAAGACGCCAGTTCAATTAACGAGTCTTTCAAAGAAGCAGGATTTAAAGGGGGTTTTGGGTTGTATCAGGCAATTAAAGAAGCTGGTTTTGACGGTGATACGATTCGGGAATTAGACCCTACCTCTCAGGTGGAAGGCCCAAAAGGCCCGCCGCCACCACCGCCACCGCCATCTGGCGGAGGCGCTACCGGGTTAAATGAGGAAGCTCTTGCTGAACTTCAGAGCATTCTTGAGCAATACGATCTTGAAAATCTTTCGTCGGAAGATGAAAGTGAGCTTCTTAGCGCTCTTGATGAATCAGGGCTTCTGATGTCGGGCTTACTGTTCAATACCTCGGTCTGATTTTAAAATTTAATTCCTATATACGGGTAATATTGATTGAGGGAAGAAAAATGAAAGCATTGGCAAAAATAATCAGCATCTTTTTTTTCTGCATGGCGGTTGCCTTGAATGTTCGGGTGGCGGAAGAACTTTTTTAAGACGGTCGACGGGGGTCAGGCCTGACTAATGGGTACTTTAATATGAGGTTTTTGATCTACCTTCCTCCTGATGACAAGGAAAGGGACAAGGACTGATTGGGCAGTCCCCATCCGCAAATGGCCGATTTTTCGCATTTTGGTGGCAGGTGAAAATTGTAATCCTCTAAATAATGTATTCCCGCAGTTACAGTTTTCGCCTTCTTTGAAAAAGATAAAACAGGGGAGGTTTCAATTATGGAAAGCACAAGATCAAAATCAAAACCTTATGTTACATCTGTAAACGTTATGGCCGCACTGTTTTTCGTACTGCTGCTATTAGGACAGTTCTACAGCCATTCGTGGGCAGTTTCGGCGGCGCCGGATATCAAAGTGAACGGCATGGATAACACGGTCACCCTTGCATCCGAAAACACCCTCACGATGACGGTTGAACTGAATGCCGGTGAACAGACGGGAGAAGCGGCCGATTGGTGGATTGTCGCGGACACACCCATGGGATGGTATTGTTACGAGTATCCCAACGGATGGTATTTTGGCGGGGACAGCATCCGGCCCGCTTATCAGGGATCCCTTTTTAACCTGACGGAACCGATGGATGTATTGTGCGTGTCCGGACTTCCAGTCGGGAATTATGCATTCTATTTCGGGGTTGATATGAACATGAACGGAGCCCTGACGGGAGGGGATGCCCTTTATTACGATGGGATTGAGGTCAACATCTCCGCTTCCGGCGGTTCGTTTCCGGTCGTGGATACCGGCCAGACCAATTGTTATGATGACATGGCGGAGATTGATTGTCCTGTCGCCGGGGAGTCGTTTTACGGGCAGGATGCTCAGTACAGCGGCAATCAACCCTCCTATGCCGATAACGGCGACGGCACCGTTACCGACAATGTCACGGGACTCATGTGGCAGCAAAGCCCGGATACGGACGGCGATGGGGATATCGACGCTGCCGATAAGCTCAGTTATGACGAAGCCGTCGCCGGGGCAAGTTCTCAGACCACGGGTGGGTACTCCGATTGGCGACTGCCAACCATCAAGGAACTCTATTCTCTCATTTTGTTTTCCGGCGTTGATCCCAGCGGTTATGACGGAACCGATACGTCCGGTTTAATCCCCTTTATCGACGACGACACCTTTGACTTTGCCTACGGCGATACCTCGTCCGGCGAGCGCATCATAGACGCTCAGTACGCTTCCAGCAACCTGTACGTGGAACACCGCGGGCGACAGTGGCGGCACCCTCTTCGGCGTCAACTTCGCGGATGGTCGCATTAAGGGGTATGGTTTGTCCCTGTTCGGTTCCGATAAAACCTTCTTTGTTATTTATGTGCGCGGCAACACCGGTTACGGACAGAACAGCTTTGTGGATAACAGGGACGGCACCATCACCGACAACGCCACAAGCCTTATGTGGGCACAGAATGACAACGGTACGGGCCTCAATTGGGAAGAAGCCCTGGCATGGCTGGAAACCCAAAAGGCCGCAGCTTACCTGGGATACGGTGACTGGCGTCTGCCGAACGCCAAAGAGCTTCAAAGCATTGTGGATTACAGCCGTTCCCCGGATACCACTGGATCGGCTGCCATCGACCCGCTGCTTAACGTCACTTCCATCACCAATGAAACGGGTGAAGCCGATTACCCCTTTTACTGGACCGGAACCACCCACGCAAATTGGTCCGAAACATCAGGCGGATTTGGTGCGTACGTTGCTTTCGGCCGGGCCATGGGCTACATGGACGGCGCCTGGACTGACGTGCATGGTGCGGGAGCTCAGCGCAGTGATCCCAAGGCGGGAAATCCTGCCGATTACCCCACAGGCAACGGTCCCCAGGGGGATGCCATCCGCATTTACAACTACGTCCGTCTGGTGCGCGATGCGAATCTGTAATCCTCAGGGTGAGGGGCCTTCCGGGAGCAGCAAGGCGATGGAATGGCCCCATTCCCTTGATAGGTTAAAGGCAACACGAAATCAGATTAGAATATCGATTTGAACAAAAATTTGGAATGAAAGGAGATCAATCCATGAAAACCATGAAAAAAATCGTCATGGCAAACGTTATGTTCAGCATGTGCGCCGTAAACGCATTTGGAGCGGATAACGAAAGACAGCGGCGCGGAGGCAGGCATCACGGTCCGCCGCCGGAGGCTTATACAGCCTGCGAAGAAAAATCCGCCGGGGATTTGGCAGAGTTTGTAAGTCCCCGTGGGGATACGGTGACGGGCATTTGCGAGCAGCAAGGCGATCGGATGGTCCTGCGCCCCGATAACCCTCCTCCTGATGACAAGGAAAGGGACAAGGACTGATTGGGCAGTCCCCATCCGCAAATGGCCGATTTTTCGCATTTTGGTGGCAGGTGAAAATTGTAATCCTCTAAATAATGTATTCCCGCAGTTACAGTTTTCACCTTCTTTGAAAAAGATAAAACAGGGGAGGTTTCAATTATGGAAAGCACAAGATCAAAATCAAAACCTTATGTTAGATCTGTAAACGTTATGGCCGCACTGTTTTCCGTACTGTTGCTATTAGGACAGTTCTACAGCCATTCGTGGGCAGCTTCGGCGGCGCCGGATATCAAAGTGAACGGCATGGATAACACGGTCACCCTTGCATCTGAAAACACCCTCACGGTGACGGTTGAACTAAATGCCGGTGAACAGACGGGAGAAGCGGCCGATTGGTGGATTGTCGCGGACACACCCATGGGATGGTATTGTTATGAGTATCCCAACGGATGGTATTTTGGCGGGGAAAGCATCCGGCCCGCTTATCAAGGAGCCCTTTTCAACCTGACGGAGCCACTGGAGGTATTGCGTGTGTCCGGACTTCCAGTCGGGAATTATGCATTTTATTTCGGGGTTGACACCATGGTGAACGGTGTGGTGGATGGAGGGTCCCTGTTCTACGACCGGGCGACTTTTGAGGTGGTTGAAACCGAATCTTATGATGACAGTGCAGATTCCGGTACCCTGGTGATAAACGAAATCGTGGCAAAGGATGCAGACGGAGGAAATGACTGGATTGAACTGTATGTTACAGAGGGAACAGTTGCGTTGGGGGATTATACGATTGTTGACGATGACCCGGATCATGAGCCGCAGGGATTGCCGGACGTTTCCCTGTCTGAAGGGGATTTTTATATCATTGAAGCCATTGATGACGATGATGAATGCGCTGCCGACACTTCTTGCGTGTCATTTAAATTAGGAAGTGATGACGCTGTCACCCTTTTTAAAAATGATGTGCAGGTTGACACCCTTGACTGGGCGAAAGGTGAAGCAGACGAAGGATATAGTTTCGGTCTGTTGCCGGATGGGATCGGGGCTGTGCAAACCCTGTCTCCCACAAAAGGGTATGCAAATGAAACCATGGTTGACTCCAATATTGATTTTTTTTCTGAAGACACAGTTGAAAACGTTTATATTAACATCAGTGAAACAGACTGGAACAGCATCCTTGCCAGCCCCCTGTCTGAAGAATATCACTCCGCTTCGATTACCTACCGCAATATCACCCTTGACGACGTAGCCTTCCGAACCAAGGGCAGTTCCAGTCTTCAGGCGGTGGCCCAAATGAACAGCACCCGGTACAGCTTTAAAGTGGATATGAATTACTATGTGGATGGGCAGAAACTGCTGGGCATGAAAAAGATCAACCTGAACAACAATTATAAGGATCCCTCCTACATGCGAGAGCGTATTGCTTACGACATGATGCGCTCTCTCGGTATTCCGACGCCCCGGCTTTCCTATGTGAACCTGTATATCAACGGATCCCTGCATGGCCTGTACACACTTGTGGAACAGGTCGACAGTGAATTTTTAGAAGAAAATTTTAACAATCCGGAGGGTGATCTTTACAAGCCGGACGGCACGGGCAGTGACCTGTTGTGGATAGGGTCAGATTTTGCCGCGTATTCCGGGGTTGAGTTGAAAACCAATGAAGACAGTTCCGATAATGCCGCGTTTATCAACATGGTCGATGAATTAAACAATGGCAGTGATCTTGAGTCGGTGATCGACGTGGATGGATTCCTCCGGTATCTTGCCGTCAGCACAGCCCTGTCCAACCTGGACAGTTATCAGGGCTCACTGGCGCATAATTATTATATCTATGAACAGGACGGTGTGTTTTCTATTATTCCGTGGGATTTTAACGAATCCTTCGGCACGTTTACAATGGGTTGCCAGAACAGTAATACCATGATCAGCCTTTATATTGACGAACCCACGTCCGGCACCCTGGCAGACCGGCCCCTGATTGCCAAGCTGTTTGAGTATGAAGCTTACAAAACCGCTTATCATGGGTACATTCAAGATTTGATTGACGGGGTCATGGATCCGGATGTCATATCAAGCACGATTACAGAGACGAAAAACCTGATCAGCGAATATGTTAGAAGTGATCCCACCGCGTTTTATTCATATGATGAATTTGAAGCGTCCCTTGGAGACGCCATGATCGGTAATATTTTTGGACTACAGGGATTTGTGGATGCCCGCGCGGAAAACATGAGTGGACAGCTTTCAGGCAGTGAACCCTCTGAAGGAGATGGAAGTGGAAGTTGCGGCGGTGAAACAGCACCCAACGGGCCGGGTGGTGGTTTCCCCATGCCACCGGAGGGCAGGATGCCTTAAAAAGATTCCAAATGAGGTTCCAATGTATTTCAATTATTTCATAAAACGGGAGAACGATTTATGCTGATCAGTTCAGGATTTACCAGTGTTAAAACAAGCAACGTTCTGCGCAAAAACAAGCTTAAAGCCGGCAGCCGGGTTACTGAGCCTGGAATAAACGGAAAACCGGATATAAATTATAAACTGCTCAGGGTATGGCTGTCCCAATTTGAATCCCATTGTCTTGACGACATCAACAATGCCAGCCTGATGCATCGGGTGGATACCAAATATCTTCTGCCAGTCAGTGACCTGGAAAAATTACTGATGCTCCTTGCGCCCTTTTATACAGTACTGGAAATTGACTTTTCGCGGCTGTTTTCCTACCGGAATACCTATTTTGACACCCCCGGGTTTGGATTTTACCTGATGCATCATAACGGCAAACAGAACAGATTCAAGATCCGCCAGCGTCTCTATGTCGAATCCGGAGATCTGTATTTGGAAGTAAAACACAAAACCAACAAAGGGGTGACGCAAAAAGACCGGGTCCTGGTCGACGGCCATAACGCCAGCCGAGACCGGATCAACGAATTGATATCAAAACCGTTTGAAAAAAGTAGGCCACCGCTTTTCAAAAGCCTGGTCTGTTCATACGAAAGAATTGCACTGGCGAATGAAAAAAATGGAGAACGGCTGACACTGGATGTCGACCTGTCGTTTAAAGACCCGAATCATGGGCGGAGAGAAAAATCAAATCAGGTTTTGATTGCGGAAGTAAAGCGGGAAAACAATAAGGTGCCTTCCCAATTTATAGATCTGATGGACCGTTATCGGCAAAAACCCGTCTCTTTTTCTAAATACTGTATCGGCTGTGCACTGATTCATTCAAAACGCATTAAAACCAATCGATTTAAGGCGACCTTGATGTCACTGGCCCGAATTTCTAACCAAGAAACAAGGGCAGCGGCATTGGAAAACAATTTATTCCACTAAACTGAAATTTTTATGGAAAGAGATTATTATGTTTAACACCCTTGGTATCAATTTTGTTGTACGATTTCTTATCAACACAATGTCACTCTTTGTGCTGGTCAAGTATTGCTATTATCGACGAACACCAAACCGTGAGTTTCTGTTTTCCTTTTTCCTGTTTGGCACCGGCGTATTTATTGTATCCTACCTGCTGCGCAGCGTTGACGTGTCCATGGGGTTTGCGTTCGGTCTTTTTGCCATTTTTTCCATGCTCAGATACCGTACGGAAACCATTTCCATCAAAGCCATGACCTATCTGTTTCTGGTCATTACTGTTTCTCTGCTATCTGCCGTGGGACTGACCAGCAACATCGAACTAATATTGTTAAACGCGTTAATCTGCGTCTGCACAAGCCTTGCCGAGTCTAAAATGCTGACCCCGCAGCTTGCTGAACAAATCATCCGATATGAAAAAATTAAAAATATCCGCCCGCAGAATCGGGAATGCCTGTTGGATGACCTGCGGCAGCGAACAGGCCTTGAAATACGCAATGTGCTGATTGATAAAATTGATTTTTTGCGAGACACCGCAACCCTTAGAATATTCTATGTGGCTGGGGAAAGTGATCTGTTTGTTTCTAAGTCATCAAGTCCGATATTCCATTTTTTTAAAAAACAAAAGCCCAGTGCTGCCGCATGTGAAAAAGAATCATCCGGGTCATAAGGACCGCGGCCCTGACATAAAGGAATGCACCATGGGAAAAACAGTTTCAAAACTGATCTTGCTGATGATTACAGGTATTTTTTTTCTCCCTGTGGTCACTTTCGGGGAAATGGATATGGATTATACGGATGATGGTTTTAGAATCAAGACAGATGATTATTGGATTGAATTCGGTGGCACGCTGATGTGGGACGTTGATTCTGCCGGCGATGTATTCCGGGACGCTGAAGACGATGATGACGCCTGGCAAACCCATTCCGAACTTAGACGCGCCCGTTTGAATATCAAAGCCAAAATCGCAGACAACTGGAAGGCCAAGCTTCAAGTTGAGTTTGCGGAAGATGATGCCTCTGATCGAGTTAAAGATGCCTATGTGAAATATAGCGGATGGCAAATAATGGATATCCTGATCGGTCAGGACAAGGAACCGTTCGGACTTGAAGCAATGACCAGTTCTAAAAATTTGAGCTTCATTGAACGCTCGATGGTTTCTGATGCCTTCAAGCCGGGACGGAATATTGGTATTTTGCTTAACGGTAATATGGATAACCTGATTTGGCAGGTTGGTGTTTATGAAGCCCAGGACCGTGAAGATGACGGCGACACCTATGCTGTGTCCGGACGACTGGCAGTTGTACCCTGGAAAACAGACACAGGATTTTTTCATTTGGGCATGTCAGGCTCATATCGGGACTTTGATGGAGAAGAATTTGAAATAAAGGAATCTGCAGAAATACATACGGCCGATAATATTATTTACAGCGATGAAATAGACACCGATCACCTCCTATTATATGGGATAGAAACCGCCTTTTGTATGGGGCCTCTTTCTTTTCAGGCCGAATACATGCTGGCCGATATAAGTGCAAATGAAAAAGATGATGACGTGGCCTTTGACGGCTATTATCTTTCCGCAAGCTGGTTTTTGACCGGGGAAACAAGACCCTTTGGAAACGGGGTCTGGGAACGCGTAAAACCGGAATCAGCTTACGGTGCCTGGGAACTGGTGACCCGTTACAGCTGCCTTGATGCGGCTGAAAACGGCCAGGGGACTTCCGCAGACACTTATACGCTGGGTGTCAACTGGCATATTAATTCACATGTTCGTGTGATGACGGATTATATGCATTTATGGTTAACAGATGAATCAACAGATACCAAGACCACCGGAGATGCCGTGTCATTTCGCGTTCAATGTGTATTCTAAACCAATACTATTGTTAAGTAGTAGAGCCATAAAATAGATGACGCAAAGCGGCTTACTCGAAAACAACTAAATCTTTTGGGCGCTGCAACGTCCAAAATGGCGAACTTTTTTTATGTGAATCCTCAACGACCGGAAGCTCACTTTATAAAATCTTTACAATTCTGTTCCTGAACAACATGAATTCTTTACCTCCGTGCCTTATATTAAGCTCAGAACCGAGGAAAAAATCCCCGAGAAAATGACAACTTTTAAAAGGAGGTACACCATGAATTCGAATTTTAGTAAAAAATTCAGCACAGGGCTAATTGTTCTTCTGATCGCCGTATGTTTCATTCCTGCAATGGCAGGGGCGTTCACACCCGGCGATCAAAGCCAAGATAAGGGGTTTGACAGGCAATGCCATCACCGGCCGCTTTTTAGAATTTGGCGGGACCTGCAAATGGTTCAGAAACTGGAACTCACAGAAAAGCAGGTCAAACAGCTCCGGGATGCGGATTTTACCTTCCGTGAAAAGCGTTTGAAGTTGAAAGCGCAACTCGACACCTTTTGTCTGCAAATGGATAAGGCATTTTCCGATGACATCGTTAACAATGCCGCAGTCCTCCAACTGGCGAAAAAGATTTCAGACATAAAGGATAAAATCTTTATCCAGGATATTGAATCGCGCCTGGCGGTTGGAAAGTTTCTGAATGCGGATCAAATCAAAAAACTGAGGCTGTATGACATGCATCCGAAAAAGCAAGATCCGAAGCATGGCGATAAATAAATCTCCAGACGTCATAGGATGGAAAGGGCTTATGATAAAAAGCTTTTTGAAAATTAAAACCGGTAACATAAACTTGAGATCCGGCATGGTGCCCCTTCGGCAAATCAGGAGGGGCGCCGAATAATCACAATAGTGATGGCAGCATTTTAAAACTAACTAGTGTCAAAGATGCCTGAATTGTGTACGGGAATACTCAAATGGTTACCTAAAGGTTCTTTCGGTGAGAAAATTGCTCTCGTGTGGGGAGGTTGCAACACTCGGAAAAGACGTTCTTGGTGGAATCAGCATCACTCCCCGAAAAGCAATTTCCTATCAGCTTAACGTTTTGAGAAAAGTCTTTTACACGGCGATACCGTCACAGGGATCCGTGAAGTACAAGAGGAACGCCTGGTGTTGCGACCGGATAACGCTGGCGGGCCGAATTCCCATGGACAGGTGAATTCCGAAGAAAGTGACATGAATAGCAACAGCTATTAAACTCCTTTTTTAAAGCTCTTGCAACACCAGGGTGCATTTTGCTACAAATTCTCAGGAGGTCAATTTATAAGAAAGATGATTGTAATATTATCTATGAATAGCACCTCATGGGGCTATGCTTGTTTATTTTACATTGAAAGACAATAACTCAAGCCTGGCCTATAAACCATCTGGTTCATTAACTCCGGTTGAAAAAAGGAAGGTAGAAATGGAGAGTGAATTATGAAAATTACAATTACCGTTCCTAAAAAAAGGATCTTTCAAATTACAATCACAGGAATGATTGTGTTAATGCTGTATGCTTTATGTCTGGCGGGTGACAATACCATTTCAAGAGTTACTCCTTTGTCTGCAAAACAGGGTGACGGGAATACTGCGGAAACATCCGACCCTGGGTCTGCCGGGGAAAGCACCGTTTTTGAAGGATATAACCTTTTCTCTTCCCTTTCCTCCAAAACTGTCAACCTGATGGATAACAATGGAAACACCGTGCATACCTGGGACACAAATTATCGTCCCGGCAATTCAATGTATTTGCTGGAAAACGGAGAACTGCTTCATACCGGAAATGTAGGCAACACAACATTCACCGCCGGGGGTGCTGGGGGGATCGTACAAACATTGGACTGGGACGGTAACGTGACCTGGTCATATGAATACGCATCTTCAAAACATCTGCAGCACCATGATGTTGAAATGCTGCCCAATGGCAATGTGCTGATGATTGCATGGCAGCATAAATCCGGCGACGAGGCACTTACGGCAGGGCGAAATTCCGCTTTGCTAAAGGATGGCGAACTATGGCCCGACAGTGTCATTGAAATACAACCCACAGGGCTGACTACCGGTACAATTGTCTGGGAGTGGCATATATGGGATCATCTGGTACAGGATCATGACAGTACAAAATCCAACTATGGCGTGGTGTCTGATCACCCAGAATTGATTGACATAAATTATACAACGTCTCCCGGTGCTGACTGGAACCATATCAATTCCATTGATTATAATGCAAAACTGGACCAGATTGTATTAAGTGTACATAATTTCAGTGAAATATGGATCATCGACCATAGTACTACAACATCAGAGGCAGCTGGACACTCAAGTGGTAACGGCACTAAAGGTGGTGATCTGCTCTATCGTTGGGGTAATCCTCAATCCTATGGCGTGGGAACATCTTTGAACCAGCAATTGTTTGTTCAGCATGATGCAGAATGGATTGAAGAAGGGCTTCCCGGTGAGGGAAATATTTTGATTTTCAATAACGGGACAGGGCGCCCTCAGGGTAATTATTCCTCCATAGAAGAGATCACAACACCTGTTAATTCAGATTCAACTTACACCTATTCCAGTGATACTGTCTACGGTCCTGAAAAGCCTGTCTGGACATATGCAGCAGAGACTCCTTCAGGCTTTTATGCAAAAAACATTTCAAGTCAGCAACGGCTTGCCAATGGGAATACTTTGATTTGTGACGGGCCGACCGGGTATTTTTTTGAAGTGACAGATTTGGGTGAAATAGTTTGGGAATATCAAAATAACGGCCAGGTATTCCGGGTTGAGCGATACGCCCCGGGTTATAATGGTTTTAACGGAACACCCTTAATGACGGCACCTTTGTCTCCATCCCTTTCAGTCAGCCAGGAGGGGGTGTCTATAAGTCTTCAATGGACCAAAGTCCAGGATGCAAGTTATTACACTCTGTACTACGCACCTTATCCCGATATAGAGTATGTCGGCGAGGTTGTAATGGGAAACCTTAATTCCGTATCCTTTTCACTCTGGCCGGGCGCCGCGTTCTATGTGGCGATCAGGGCAACAGGTGATTCGGGGCATAGCGACTATTCCAATATCGAAAACTTCATCATAAGTTCCGATTCATCCGGTGACGATGCGTCCGATAATACCGATGATATTTCAGGTTATCCTATTGTAAGTACAAACCAAACTGCATTTTACAGTAATACAGAAGAGATATCGATTCCGTCAATCGGTGATTCCTTTTATGGACAGGATGGGACGTATAATGAAAATACGCCGTCCTATACTAATAATGGTGACGGAACAATTACTGATAATATTACTGGATTAATGTGGGAACAAGGCATGGGCGATAAAATTACTTATGATGAAGCATTTGATAAAGCTTACGCATCAACTTTAGGTAATCACAACGATTGGAGAGTGCCAACAATTAAAGAATTATATTCTTTGATATTGTTTACCGGACAGGTTTCAGGAGCAACAGCTATTTCAATGTTTATTGATACTGATTATTTTATACAACCCTTAGGAAACACAGCCATTGGGGAGCGGGAAATAGATGCGCAAACATGGTCGAGCACTGAATATGTTGGCTTAACAATGCGTAGTGATAAAACAGTGTTTGGTGTAAATTTTATTGATGGAAGAATAAAAGGATATCCCAAATATAACCCAGGGTCGGGTACGGAAAATACAATGTATTTTAGAATGGTAAGAGGAAACACCTCATACGGGGTGAATGATTTTACCGATAATGGAGACGGAACTGTTTCTGATAACGCAACGGGTCTGATGTGGCAGCAAAATGATGATGGAAATACATGGGATTGGGAAGATGCATTGTCATATTCAGAAAATTTAACTCTCGGCGAACATAGTGACTGGAGATTGCCAAATGCAAAAGAATTGCAGAGTATTGTCGATTATACCCGTTGTCCTGATATTACAAACTCTGCAGCAATAGATCCTGTTTTTAATGCTACTATTTTTAACGATCCTGAAGGAAATCCGGGCCAGTATGGTTATTATTGGACAGGAACAAGTCATCTTGATGGGAAAAATCCATATGCATCGGCTGTATATATTGCCTTTGGTGAAGCTCAAGGTCAAATGAATGGAAATCTAATGGATGTCCATGGGGCCGGAGCACAAAGAAGTGATCCAAAATCAGGTAATTTTGCTGATTATCCTGAGTATTGGGGTCCACAAGGGGATGTGAGATATGTTTATAATTATGTTAGATGTGTCAGAGATATAAAATAATTTTAAAATATGGGAAATCTCAATTTTTCTTAATAACTCAACTTTCTGACTTGAGTTAAATAATTGAAGTTACAAGACTATTTCCCAATAAATTTCTGCTTGTTTTAATGAAGTCGATCGCGGCCCCCATAATTGCATCAATCATTGCCAAAATTGCGGCTTC
>Ga0307991_1002216_pt1 | contig 13244 bp, 13 predicted proteins | sample EllFjometagen131_FD_203146 | JGI IMG/M metagenome (GOLD analysis project Ga0307991, IMG submission 203146) | Marine microbial communities from Ellis Fjord, Antarctic Ocean - #131 | ecosystem: Environmental > Aquatic > Marine > Unclassified | place: Southern Ocean | collected 2014-10-08
CTAAAATATTATTCCAAATTTTCCAATTTCCTCTTTCTTTTGTGATTTTGGCATTTTTGTCAATCAATCCTTTGATGGCTGTAGCTCCGAGAGTAATAATTATTGATGGTTTGACTAATTCAATTTGCCTAAGCAAATAGGGGAGGCAAGCTGCCATTTCTTCGATTTCAGGGTTACGGTTTTGTGGAGGGCGACATTTAACAATGTTTCCAATAAACACATGTTTTTCACGCGTGAAATTACAGGCAGCAAGAATTTTATCTAATAGTTGCCCTGATTTTCCTACAAAAGCAACACCTGTCCGGTCTTCATCATAACCCGGACCTTCGCCGATTAAAAATATTTTTGCATTAGGATTTCCACTTCCGAACACAACTTTGTTCCTGCTTTTGAACAAAGGACATTTTTGGCAGTTTTCAACTTCTTGCCTTAGCTGTTCAAATTCTGTTTCCATGATTTGGTATTTTGTTTTGCAAAGTTTATAAAAAAAAATATATTTTTTATTTCAATTAAGAATTATTTTTTTTGAGAATAAAAAAAAACCGCTCAAAAAAATGAACGGTTAATAATTAAAATCACACTGTTATTGGAAATATAAAAACACAATTTAATTATTCTCTTCCAACGAAAAATTCTATAGTTTTTGAACTTTCGTTTCCTAATTTATCCTGAGTTTTGATTACAACTGTATAGAATTTTTTGCTACGGAAATGACTGATTTCAGAGATGTCAAGAGTATAAGGGCTTGAATAATCTTTAAAAGCTGAGCCGTTAACAGAATAAAGAATTCTGTGAGTTCCGCAATGTGTATCAGTTGCACCTACATAAAGGCGTGTATAATTAGGATAAACACTATAAGTTTGTCCTCCTTTGCTTCTTGTTCCGATTTGTTTAATACTGAAATTTGTATAAATCACCGGAGGAGTATTATCTACAAAGAATTCACTTTCTTTGATTTGTTCTTTATTGTTAACTCTGTCGGTTGTATGGAAATTTATTTTGTGGTGTCCTTCTTTCGAAACTGTGATAGGCGAAGAATAGATATTTCCTGCTTTTCCGTCAACACCGTACTCTGTTTGTTTTACACCCGATTGATAATCGTGGAAAAATAAAGTAATTTTTGTGTCTTTATTTATAAACAAAGTATCTCTGGAAAAAAATTGTGGACTGCCATATTTTATTCCTGTAGTTGGATTTATGTTATCCATATAAACTGTTAGAACTTTATTTTTGCTTTTGTTTGTAACCTTGTCAGTTCCGTAATAAGTAGTAGTATGAACTCCGTTTTTTTCAGGCATTTTATAAGCAGAGCTAAAAGTTGTTTTTCCTGAATAATCTATCAAATAAGTGATGCTTTCAACACCAGCTTTGTTATCGCTTGCTGTTAGATTGATTTTTGTTCTTGGTGAAATATATTTGTATTTGCCGTGATACTGGTCTCCTTGAATAGCATATTCAACCACAGGTGGAATTTTATCGAGATAAAATTTATATGTGTTTTGGGTTTCAATATTCAAAACATTGTCGGTGGAGTAATATGTTAAAGTATGGTCTCCATCGCTGAGACTCCATAAAGAAATATCATTAGAATGAATTAATGCATTTCTTCCGTCAAAGAAATATTTTGTGTTTTTTACACCTGCAAGATTATCAGATTTTGTTAATGTAATTTTTGCTTTTGGTGAAAGAATATCACCTAATTTTGGTTGGCTTGTTGAATGATTTGTTTTGGGATTACTTAAGTCAACAATAAAATCTTTTGATGTAGGATTTTCAGCATTTCCAACATTGTCGCTTGCATAATATTTCAGATTGGTTTGACCTTCTTTATTAAGAGGAATTGATGTGCTGTAATTTTGATAAGCTCTTGATTTGATTGAATAATAAGTTTTTTCAACTCCCGAAACAGCGTCTTTAGATGTTAAATCAACATTAAGTCCTTTTCCGTAATAGATGGTTCCTGATTTATAATACTTGGGAGCACCGTGAAATTTAGACCATGTATTAGGTGCTTTTCCGTCAGCATAAACTTCAAAAACTATGTGTCGTTGAGGTTGAACTGTTCTTCTGGTTTCAGGGTCAACAGCCCAAGGTGATTTAATTGTATTCATGCCCTCTGTATCAAAAAACATGGGATTTGTGTATTTTTCTGTTTGCTTGCTTTTCAGCATATGTGCATTTTCTGTTCCATCAGCAGAAGTAGATAGCGTAAGATAGACAGGAAGTGCTTTGTTGATATAAAAGTTGCCTTCGGCATCTGTGTAGGTTCTTTTTTTGTGATTTTGTTGAGTTTGTGCGTTAATACAAAAAACACCAAAAATTAACGCTAATAAGGTTAAGGTAAATTTTTTATTCATAACTTTATATTAATTAAAATTTAATAAGTTCCAAACTTACAAAAAAAATACGTACGAACAAATATATGGTTACGTTTTTTTTGATAAGAATTTTATATTTTATTATTAATTGCTTTTTTGGATTGTATAAAGCAATGAATTTAATTTTGAAAAGATTCAATATAATTAAGAATGTTTTTCTTTTCGTCAGGGCGAAACCATTTAATAGATTTGTCTTTATTAAACCATGTTAACTGGCGTTTTGCAAAACGGCGTGTGTTGGTTTTTATGTTTTCTATTGCTTGTTCGAGAGTGATTTTGTTGTCAAGAAAATTAAAAATTTCTTTATATCCAACTGTGTTAAGTGCATTAAGATTTTTGTATTTATAAAATTCCTTTGCTTCTTCAAGCAAACCGTTTTTTATCATTTCATCAACACGATTATTAATGATATCGTAAAGTTCTTCTCGATTACGATTAAGCCCGATTTTAATTATTTTGAAATTTCTTGGCTTTGGTTCGTTTTTTCTTAGTGAGCTATATGTTTTTCCTGTGGCAATGCAAATTTCCAAAGCTCGCATTAATCTTTTTGGATTTGTTAAATCAACAATTTTGTAATATTCGGGGTCTAAAATCTTCAATTGTTTTTGGAGAGCTTCAATTCCTTCGTTGCTAAATTTTCGCTTTATATCGTTTCTGATTTTTTCATCAAGTTCCGGTAGTTCGTCAATTCCATAACACACTGCGTTGATATATAAACCTGAACCACCAACTAAAATCGCATAATTGTTTTCAGAAAAAATATCAGAAATTTTTTCAAGTGCTTCCATTTCGAATTTTGAAACGTTATAATAATCAGAAATAGAAATATTGCTAATAAAATTATGTTTAACAGTTTCCAATTCTAATGGAGAAGGTGGAGCTGTTCCTATTTTCAATTCTTTAAAAAATTGTCGTGAATCAGCAGAAATAATTTCGGTTTTTAAATTTTTTGCAAGTTCAATGCTGAGATGTGTTTTTCCAATGGCAGTAGGACCAACAATTACAATAAGAGTATTTTGAGTTTTTGAAAAGGAAGCTGTTTTCATCATTAATAATTATTCTAATGTTATTCAATTGGAAGTGAAAAAAATTTATTTTAATAAATTCCAAATAGCAAATAACAAAAAACAAATAAAACCCAAATTCCAAATTTGTCCGACTGGATATTTGAAAACTCAAACAACGCAAACTTTAGAACATCGCAATTTTTTATTTTTACTGTGTTAAATTGCTTTTTGGTTTTATGCTCAATATTTACATAATGTTTTTTTTATATGTAAATAGTTTTGGAAATTGTCCCGATACTTATCGGGATGATAAATTGAAAATTATTTGTTATTTGTTTATTGTTATTTGTTTTTTTCCACTAAATTATCAGGAGTATCTTAATAATTAATAAAAGTCATCATTTTCTGATAAGATACTGTCACTTTCAGAGTAAAAATCGTCTTTGAGTAAATCGTTAAAATCTTTTAGTAGTTCATCTTGCAAATTTTCCTCTTTGCTAAGTGATTTATTAGCTTTAATATTTCCTTTGCCTGAAATACATCTTGGTAGTTTTATCTTATTCTTTTGTTTAAAAGTTTTAACAAGTTCAACATAAAATGTTGTTAAATTAAGAAAATCATATTCATAGATTAAACGCTGGTGGGGTGTTTCAATAAAATCTTTTAAAATGGCATCACTCATTGTGTTTTTTGAATTTTTTTCGTTTTCTGTTGACATATCCAAGAGAGTAATTTCATTAATCTTTGACCAATCTTTTTCACAAATATGAAAAGAAGCCAATTCGTTACCTTTAAGATTTGAGCTTGATAAGATAATGTCATTAAAATCTTTGAAGGTTTGTTCAGAACTTATTTCAATATCTCTATAAAACCCTTCAAGTTCTTCATGTAATAATTTGAATCTGTACACCCGCATTTTAAATCCTTTTAAAATTATCAGTATAAAAATAATATTTTTAATTATTTAAATACAAATAAAATAAATAATATTTTTTTATTAATTTTTTCGTTTTTGTCCCAAGAGATTAATTTAGAGAATTTTATATAATTCTGCTATTATCTCAATTATTTTTTTTATAGCCAAATTTTTCCCCTTGAGCTAACATAAATTCCCATGCATCGTCAAAATTATTATTAATTACTCCATCAAGAATAGCTTCACGGATTGCATTTTTAATAATTCCAACATCTTTTCCCTGAGGAATGTTAAAAGCTTTCATAATATCTTCACCAGAAATTGGTGGCTGCCAATTTCTTATTTTATCTTTCTCTTCAATTTCAATTATCTTTTCTTCTACTTTTTCAAAATTACTTAAATATTTTTTTACTTTATTAATATTTTTTGAAGTTATATCAGCTTTGCAAAGCATCATTAGGTCGTCAATATCGTCGCTAGCATCAAAAAGAAGTCTTCTGATTGCAGAATCCGTTACCGAAGATTCAACTAATGCAATTGGACGAAGATGTAGAGAAACGAGTTTTTGAACATATCTCATTTTTTCATTCATCGGGAGTTTCAATTTTTTAAAGATATAGGTAGTCATTTTTGAACCTACATATTCATGTGCATGAAAAGTCCAGCCTATTCCCGGAACAAATTTTTTTGTTTTTGGTTTTGCGATATCATGTAAAATTGCTGCCCATCTTAACCACAGATTATCGGAATTCTTTGCAATTTTATCAAGAACTTCAAGAGTGTGTAAATAAACATCTTTATGCCCAATGCCGTCAATTGTTTCTGTTCCTTTAAGTTTATTAAATTCAGGAAAAATATGTTGCATTAATCCTGAATCTGATAATAAATTGAATCCGTAAGATGGTTTTTCTGAAAGTATAATTTTATTTAATTCGTCTATGATTCGTTCTTTGGAAACAATGTTTATTCTTTCAGAATTTTGTTTTATTGCAGCAAAACAATTTTTGTCAATAGTAAATTTTAGTTGTGAAGCAAAACGTATTGCCCTCATCATTCTGAGCGGGTCGTCAGAAAAGGTTATTTTAGGATTTAAAGGTGTTTTTATTATTTTGTTTTCTATGTCTTTTAATCCGTTGAAAGGGTCAACCAATTTGCCATAATTATCTTTATGAAGATTTATTGCAAGTGTATTTATAGTGAAATCTCTGCGATTTTGGTCATCTTCGATAGTTCCGTTTTCAACAATTGGTTTTCTTGAATCTTTTCTGTAAGATTCTTTTCTTGCTCCTACAAATTCAATGTCAAAACCTTTGTAGCGGAGCATTGCTGTTCCGAAATTTTTATAAATATTTATTTTGTCAGGTTTTCCAATTTTAAGGGCAACTTTTTTTGCCAACTCAATTCCGCTTCCTAAAACAACAATATCAATATCTTTTGATGTTTTTCCTAAAATCAAATCTCTGACAAAGCCCCCAACAACAAATGCAGGAACATCCATCTTTGAGATGATTTCAGAAATCAATAAAAATACAGGATGTTTTAAATTTTTCTTCAATGGAAATTAAATTTTTAAAAAGCAAAATTAATAAATTTTGAAAAGGATTAAACTAAGGAGTAAGAAAAATAAAAAAAATCTATTCTCTGATAATTGTGAAAACGTTATTATCGTTAAATTTAATAATAGTTGATGGTTTAATTTCATTAATGGTGTCATGGAAAATATTTACAATATAATCGGCATTTTCAATAATTTCTTTAGGAATTTTTTTGAATGAAATAGGGGATGGCTCACCGGATAAATTTGCAGATGTTGACACAATTGGCTTGTTGAATTTTTGAGCAACTTTTTTGCTAAATTCATCTTTTGTAATACGAATAGCAATTGAACCATCTTTAGCAATAAGATTTTTAGCAAGATTTTTTGCTTTGGGGTAAATTATTGTTAATGGTTTTTCAATATTTTCAATAAGGTCAAAAACAATATCCGGAACGTCTTCAACATAGTTTTCTAATTTTTTTTCGGAATCAATAAGAACAATAAGATTTTTGCTTTTTAATCGCTTTTTTAATTTGTTAATCTTATTAACAGCTTTAGGATTCGTAGCATCACAGCCTACTCCCCAAACTGTATCGGTAGGATATACAACGGTTCCACCTGCTTCCAAAACTTCAATAGTGTTTTTTATTTCTTCTTCCATCATGGGCAGATTCTTTCCAATAATTGTTCCACATTAATAGTTTTGGCACATTTAAAATGTTTTTCGGGACATTTTTTTAATCCATGCAAACCACATGGACGGCATTTTAAATTTTCTTTAGTTTCGACAATTTTAGAATTATCTGACAAAGGTCCAAAACCAAAATCGCTAATTGTTGAGCAAAATATTGTTGTTACAGGTGCATTCATTGCAGAGGCAATGTGTTGTGGTGCCGAATCATTAGTATAATTCATTTGGGCATCTTTTATTAATGCGGCAGATTCCAGAAAATTTAATTTCCCTGCAAGATTCAAAGAGTTTTTATGATTGGAATTATCAATAATATTTTTACAAAAATTAAAATCGTTTTTAGAACCTAAAAAATAAACAACAATATTTTTATCAATTATATTCAAAAATTCTATCCATTTTCCTTTTGGGAATTGTTTTGTAAACCATAGAGAAGTAGGTGCAATGCAGATGTATTGAGATGTTTTGAATTGCGAAGTTTTTGCAAAATCGTCAGGAGTAGGATAAAGTTTTATTGGGCTGGGTTGTTTGTCGGTAATATGATGGATTAAAGATAAATTGCGTTCTATTTCGTGGATGTTCTTTTCTTTTATTCTATGTTTTATTCGTTTTGAAAATAAAAATGAAAAAGGATTTTTATTAAAGCCAACAGTCTTTTTTGCTTTTGACAAAACAGTAATAAATCCTGTTGAAGCAAACCGTTGAACATTTATCAGGTAATCATATTTTTGTTCTCTGATAAAGTTTATGATGTCTAATAAATTCCTGTATTTTCTTTCGGCTTTATTCCAGATAATCAAATTATTGATAAAAGGATGAGCTTTGAATAATCCTTCATTTCCTTTTTTAAGCAGGAAATCAATTTTGTCATCAGGGAAATGTTTATGCAATTTTTCTATAATGGGAGTTGATAGAATTACATCTCCAATTGAAGCAGTTTGTATTATAAGGAATTTTTTCAAAACTATTTTTATCAATAAATTTTTTAAAATGAAATTTTATAATCTCTTAAAGCATCATTCAGGGAAGTTTTCAAATTTGTTGAAGTTTTTCTTTTTCCTATAATCAGCGCACAAGGTACTTGATATTCGCCTGAAGGAAATTTTTTTGCATAAGAACCCGGAATAACAACAGACCGTGAAGGAACGACTCCAGAATATTCAAAAGGAGATTCTTTTGTAACATCAATAATTTTAGTGGATTTTGTAATTACAACATTAGCTCCGAGAACAGCTTCTTTTTCAATTTTTACACCCTCAACAACAATACATCTTGAGCCTATAAAACAATTATCTTCAATGATAACAGGAGCTGCCTGAATAGGTTCAAGTACTCCGCCGATTCCAACCCCGCCGCTCAGATGAACATTTTTCCCGATTTGTGCACAAGAGCCAACAGTTGCCCATGTGTCAATCATTGTTCCGCTATCAACATAAGCGCCAATATTTATGTATGATGGCATCATAACAACACCTTTGGCAATGTAGGAACCATATCTTGCAATTGCATGAGGAACTACTCTTACGCCAAGTTTTTGATAATCCTTTTTTAAATCAATTTTATCATGAAATTCCAGTGGACCAATTTCAGTCTTTTTCATTTTTGAAATTTGGAAATACATGATAACTGCCTTTTTTACCCACTCATTTATTATCCAATTATTTTTTGCGTCATCATCATTAGTGGGTAGGGGATTTGCTACTCTGATTTCACCTTCATTAAGTAATTCAATAACTTCTTTGATTGAATTTTGAGTAATCTCATTATTTAATTGAGAGCGATTTTCCCAAGCTGATTCAATGATTTGTTGAAGATTGCTAATCATGTTTGAATGTTTTTTAATGATTTGAAATAAATTTTTTTAAAGCCATTTCAATAATTTTATTGTGGTCGAAAGCTAACTCAGGGATATTATTAATTGAAAACCATTTAGCATCGCGAGCATCATCATCACCTTTAATTTTGCAATTGTCAGAATCTGTAAATCCATAAAAAACAACAGATACTGTTCTTCCTCTCGGGTCTCTTCCAATAGCACTAAAAGTATGAAATTGTTTAAGTTCAATTTTGCTTAGACCGGTTTCTTCTTTTAATTCGCGAATGGCAGTATTTTCAATGGTTTCATCCATGTCAACAAAGCCACCCGGAAGAGCCCATTTACCTTCAAAAGGATATCTGCCCCGCTGAATTAATAGTATCTTAACCTCTTCTTTTTCTTTCAAAAACACAATAATATCAACTGTTAACGCAAGTCGAGGATATTTATAATGGTATGACATTACAATTGATTAATTATATTTAATCTGGAATAAATTATTTTGCGTATGAAACAGCTCTTGTTTCCCTAATTACAGTAATCTTAATTTGTCCGGGATATGTCATTTCTTCCTGTATTTTTCGTGAAAGGTCATAAGAGATTTGATTTGCTTCATCATCACTAATTTTTTCTGCTCCAACAATAACTCTTAATTCTCTTCCTGCCTGAATAGCATAAGTTTTGATAACTCCCGGATATGACATTGCAAGATCTTCGAGTTGTTTTAGGCGATTGATGTATGCTTCAACAACTTCACGTCTTGCACCCGGTCTTGCACCAGAGATGGCATCACAAATTTGTACAATCGGAGCGATAAGTGAATTCATTTCTATTTCATCGTGGTGTGAGCCAATAGCATTACAAATTTCAGGTTTTTCTTTAAATTTTTCTGCTAATTTCATTCCCAAAATTGCATGAGGTAAATCAGGTTCGTTATCAGGCACTTTTCCTATGTCGTGAAGTAATCCTGCTCTTTTAGCTAATTTCGGATTTAATCCCAATTCTGCTGCCATTGTTGCACATAAATTTGCTACCTCTTTTGAATGTTGTAAAAGATTTTGACTATATGATGAACGGTATTTCATTCTTCCAATCATACGAGTTAATTCGTGATGCATTCCATGAATACCAAGGTCAATAGTAGTTCTTTTTCCTATTTCAATAATTTCTTGTTCAATTTGTTTTTTTGTTTTATTAACAACCTCTTCAATTCTTGCAGGGTGGATTCTTCCATCTGTAACAAGTTTGTGCAAGGATAATCGGGCAATTTCTCTTCTGACCGGATCAAAGCCCGACAGGAGTATTGATTCAGGAGTGTCGTCAACAATGATTTCAATTCCTGTAGCAGCTTCTAAAGCTCTGATATTTCTTCCTTCTCTGCCAATTATTCTTCCTTTGATTTCATCACTTTCAATATTGAAAACCGACACAGAATTTTCAACAGCATGTTCAGAAGCAGTTCGTTGAATTGTTTCAATAACAATTTTTTTCGCTTCCATATTAGCTGTAATTTTTGCTTCCTCCACCACATCTTTTATATAAGTAAGAGAATCGGTTTTGGCATCCGACTTCAGAGTTTCTACAAGTTGAGCTTTGGCTTCGTCTCTCGATAAACTCGAAATAACTTCCAATTGTTCAACCTGTCTGTCATGAATTTTACTTAGGTCAACTTGTTTTTTGTTTAAAATTTCAAGTTGATTAGTAAGATTATCCCTGATAGAATTTATTTCTTTTTGTTTGCGATTTAAATCTTCAGTTCTTTGTGAAAATGAAGACTCTCTTTGTTTAAGACGGTTTTCACTAATCTGAATAGTATGATTTTTTTCAGATATTATTTTTTCGTGTTCCGATTTTAATTGCAAAAATTTTTCTTTAGCCTGAAGTATTTTATCTCTTTTTAATATTTCGGCTTGATTTTTTGCATCATTAATGATGTTCTGACTTTTACCTTCGATTGCTTTTTTGAAAAAAGTGTTAGTGATGAAAAATCCGATAAGCAATCCAATTACTCCGCAAATCACACCTATAAGTGTTGTTCCCATTTTATTTAGTTTTTAATGATTTTGAGCTAAATCAAAAAATAAAAAAAAACCCGCAAAATTCATTAGTTTTAAAATAAACTTTTTTTGACATTGATAGAGTTGCCAAGATTTTCAACCTTCCACTGTCCCTTACTATTGAGAACCCGGAAAACCGAGTTGAGGCCTGCTTTAGAATCTTATGAGCTTAACTCTAATATTATTTCTGTTAAGTTTATTAACTTGTTATGAATTTAATGCGGGTATGCCTTAAATTTGTATAGTGCTTATTTTCAAAGAACTTTTTTGTTTTTAAAGATTATCAGATAAAATTTTATCAATTTCAGATAAATTATCTATCAATTTATTATCTATGGATGTTTCTTTGTTTTTTGTTGTTAAATAGCTTGTTGTGTTTTGTAATGCAATCATTGCTAAAAGGTCTTGTTTGTCTTTAAAAGCATAATTTTTTGCATAATTTTTTATTGTTTCTTCAATTGACTTAGAAGCTTTTCTAACTATTTCTTCTTCATCTTTTTCTATTGTCAACCGATATTTTCTATCAGCTATTGTTATAGTTATTGAGAATTCACCCATTATTAATTTCGTTAATCTTTTATTTATTCAAAAGCGCTACACATTTATCAATCTCCCGCACAATCTCATTAATTTTTAATTTTGAATCTTTTTTTAAATTTGATGATTTAGCAATTATGTTTAATTTGTTTTTGTCTTTTATATTGTTAATTGTTGTTTTTTGTTCGTCTATAATATTTTCTAATTTGATTTTATCTTTTGATAATTGAGAATTTTTAGCTTCAATACTGTTTTTTTTTTCTATTAATTTCAGGGCATTTGTCTTTAGTCCAGAAATTAAGTCATAAATATTTTCCATTTGAGCTAAATGCTATTTATTCAATTTTCAATAATACAAAGGTATGTATTTAATAATTATATTCAATTTTTTTTATTTTATTTTTTGAAAAAATAAAATTTTTTACGTTTAAGTACTAGCTTAATCGCTAAGTTTAAATTTAATCGGCATATTAAACTGTACTCTCACCGGTTTCCCCTTTTGAGTTCCGGGAATCCAATTTGGCATAAGTCCAACTACACGGACAGCTTCTTCGTCGCAGCCACCACCAATGCCTCTCAAAACCCTAATGTCAGAAATTGAGCCATCTATTCCAACAACAAAGCTAATATAAACTGTTCCATGAATATTATTCTTTCTTGCTGAACCGGGATATATTATATTATTTACAAGAAACTCAATTCTTGCTTCATCGCCTCCGGGATAAGATGGTGGATTTTCAACAACAGCAAAAACATCATTTGTGGTGATAACATCAACGGGATTTTTAATAAATAGGACAGAGTCTTTTTTTTCCTGAGCATTAGTGATATTTATTTGAGCAAATATCATTAATGAAAATAATGTTAATGAAATTATTTTTCTCATTTTTGTTTGAATTAATTAATAATTAAAAACAAAGATAATGTTTTTTTTGTTCTACTGTTATTTTAGTGGACGTGAAAATATTTTAATATTCAATAAATTCCAAATAGCAAAAAACAAATAGCAAATAAAACCCAAATTCCAATGTTTAAAAAACTCAAACAACAAAAATGGTAAATTAACACAACAAGTTTCGGAAATTGTCCCGATATTTATCGGGATGATAAATTGAAAATTATTTGTATTTTGTAATTTGTATTTTGTGATTTTCACTAAATTCGCAGTAGTAACATTATTTTTGTAATTAGAAAAATATTTACTAATTTTCATGTTGCAAAAAATATTGGATTATGACAGAAGAATTTCTTCATTATATATGGAAATACAGTTTGTTTGATAAAGATTTGATTTTATCATCAGGCGAAATTGTTGAAATTTTAAATGCTGGTTTGCATAATTTTGATGCAGGTCCCGATTTTTTCAACGCAAAAATAAAAATCGAAAACACAATCTGGGCAGGAAATGTTGAAATTCATATTAACTCATCGGATTGGAAAAAGCACAACCATCACATCGATAAAAGTTATGATAATATTATTCTGCATGTTGTTTTTAATAATGACTCTGAAATTAAACGAGCTAATGGCGAAATAATTCCGACTGTTGAAATCAGTGGAAAATTTAATATTAAACTCCTTGAAAAATATCAGGGATTTATGAATAACAAACTGTGGATTCCTTGTCAAAATCAAATTCAGGATGCTAATAAATTTGTTGTTTCAAAATGGTTTGAAAGATTGTTAATCGAACGTCTTGAAAAGAAAACAGAAAATATTTACAAAACATTAGAACTGTATAATAATAATTGGAAGCAGACATTTTATCAACATCTTGCCCGAAATTTTGGATTTAATCTTAATGCCGAACCATTTGAACTTCTGTCAAAATCTTTACCCGAAAATTATCTTGGCAAACACAAAGATAAAATCTTTCAAATTGAAGCATTATTGTTTGGACAAGCAGGATTGCTTGATAAAAATTTTATTGATGATTATCCTTCTAATCTTCAAAAAGAATACCTTTTTTTGAAACATAAATTTTCTTTAGAGCCAATTGACAAACATCTTTGGCGATTTATGCGTTTGCGTCCGAGCAATTTCCCTACATTGAGAATTGCTCAGTTTGCCAATCTTTATTCTAAATCCGATGATTTGTTTTCTATCATTCTGGAAACCGGAAATTATAAAGACATATTTAAAATCTTTGATGCTACAACTTCACCCTATTGGGAATCACATTATGTTTTTGATAAACTTTCGGTGAAAAAGAAAAAAATATTAGGAGAAAATGCTGCTAATTTATTAATCATTAACACAGTTGTTCCTTTTTTATTTGCCTACGGAAATTATAAAAATATTCAAT
>Ga0307991_1002222_pt1 | contig 13233 bp, 12 predicted proteins | sample EllFjometagen131_FD_203146 | JGI IMG/M metagenome (GOLD analysis project Ga0307991, IMG submission 203146) | Marine microbial communities from Ellis Fjord, Antarctic Ocean - #131 | ecosystem: Environmental > Aquatic > Marine > Unclassified | place: Southern Ocean | collected 2014-10-08
CCTTAACAACAAAAACTAAGTCCGGCTTTTTTTAAATTATAATCCAAAGTTGACTTCGAGGGATTTAAAATAGCCAGCTTTTCATCTAAAAATCCCCTAAGAATTATCTAAAGTCCCTTTTAGAAAAGGAACAGAGAACCGCCCCTGTTTCTTAAAGATTCAGAGAAGAAATGTCTGCAATGATGCAAAAATGGGAAAGACAAAAATCAAAAACGATAAACTGAAAACGAAAAATGGGGACGGGTCCCGTTTTATTCGGAACCTGTCCCCATTTTTAATTCAAGTTAGCTCATACTGTCGAGACGAGAACGGTCTTTGGTTCATTCTTAAATATGCCAAAGAACCGTCCCCTGGCATATTTCGAGTCATGGAAATCCGGGATGGTCAAATGATTGATTATCCCGGAAATTATTCCTATTTTATTGAAAAGCGAAATCAATTGTTATCGTTAGATGGTAACAGTTCCATAGCTATGAAAAATGTACAACCATCAAAACCGAAAATAAAAACTTTAGATAAACTAAAAAAACAGGAAGAAGCGAAAGAAAGAAATCGTCTCTATCAACAAAACAAAGATGCTCTGGATAGGTTAAAGTCGACCGAAGGAGAGATAAAAGTTTTGGAGAAGAATAAAATTAACGCAGAAAACCAGCTATGCGACCCGCTCGTCCTTAAGGATTCAAGCAAGGTGCGGAACTTGATGATTGACTTAAAAAAATACAAGCAGGAACTGGCCACCCTAACCAAAACCCGTAAAGAACTTACTAAAAGTTTGCCAAAGGATATTCCTTCGACAAATTGAATTTATTCGACCCGTCACTTCAAATTTTAATCTCTCAAACTAACTCTTCTCCATTTCATTCCAGGTCATAAAGATAGGGATAGCAACTATAATATCAACGACACCAAAAAAATTGCTCATTACCATAAATGCGAATCCCAATATTCCAGTTAAAACAGCAATAATTAAAAATATTCTTTTAGCTGAATCTTTATCTCCTTCTTCAAACTTTTTCATCCCTAAAAAATATAGCGCAGCACATAAAGCAGATGAAATTAGAAAACCTGGAATATCTGTCAACATAAGAGACAATATCACTAATGCCCCCAAGCTAGATACTGAAATAATCATGTAAGTTTTGGTATTTAATCCGCCTCCACTTACTATTCTGCCTTTCCCGGCAGAAGAAGCTGAAGAAGAATTTTTTTGTTCTCCTTTCAGATTAAAACCACATGACGGGCAAAAAGTTACCTTATCCTCATTTTTTTTTCCACAACTCGGACAAAAAGACATTTTTTTACCTCTTTCCTCTTGATTATATTATTTTAATTTTGCCCCACAATTCTGGCAGAACTTATCGGCGGCTCCCACAGGTTTACCACAGGAAGGACAAGTATTCAAAGTGGAAGGTTTAACCTTTTTTGCTACAGGCTCAGCAACTACTACTCCTAAATACTCTTCTATTTTACTGAATATCTGTTTTGTTTCTCGTGAAGCTTGCCCCCAATCAATAAGAACTGCTTTCATTTTGGGTTTAATGCCAATAGCCACAGTAGTTTCATTAGTATCAGGAGCAGATTTTACTTCGATAACTCCCTCTCCTCCGGCAGAAAATACAGTAAACCCCGTAGCTATATTGATTATTCCTTCTTTTTTATTTTTATTAACTACCCCAATTTTAAGATCTTCCAAGGCTTTAGTAATAGCTAAAAAAACTTCCGAAAAACTTTTCTGATAACTTCTCGTTTCCCCTCTTTTTTCCGCTGCCATTTTTAATACCTCCATTAATAAAATATTTTGAATTTAGAAAAATAAAATACCTCTCACTCTCTATTTACAAAGAAATGTAAATTGTTTTAGAAAGGCCCAATGTAAAATTCATTTTTTTCATAAATCTCTTATTTGCTTAACTATATAATAGTTCTGTATAACTTTTAAAAATCCTTCTTTTTTGAGAAAATATTTTAAAATTAAATCGTAAATCCATATTTACATCTTTTTTGCAAATTACTACTGTTTATTAGCACAATATATCATTTTATCCGTAATACCAAGTAGTGTACTTGCAAAAATGTGTAATAAAAGCATATTCCATTACCTATATCAGCACTTTCCCACAAGTCCTTTTATTCAATAAAACAAGCAAAATACTCTTTTAACACCCTTCTAAAACCCTTATACCATAAGGGTTTCGTGAGAAAAACGCCGTAAACGTTCGTAGGTGCATTTCTTTGAGTTAACCTATACTTTACCCCTCAAAAATGGCTGTTTTTTCACTGAATTTTCGGATGTTCAAAAAATGAAAATGGCTATTTGTAAGGGTTTGGTGATTTCGGGGAGGCAAAAATACCCCAAAAACAGGGTACTTAATTGCCCGATTTTTCATATTTTTACATGCATTTTTGGGCACTTTAAGTGCGTTTTTGGGGTATTCCTGAAGGGGGCCTGAAAGCCTTGCAAGCAAGGGGTTTCAGGGGATGATAAAAATCACCATTTACCCATAAAGAGCCGTTTACTCTACATCCTATGAACTTAACAACAATTCACTTTGTCAATATTTCATGTTATAGTAAATAATCTAAAAGGACCACTAATATAATACCACTCTATGCTTCCTTAAGGAGAATAAAATTATATATGGCAAATGACAATTATTGGCTAAAAATTGCTCACTACGATTTAAAAACAGCAGAGGCAATGTTCGCATCAAAGAGATATCTATACGTGGGACTCATGTGTAATCAATCTATAGAAAAAATACTAAAGAGCATTTACTCTGATAAATTTAATAAATTGCCTCCAAGAATTCATAATTTAGCCAGATTACTAAAATTAGTAGAGTTAGAAAATGATGTACCTAGAGACCTACTTAAAATTTTAAATGAATTAAACCCTTTAAATATTGCTGCTAGATACCCTGACCAACAATTAGATATAATTAAAGAATTAGATTTTGATTGTTCCTCTAAAATACTTGAAGATACAAGGAGATTGTTTAAATGGTTAAAAACAAAGCTGTAATAATAAAAAAAATTAAAAAATATATTAAAGCTTTAGAAAAAAATATTACAATATATAAAGTAATTCTTTATGGTTCATGGGCAAATGGAAATCCTGACGAATTTAGCGATATAGATTTGGCTATATTTTCTCCTGACTTTGGTAAATACAAACTAAAAGAACTACAGATGCTTTCAAAATTATCCTGGAAAATTGATGAATCAATAGAAGCTATACCTTTTTCTTCTGATACATTGCTTAACCAAAATCCCAAAAATTTTGTTTACAAAATTATAAAAACAGGAGAAACTATTTACGATAGAACCGTAAAAAATTAAATAGTTTAAAAAAATGTAACCAACATAACCTTCCCCTTTCACGCTTTAGTTAAAGCAATTTTTATAATTTATTTAAGTACTCTTTAAAGAAGTTTATTCTTCAATTCTATCACCTTATTCACACAAGCCTATTGAGAAAATAGGTTCTGTTGTCCTCGTTTTATTAAAGTTGTTTAAAATGTTAAAACTTTAACCTTTTTCTTCGCATATATTAAAAACTCTATACCAAATAGTTATCCTTATTCTGCCACCAATTTCGAAGTGCAAGATGGCTATACTTTTTCCGTACAAGCTAAAAAAATGCTGAAAGGGATTGGGATTCCGGGAAAAATATTTCTCCCGCAGTTGCAGTGAATTTTCCGGAGGCTGGAAGATGCGTATCTTTTTGACTTCCCTGCTTCTTTCTTCCCCTGATATACTTTTACTCGATGAACCGACCAATCATTTGGATATAGCAACAAAAGACCTTTTTCAAAAAGCGCTGTTAAAGTACAAGGGTACCATCCTGATTGTTTCCCATGACCGTTACTTTTTGGATAATCTGATTCATCGAGTCATGGAAATCCGGGATGGCCAAATGATTGATTATCCCGGAAATTATTCCTATTTTGTGGAAAAACGAGCTCAGCTGCTGGAAGAAAGTGCAAGCAGCCAATCTGACAACAGTCCAAAAAAACCGACAAAACAGAATTCTAAAATAACAGATAAAGAAAAAAAACGGAAAGAGGCGGAACAAAGAAATAGCAATTACAAACAAAATAAAGAAATATTGAAAACATTAAAAGCAGTGGAAGAGAAGATTAAAAATCTGGAAAATAATAAGATTAAACTCGAAAAGCAATTATGTGACCCGGAAGTCCTCAAAGATTCCAAAAAGGTAAAAAATCTGATGCTCGATTTAAAGAAATGTAATCATGAACTTATCGCACTCATAAAAATCCAGGAAAAACTTAATCTTAAAATTAAATAAAAAATAAAGCTGGACTTAGAATTTAATTGTATTTGAAATATTCTGAAGAAATTAAATTAAAGCCGGCTTTTTTGTAAAATTAAAATCTAAAGCTGACTTCTATTTATTTTTAAATAGATTGAAAAATTTACTAAAATTTTCTTTATAATATACATATAAAAAAATATGTCTCTATTATTAGTAAAAAAACTGACCTCTGAGTGTTAACTCAGAGGTCAGTTTTTGATGTTTCTTATTCAACTCAAGCAACTGCTAATCTTGTGTAAAGGTAATCAAGTCATTTTCAAAAAGGTACGAAGCAGGATTCCAACCAATCATTTTGGCTGGGTCCGCATCTTCTACATCATCGCTTAGGACCAGCCAGATCTTTACATCAATAAGTGTATCGGTAAAAACCAAGCCCGCAATATGAACATTGCCATTATTGCTGGCAGTATCACTACCCAGGACAAAGAGACCTTCTGCCGGCCATTCGTCAGGAGTGTAAACAATAAGAGTATAGTCCTCATCTGCTACTAATCCTTTTCCATTAAAGACGAAACTAAATTCAGACCCTTCCACTTTGTATTGCATCTTTCCCCATGCACCACCATCTACAATAACCCATTCGGCATCTTTCTCATACAGATAAACGTGTTCTGCCTTTGGGGCAGCCGATACTCCCACGAACAAAGCACCCATAAGTAACGCTATTAATACTAATACTATATACTTTTTCATTAAAATTCACTCCTTTTTATTTTTTAATTAACAAAATTTAAATTTAGTAAGACTGAAATTTAAGCTTAAATCATCCTAAAAATATTTTCGCACATCAACTCCTTTCTTTATTTGACATTGAACAATATTGCAGGAATGTTTCTGTTTGCATAGAGAAGAACTGGCTCGCTTATCTCAATCTAAAAGAATATAGTGAGCTTAAATAGAGCCAAAGTCCCCAATGTCCTTATAGCTTTTATAATATATCACATGTTATATTTGTTTACAAGTATATAAATAAATATATATTATATTTTATTTATATAATTTAAGAACACTAGAAGATTAGCTCTTGTTGAGATTCAAATCTTTTTTATATTTTATTTTTGAAATTAGAAATATATGAAATCTGTATCATTCTTAAGCAACGCCTCTTAAAACTTACCATGATCTTCTATTCATTTAAAAACGTGTAATAAGGTAAATTTTTGGACATCTCGAATTTTTAAATGTTTTTTTTGATTCATCCACTCACGAATTTACTGATGTTGGGTATTAAGATTAAATTTTAATTTTGGTAAAATTAAGGATTTTATGAATGGTGCTTCGATTGTTTTTCAAAGCAATTTTTTAAATAGATTTGTGCTGGTTTTTCGAGGATTGGAATGTTTTTAAATGATTTTTCTTTTACCCATTAATATAATGGTTAGAGTAGTTCTGGAATAGATTTTAAATAATCGAGTTTGTATATTATCCTGTATAGGTTTTAATAATAAGAATATAACTATGAACTTATCACTCTCACAAAAACCCGAGAAGAACTCAAGCTTAAGGTTAAATAAAAACAAAAGCCAGACTTAACATGTAATTGTATTGGAAATATTCCTTCACAATCAAAACTAAGCCTGGCTTATTATTAATTTAAAATCCGAATTTTTCTATTCATTTTTAGTATTCGAATAAGTTATGTCAAATGTTGAGACCTGACCCCTTTTGTCTTTGCCCTTTAATCATTGTAATTAAAGGGTACCTATTATTTAATGATTCGACAAGGTGTCCGGATAGGCCGGAATGCTGTCCGGATGTTACCGGAAACAGTGTCCGGATGTTACCGAAATATGCAAGTTATGTCAAATATTGAGACCTGACCCCCTATTCTTCGTCGAAAAACAGCCGAGTAATCCATCGTAAAAAAATGACTAATCTCACCTAAAGAAAGTGAAATAAAATGCTTGATCAGATAGATGCCTTACTACCAAGAACGATATTGTGCAATCTTGTTGAAGAGGATTTTTCATATCTTGATGTTGAATAATATATTCCCGATATTTTCCCATTGATTCAAAAAGATTAGAGCTTAAGAGTTGTAATACAAAAGAGGGTTTCAAATTAGAAATACTAGGTTTTCTTAAATTAAGGTAATCTAAATAACTACTCCAGGGATAACCTTCTAATTGTCTGACTATCCCAGCTCGTAAGGGATTTAAATGAATATAGGCCGAGAGAATGAGAGCATAATTATCGGCATCAACAAGAATAGATTTAAATCTACCCTGTAAAATGGGACCAATAATTTTATATTTACTACGAAACCAATTGGCGTAAGAAATATTTAGATAATGAATGCCCTGCGATAAGTTAGGTTGGGGAGTTTTAATGAATAAGTGATAATGATTATCCATGAGGCAATAAGAGTAACAAATCATCGAATATTTAATGAGCATTTCCTCTAATTTTTTTAAGAATACTTCTTTATCTCGATCGGAATAAAATTTCTTTTCTCTCCGATTACCCCGAGCGGTAATATGATAAAAAGCATTTTCAAAAGATAATCGTAAAGGTCTAACCATATTAAAACGTTAGCACTTAAATAGAGTTATGTCAAATGTTGAGACCTGACCCCTTATTCACTTACACTCCTGTGAATCCTTCAAGATTAGGAGAATAAAAAGTAAAAAAAGTGGGGTCTTTAGTGGCTTCTATTATCAGAGAATATTTTAAATTGATCATATTATAAATTCCTCCCTTTTTTTAGCCCGCACTCTTTAAAATAAAATTACAAGTACCCGAGGGTATTAATTATCAATCATCGCTTTTTATGTTTCAGTTTCTTCTAATAAATTTTCAATTTCAGATCTAAACTTTCCTTTAATCAATCGGCCATCTCTTAAATATTCAAAAAATTCAGGATAGCTTGATGGACTTAGAAAATGAAAAATGTAATGTTGATTTATTCTTTTTTCTTTTAATTTTTGATTTAACCTTTTAAAATGTTTATTTGCATGTTCATATTTTGCAATATTCTCATCAGAATCATCTTTATCTGATTTAGTTTCTACAACAATTATATATTCAATATTATCTTCAGTAATTTTAATAAAGAAGTCTGGATTAAAAGCGGAATTTGGTTTCTGATGTCCTCCTTTTCTCCAAGTATATTCAATACTATAAAATCCTGTGTCTCTTGATTTCACCCAAGCATCGATTTTTTCTGCATTTAGTGTTTTAAACAATTGTTTAACAAATTTGAATTCAGGTGTTCCGTTGACACTTAGTACAGTTAAAGGTATTTTAAATATAAATTCGTTCACTTCTTGAAGATTAAATTCTGCTCTAATTAAATTATCATTCTCTTCTAGCATCTTTTTTAAAATTAAAATATTTTTTTCATTTAGTTCTTTTTCGTAATTGCTACTGTAAAATAAAGCACTATTTATCCTAAAGTTTCCAATAGAATATGATGTTTTATTCATAAAATCTTTGATTGAGATTTTTACAGGCTCATTGATTTTTAATTGAGGAACAACTGTTTTGCCCTTTTTTCTCAGTAGCGTAGCGAAAGCCTGTAAAATTTTGTTTTTATTCTTTTCAACAACTCTGCCTCCTTTAATTCCTACTTTTATCATAGATTTAATAATAATATCCTTTATTATCTTTCTTGATGGAAGATTATTTTGCGTGTATTCCTGCTTGCCAAGTTTTAATATTTTTCCTTCCCAATCTCTAATTTGGAATTCCTCATATATTTTATCCAAAATATCCTCGACAGAATATGTCTGGTATTCAATTGCATAATTTTTCTCTCTTACAGAACTTCCACCAACAGTTTCATATGCAGTTTCTTTTTCTGCTTCCTCAACTTGTGATTCTAATTTTATCCCTTCTTTTTGGATTCTCGAGTAATTATAAACCTCTCTGTCTCTTTTATGTTCAATTTCAACTTCTTCTTTTTCGTAATCTAAATTATATACATCAAAATTATACTTTGCCCTTTTGTTTTCTTTTAAAACACTGCTTTCAATTCTGGTTTCTATTTCAAGCACTTCATCTACAAGCCCTTTAATATTTCTACTCCAAGAATCATGATTAAATACAATTACCTTTGGTTGTGGTGATGTGTATTCTTCGGGAATTCTTAGACCTCTACCCAAAACCTGAGCAATTAACAGTTTTGAATTAAAAGCCCTGTCTTCCCAGGGCACAATCTGAAAAACATTTTTCACATCCCAACCTTCAGTAAGCATAGAAACCGAAACTATCCATTCAGTATAGTCATCTTTATCATCAACTGTTTTTAATTTAGGGATATTGCCTTTGTGTTCGTTGGCCGAAGTAACAATTAAGACTTTCTCTTCAACTTTTTCCCTTGGTATTTGTTCTTTTTTCACTAAAAAATCAATAAGATCTTCTCTTAGGTTTTTTGCATTGGAAATATCCCTTGTAACCAAAATAGTCAATGGCTTAAGCTTGGAGTATTTATCTATGCTTTCTTTATGGTTTTGGTAAATTTTCTGCAATTTCTCATTTTTCCCAATACTATCATCTTTTTGTACATACTCTATGTTTTTTACGATTTTATCTTCTATTGCCCCTCTTAAAGAATATCTATAAATCACATCATTAAAATAATCATTTTCTATATAAGCAGTACCTGTAAATCCAAGGATATATTTGAAATTGTAATTTTCACTTAACAAGAATCCTTTCCATTTCTTAATGTCTTGTACTTCTATCCCTCTCCCTGAAACCTTGTTAAATATGTGGTGTGATTCATCATTCAAAACTAAAACTCTTTCTCCTTGTTCTTTTAGGCTATCTTCAATTGATGATCCCGTTCTTTCATAAACTGCATGAATATTTTCTATACATATATCTCCATTTTTAATGGTCAAATTTGCATCAACAATTCTTGGATTTTTATATTTTGCACTTTTTGGAATAGACGCTTTTATTCTTGAACTTCCACTTAATGCCTCAAATTTTTCTTTTAATCCGGATTCTATTGTAAGAGACGGACACAGCACTAAAACTTTATCTACTAATCCAAAACCAAGCATTATTTGAGAGATGCCATAGATCACATAAGATTTTCCTGTTGCTGTTGCCAAATCAATATTGGCTGATAGTTTCCCTGGAAGTTGCAAGTGTTTCCTGTAATCATCTGAAGAAGAATATTTATTTTGTAACTCATGATTATTTTTATAATTTTCAGTTACTAAATCATCAGTTGATCTATATCTACCGGATGCAAAAAAAATAATTGCCTTTCTAATAGATTCTTTTTGATATTCTCTATCGCCACAAAGTTTATCTAAAAAACTTTCCCATTCATCTAAATTTAATTTTGTCGGATCATAATTTGGATTTACTTGCAAGACGAGGTCATTAGTTTTATAAACTTTTATATCTTCCATATTAGCACCATCTAAATATTGAATATTTCTTTAAATTCGTTACCATAAATATCAACATAAACAATCATTATTTTATTGCCAATTTCTTCCTTATTTAAAGGGATAACAATTTTTTTCTGTTCTCTTAGTTCTTCTCTAATGTCTTCTTCGTCTTTTTCTTTCTTGGACTTTTTAGGCAGAAGATCATCCGCAAACAATACTTGGTCCATTACAAATTCTTCTCCGTTGTAATTTGAATCAATCAGCACCATTGCTAATGTTTCAAAATTTCTCAATACTTTGCCTTCTTCGTCTTTATAATATTGGCTTTTGAATTCAGAAATTTCTATATTTACAGAGTCTTTTTTAGTTTTAATTTTGCTTTTGACTTCCGGTTGTCTAATAAAATGAAACCCTATTACCTCATCAAGATCATTTACATTTTTCTTGCTTTGCGGCTGTCTTAATTTCTGAAAAGGTATCTTATGCAATTCCTTTATAACCTGATAAGGAATTTTTAAGAAATAATATCTCAACGCATCAATCTCATGATAATCTGTTAAGAAATCAACATAATTAGCAGGAGCAATAACATAAACTCTCCCTGATATTCTTTTGCCGATAACCGCATGAATTTGTTTTAGATATTCTTCATCAACAGAAGAATCTTTGAATTTTCTATAATCAAATATTTTTACAGGGTATTCTCCTTTTCTACCATCAAACTCGAATCCTGCTATTTTAAATTTCTTTATTTCCACTTCAAAAAGCCCCGACACAAATTTCTTATATTTTTCATCCTGCAATTCAAAGATCTTTCCAAGATCATAAAGCCCAAGTTGTGTGGTAATAAAACTTTTTGCCTTTTTGTTGAATTTCTTTTTGGGTTTCTCCAAATCTTTGCTGTCTTGAATCTGCAAAATCCTTTTTTGCATTGTATAATAAGATAATTTTCCAATATCACAGACAATCCATTTTCTTCCAAGTTTTTCGGCCACTGCGGCAGCAGTGCCTGAGCCAGCGAAAAAATCAAGAACAAGATCATTCTCTTTTGTTGTTGCTTTAATAACCCTTCCAAGTAAAACTTCGGAATTTTCAGTTGGATAATTGGTAGAAAAAGAATAACCGGGTATATCTGTCCAATTTGATTCAAGTGTTTCCTCATCGCTCATTAAATATTGCAATACTTTATCTTGAGAATTACCATATACGTCAATATATTCCTTGTCAATCACTCTAATCCTTTTTTCTTTAGTGAGTAGATCTAATCTCTTTTGAGAAAATGTCCAATGTCTTCCTCGTGGAGCAATAAATTCTTTTTCCCAAAAAACCACCGAATGACTATTTTTGTTTTCTTTCGGAGAATGCATATCTAACCAATTAGAAGACTTGCTTCTTTTCTTTGATAATGGTGTAATTAAAGAGTCGTTGTTTTTAGAGTACAAGAATAAATATTCTGTGGAAGGATTAAACCTTTTATCAATAGCCCCTTGTTTATTTGCTTTATTTATAATAATTTCATTTCTAAAATTACTCTTTAAAAATATTTCATCTAATACTAATTTTATTTCATATCCAAAATTATATGCTTGCCTAACTACTATAAATCCACCATCAGTTAAAATTTCTTTTGCTAAAATTAATCTTCTTCTTAAAAATTCAACAAAATCCGCACCTTTTCTTTTTGCACTATATCCTCTCTGCCCTTTATTTCCACCATATTCATCGCCAGTTCCGAAAGGAGGATCAATATATATCAGTTTTACTTTTCCTTTTACTTTATTTTTTATAAGAGGATCTTTATTTTCGTAAACAGTTTTCAGAAATTGAAGATTATCGCCAAAAACAATCATATTCTTCCAGCCATCTTTAAATGTTTCATACTCGTCGCCATTAAAAACCTTATCTACCTGCAAAGGCACAGGAAAAACACCATCTTCATTGGCAAGCAAGTCTTCTTTTCTGATCTTACCAGCATAAACTAATTCATATTCTCTCTGTTTTGTGGGAAAAAGAAAATATTTAAATTCCTGCGGCAGATCTTTTCCATCTTGTAGAAGTTTGATAATATATTCCATCTGTTGCTTAGTAAATTTTTGGTTCATGTTTTTCATTTGAAACACCATTAAATAATATAAATTTTTCAGTTTTGCTAAACATGTAACATAAATAATTTTTCAGTTATTTGTTATAAATTATATCACAACTATATTATTTGGGCTATAAATTTTAAAAATCCTTCTTTTTTTGAAATTTTTTTATGCAGACTCCGTTTTATGGTAGCAAAATGGATACCATCAGGTTTCAAAATGATACCCTTATTGGTAGCATTTTGCTACTTCTATGGTATCAAATCGCTACCCTAACAATAACAATAAACATTAACAATATAACAACAACAAAGAGAGAGAAAAAATTACGCTGTTGCTGTTGATTTTAAAAAATTAAAAGAGAAGGGGAAAGAAAAAAAGGTGAGGGGGATAAGTAAATAATTAGCTGACTTGGATTGAGGGTCTATAATTAAATAAAGCCAGACTTAGAATGTAATTGCTAAGAAAAATTTCCGTAGCAATCAAAACTAAGTCTGGCTTTTTAATTAAATTAAAACTAACTCTGTCTGTGATCCATTTTAGAAGAGGGTCCAGGAATGAATAGTGTTATGTCAAATTTTGAGACCTGAACTTCCCATCTGAAAAATCAAGATAATTTTAAACTTTTTTATGCCACTTTCTTTAACACTTTTCTAACAATATAATCTCTATCTTCAGTTAACATCTTATAGATGACTTTAATTAATTGCCGGGCCAGGCAGCGAAGAGTATGATTATGACTTTTTCCTTCTGTTCGTTTTTTTAAGTAATAGCATTTACACTGGGGAGTGAAACTCCCCCAGCAGGAGCTGGGGGCTTCTTAAACCTATCGCAATGTTAATTGCAGTTGCCCTTTATCTTCTTTTTCTTGATGCTCAACGTAGGCGAGAATTTCTTTTTCATTTAAACCTATACACGATACACAGTATCCTCTAGACCAGATGCCGCCTTTCCTTGCATAGACTTTTTGCAAAAAAGGAAATTTCGCCTTCAGCTTTTTTGCCGATTGTGTTTTAATATACTGAATTGCATTGGCAACTGCAATTCTGGGAGGTATTACGACTACCAGGTGAACATGATCCTCCTGTACATTAACCTTTACTACCTCGATATCGGGATAAAGTTCTGGGATATTCGAAAGTATTTTCTCTGTATATTCTTTTACGCCTTTTGCAAAGATTTTTCTCCGGTATCTCGGTATCCAGACGAGGTGATATTCCGTTTTATATATAGCATGTGCGCTTTTTCTAAATCTCATACTTCATTATACCAAATGCCATCTCGTCTGGATAGCCACTACATCACCAGACAGGAGTCTGGTGTTTTATGTGGCTTAATAAAACGGATGCTGCATCCGGCCATGTTAATTAAAGTCTGCTTACATATTTTATTGGCTTTATATACTGCTTTGGCTTTGGTTACCTTTCCCGAGTCATTATTTACACAGGCAATGCCACAGTAG
>Ga0307991_1002225_pt1 | contig 13222 bp, 8 predicted proteins | sample EllFjometagen131_FD_203146 | JGI IMG/M metagenome (GOLD analysis project Ga0307991, IMG submission 203146) | Marine microbial communities from Ellis Fjord, Antarctic Ocean - #131 | ecosystem: Environmental > Aquatic > Marine > Unclassified | place: Southern Ocean | collected 2014-10-08
TATACTTCTTTTGAATAATCTAAAGCAGCCAATCTTTTATAATGTCTTAATTTTGCTTTTGATTCTCTTTCATTTTTAGCAAATAAAACTTTTGCTCTTTCTGGGAATTGTTTAGCTAATGTTGCATATCTTACTTCTCCCATTAAAAATGATTGGAATTTATCCCATATAGGTTCTTTCGAATCTATTTGTAATGGATTTTTCCCTTCTTTTTCTAATTCTGGATTAAATCTATATATTGGCCAATATCCACATTCAGTTGCCAATTTTTCTTCTTCTATAGATTTTCCCATTCCTTTTCTTATTCCATGATTAATACATGGTGCATAAGCTATTATTAATGATGGACCATCAAAAGCTTCCGCTTCTTTTAATGCTTTCAAATACTGAGCTTGATTTGCTCCTATTGATACTTGAGCTACATAAATATAACCATATGACATTGTAATTGCTCCAAGATCTTTTTTCTGTACAGGTTTTCCTGCTGCTGCAAACTTAGCTACTGCTCCTGATCTTGTTGCTTTAGAAGCTTGTCCTCCAGTATTAGAATACACTTCTGTATCTACTACTAAAATATTTACATCTTCTCCTGATGCTAATACATGATCTACTCCACCATAACCGATGTCATAAGCCCATCCATCTCCACCAAATATCCATTGCGATTTTTTAACTATATATTGTTTAAATTCTAATATTTCTTTTGCTCCATCATTATCAGATTTTTCTAATAATGGTAATAATTTTGCTTTAATTTCCTGTGTTTTTTCACCACTTTTTCTATTTGCAATCCATTCAACATACAATGCTTTAATTTCTTCAGAAACTTCATCCATTGTTTTTTCCATTACATTTTGAAGTCTATCTCTTAATGCTTCTACTCCAACTTTCATTCCTAATCCAAATTCTGCATTATCTTCAAATAATGATGAAGCCCAAGCTGGTCCTTCTCCATTAGCATTTTTACAATAAGGAGTTGATGGTGCTGATCCTCCATAAATAGAAGTACATCCTGTAGCATTAGCCACAATCATTCTTTCTCCAAATAACTGAGTAATTGCTTTAATATATGGAGTTTCTCCACATCCAGCACATGCTCCTGAGAATTGGAATAAAGGTTGTGCAAATTGACTTCCTTTTACTGTAGCTTTAGACATTTTATCATCTTTATATGTTACATTATTTGCAATATAATCCCATCTTTCTATTTCTGCTTCTTGTGTTCCTATTGGTTTCATTACCAATGCTTTTCCTTTAATTGCAGGACATACATTTGCACAAGATCCACATCCAGTACAGTCTAATGTACTTATTTGAATTTTGTAATTTAATCCTTCCATTCCTTTTCCTAATGCTTTTATTACTTTTGTTCCTTCTGGCATTTTTTTCATTTCTTCATCATCTATTAAAAATGGTCTAATTACAGCATGAGGACATACATATGCACATTGATTACATTGAATACAATTTTCAGCTTGCCATTCTGGTACATTTACAGCTACTCCTCTTTTTTCAAATGCTGTTGTTCCATTTTCAAATGTTCCATCTTCATAACCATTAAATGCTGATACAGGTAAATCATATCCTTTCACTGCATTAATTGGATCTGCTATTCTCTTAACAAATTCTGGTCTACTTTCATCAATAACAACTTTTTCAGGAATTAAATTAGCCCATTCTGGATCTATAGCTACTTCTACTAATTTTGCCGCTCCACCATCTACTGCAGCATTATTCATATTAACAATATCATCACCTTTGTGACCATATGATTTTACTATGAATTCTTTCATATATTCTTTAGCTTTTTCATATTCTACTACTTCTGCTAATTTAAAGAAAGCTGATTGCATAATTGTATTTGTTCTATTTCCTAATCCAAGTTCAACAGCTAATTTAGTTGCATTTATAATATAAAATTTAGCATTTTTTTCTGCTAATTCTTTTTTAACTTTATTTGGTAATTTTTCTACTACTTCTTCTTTACTCCAAACACAATTTAGTAAAAAAGTTCCATTTTCTTTTAAACCACTTAACATATCATATTGTCCAAGATAAGCAGCCATTGTACAAGCTACAAAGCTAGGATTTGACACAAGATATGTTGCTCTAATCGGATCTTTTCCAAATCTCAAATGAGATCTTGTTACTCCACCCGATTTTTTTGAATCATATGCAAAATAACCTTGAGCATACATATCAGTTTTATCTCCAATTATTTTTATTGAATTTTTGTTAGCTCCAACTGTTCCATCTGATCCTAGTCCAAAGAATAAACATTCTCTAACATCATCAGGTACAACTGATATTTTTTCTGCTATTGGTAATGAAGTAAATGTAACATCATCAACTATTCCAACAGTAAATCCATTTTTAGGTTCTTTTATTTTTAAATTATTAAATACTGCTAACATTTGACTTGGATCAGTATCTTTAGAAGACAATCCATATCTTCCTCCAACTATTACAGGAGCATTTTCTTTTCCATAAAATAAGTTTCTTACATCTAAGTATAATGGTTCTCCCATTGCTCCAGGTTCTTTTGTTCTATCTAAAACAGCAATATTTTTAACAGTTTTTGGTAATTCATTTATGAAATATTTTTCAGAAAATGGTCTATATAAATGAACTGCCATTAATCCTACTTTTTCACCTTTTTTTACTAAATAATCAATAGTTTCTTTTATTGTTTCTGTAACAGATCCCATTGCAATTATAATATTTTCTGCATCTTTTGCTCCATAATATGAAAAAGGCTTATATTCTCTTCCTGTTATTCTTGAAACTTCCTTCATATAGTCAGCGACTATACCAGGTACTGCATCATAAAATTTATTTTGTGCTTCTCTAGTTTGAAAATAAATATCGTCATTTTGAGCTGTTCCTCTTGTTACTGGATTTTCTGGATTTAATGCATTTCTTCTAAATTTAGCTAATGCTTCTCTATCTAATAATTTCGCCATTTCATCATAATCTATTAATTCAACTTTTTGAATTTCATGAGAAGTTCTAAATCCATCAAAAAAGTGCATAAAAGGAATTCTAGATTTTATAGCAGCTAAATGTGCTAATCCAGCTAAATCCATTACTTCTTGAACTGAACCTGCTGCTAACATTGCATATCCTGTTTGTCTTGCAGCATAAATATCTGAATGATCTCCAAAAATTGATAATGCTTGTGCTGATAATGATCTTGCACTAACATGAATTACTCCTGGTAATAATTCTCCTGCCATTTTATACATATTTGGTATTTTTAATAATAACCCTTGTGATGCTGTATAAGTTGTTGTTAAAGCACCTACTTGTAAAGAACCATGTACTGTTCCTGCTGCTCCTGCCTCTGATTGCATTTCTACTAACTTAACTGGATTTCCAAATATATTTTTTTTACCTTTTGCTGCCCACTGATCAGTATATTCTGCCATTGGTGATGATGGTGTTATTGGATAAATCCCTGCCACTTCTGTGAATGCGTATGATGCATATGCTGCAGCCATATTCCCATCCATTGTTTGCATTTTTTTTGCCATTAATATAAACCTCCTCATTTTTTCCCAAAATTATTTAAAATTTAGGGTACTATTATTTCTAAAATGTAGCCAGATATGAAGCTTCACTGGTTATTAAATAATACATGACTACATCTTTATTAGCTAATTACTTTTTTAACTCTAAACAAATATTATTTTACTCTCATTTTTATTAAAAGTCAATATAATTATTTGACTAAATCATATGTATCTTTTGCTATCATATATTCTTCATTTGTAGGCATTACCACAACTTTTACTTTTGATTTTTTTGTTGAAATTATTCCTCTTTCTCCAACAATTGAATCATTCACTTTTTTGTCTAACTCTATTCCTAACCAAGCAAGCTTATTTACTATTTTTTCTCTCATAATAAATGAGTTTTCTCCTACTCCAGCTGTAAATACTATAACATCTACACCTTCCAAAATAGCCACATAAGATCCTATATATTTTAAAATTCTATTAGTAAACATCTCTAATGTTATCATTGCCTTTTCTTTACCTTCTTCTGCTGCATCTATGACCTCTCTTAGATCACTAGAAATTCCTGAAACTCCTAATATTCCACTTTCTTTATTCAATATCTTATCTAATTCTTTGGGAGTTAAATTCTCCTTTTCCATCAAAAAAGATGTTATTGCTGGATCAATATCTCCACATCTGGTTCCCATCATCAAACCCTCTAACGGAGTAAATCCCATTGAAGTATCTAATACTTTTTCTCCATTTATTGCTGTAATACTTGCTCCATTTCCAATATGACAAGTTATCATTTTTAAGCCTTCTATATCCTCATTTAAAAATTCAGCTGTCTTTTGTGATACATATTTATGAGAAGTACCATGAAAACCATATCTTCTAACTCCATATTTTTCATAGTATTTATATGGTAATGCATATAAATACGATGACTTTGGCATTGTTTGATGAAACGCTGTATCAAATACTGCTACCTGAGGAGTATTTGGCATCATTTCTTTACAAGCTATAATTCCACCCTTATTTGCAGGATTATGCAAAGGTGCTAATGCTTCACATTCTTCTATTGCTTTAAAAACTTTATCATCTATCAATGCTGATTCTGAAAAATTTTCACCACCATGTACAACTCTATGACCTATTGCATTAATTTCATCTACTGTTTTTAAAACTGCTAATTCTCCTTTTGTTAACAAATCAATTACTAATTCTAATCCTTTTTTGTGATTTTCAATATCTTTAATTAGTCTTTCTTTTTTACCTTTTGCTTTATACCTTATTATGCTATCTTTCAAACCAATTCTTTCTATTACCCCTTGTGCCATAACACTATTATCTTTCATATTAAAAACTTGATATTTTAAAGATGAACTTCCACTATTTAATACTAAAATATTCATTAAGCTACCTCCTAGAAATTATTTTGCTTCAAGTGCTGTTATTGCAACAACATTTACTATATCTTCCACATTACATCCCCGAGACAAATCATTTACTGGTTTTGCCAATCCTTGTAATAAAGGACCATATGCTTCTCCTCCAGTTAATCTTTGCGACAATTTATATGCAATATTTCCTGCATTTAAATCTGGAAATACTAATATATTTGCTTTTCCTGCAACCTTACTTCCTGGTGCTTTTTTGGCTCCAATTTCTGGAACTAATGCTGCATCTCCTTGTAATTCACCATCAAATTCAAAATCAACATTTCTTTCTTTTAATATTTCAGAAGCTTTTATTACTTTATCCACAGATTCGTGTTTTGCACTTCCCTTTGTTGAAAATGATAACAATCCTACTTTTGGTTTCATTTCTGCTAATAAAATTCCTAATTCTGATGCTGATTCTGCTATATCTGCTAATTGATCTGCAGTCGGATTAGGAACTACTCCACAATCTGTATATATCAAAACTCCATTATCCCCAAATTCTTTTTTTGGTATAACCATCAAAAAAGAACTTGATACAGTTCTAATCCCTTTTTTGGTACCAATTACATGTATTGCAGCTCTTATTACATCAGAAGTTGGTGAATTTGAACCTGCTACCATACCATCAGCATCTCCTAATCTAACCATCATTGCACCAAAATATCTTGGTTCTGTCTCTAATATTTTTTTAGCTTGTTCAACTGTCATTCCTTTTTTGGCTCTTATTTCTGCCAACTTTTCAGAATATTCTCCCATTTTTTCATAATTTTGAGGATCAATAATTTCAACATTCTTTAAATCAACATTTAATTCTTTTGCTTTTAAAACTATTTCTTTTTCATTCCCCAATAAAGTTACCTCTGCTATTTCCCTCTTTATGATCAACTCCGCTGCTTTTAAAACCCTTTCGTCTTCACTTTCAGGTAAAACTATTCTTTTTGTTAATTTCTTTGCCTTAGCAATAATATTTTCTATTACTCCCATCTCATCCTCCTCTATTTTTTTGTTAAGTATATTTTAACATATTTATATAACTATTTACAAGTCATTTTTTAAAATTTTTTCAATCTTTTCTTTTAGCTCTTCTAATTTGAATGGTTTTAATAAATAATTATTCAAATTATACTTCTCCACCACCTCAATATCTTTCGTTAATTTTCTTGCTGATAAAATTAAAATTTTTTTGCTTTCTATTTTAAATTTTTCGATTAATATCTCTATAAAATCTAAACCATTTCTTATTGGAATTACTATATCTGTTATTATTAAGTCGTACTTTACACCTTCTTCTAAATAATTTTCTGCTTCGTATGTATCATTTGCCAATGTAATTTTATAACCTATTTTTTCTAAATTTACTTTTATTATATTTCTTATAAACATTTCATCATCAATTACTAAAATATGTTTCATTTTGCCTCCAAGCATTCTAGATTAAATTTAATGTTATCTTTTAATCCTTTGTATAATTTTAAATTTATTTCTAAAAGAGATTTCAAATCCTGACTTTTTTGACTCTCTTTCATTACTTTTGCAATTATTGGTTGACTTATATTGTTTATAAATTTCGATGTTACTATTTCTTTTTTAATTTGAGCTTCTATTCTTTCTAATTTTTTTAAATCTTTCTTATTTTTAATTATATTTTCAGTTTCCTTAATTGCTTTTTCTAAAATTTTAGCTAATTTTTCTAAATCTGATTTTAACATCATTTTTTCTTTTTCTAATTCTTGAATTTTATTTACCTTATTTTTAGAATTACTTTTTAATAATTTATCAAAATCAACTTCTGAATTCTCTATATAATTAAAATATACATCTTTTATCTCTCTTACTTCTGTTCCTTTTATCTTTGCTCCACCTTCAGTACAATCAAATACAATTAGTTCTTCATTTTCTTTTTTATCTTTTAAAATAAAACGTTCGAAAAATTCTTTAAATGTTTTAAATTTTATATCTGAAATAACTTTTCCTCCATAAATATCTTCTATCTCAAAATTATAACCTGAAGTAATTTCATCTTTTTCGTAAACTGTACTCGAAGCATGTGTTTTTCCTCCAGAATAAGCTAAATCTTGACCCATTAATATAATAGGATTCCCTCCCATTTTCACTGCAAAATCATACCCTGTCAAAGCTACTGTTCCACCACTTTTAATAAATCCTTTTTTACCTAAAATTTCTTCTCCCCACGCACTAATAATATCAGTTGATGCAAATACAATTTTTTCACCTATATGATGATCCAATATCTTTGTGTTTATCATCAACTCGTATAAAATTGGTATTTTTTCATATTTAACTCTTCTAAAGTGTTCCCAATTTGCTTCACCAGCATCTAAACTTACTATTAAATCTGGAATTATTTTTTCTTTTTCCAATTTTTTTAAAACTGTACCAACCGCAATAATAATTGCTTTATTTTTTACCCAATGTAAATATTTTATATTTTTATCCAACGAAGGACCTGCTGCCACTATTATTATTGGTTTATTTTTAAATTTTTCAAAAAAAAATTCTGCTCCTATTGAATTTGCAAAGTGCTTTAAATTATAAAATCTATTTTTTTGCCATAATTTAGAAAATTCAAAAATTGTTGCACTATTTACTAAATGTGTACTTAACATATTTCGTATATACTCATATATTTTATTATATTTTATTTTATCTCTTTCATATTCAATTTTATGTTTTACAATTTCGTATTCGGGAACTAACCCTACTTTAAAATGTTTTTCCAACTTTTCTAATATCCTATATTTTTGATTTGGTGTAAATATATATATATTCCTTTTTTTGAATATTTCTGTGAAATCTCTATTTTTCAACGCTTCTTTCAATATCTGCAAATCTTCTTGAAATATAAAAATATCGACATCGTCACTCACTTCTTTAGAAATTTCTTCGACATAGTAACCAAATCCAAATCCAAAAACTAAAATTATTTTTTTGTTTTTTAATTCTATTTTTTTTATTATTTTTTCCGCCTCTATCTTCGGCTTATATAAGCTATGTAACAATTTCCCATCTACTTTTATCGTATAATTTTCATCTTTTGTTTTTAAAACTTCAATTCCATTTTGTTCTTGGGGTAATTCTTTCAATTTATTATATAATTCAATGTTTTGTTGAGCAATAAATTTTAAATTTTCTAGTAGCATAAATTATTCCCCCCATTAATTTTATTCAAAAATAGCTTTAATAAATTCTTTTGGTTCAAATTTTCTTAAATCTTCTATTCCTTCTCCAACTCCAATATATTTAACTGGTTTTTTTAATTCTTCTGATATTGAAAAAACTATCCCTCCTTTCGCTGTCCCATCTAATTTTGTAATTATAAATCCTGTTAACTCTGTAACTTCATTAAATACTTTTGCTTGAGTTAAAGCGTTCTGTCCTGTAGTTCCGTCAATTACTAAAATGCTTTCATACGTCTCTTCTCCAATTTCTTTTTTGATTATTTTATTTATTTTTGATAATTCTAACATCAAATTATTTTTATTATGTAATCTTCCCGCTGTATCTAATAATACAATATCTGCTTTTTGCTTTTTTGCTATTTTCAAAGTATCAAATACAACAGCTCCTGGATCTGTTCCATGTGCATGTTTTACTATTTCAACTTCTGCTCTATTAGCCCATTCTTCTAATTGTTCTATTGCTGCTGCTCTAAATGTATCTGCTGCACCTAAAATTACTTTTTTTCCTTCTTTTTTATATTTCATTGCCAATTTGCCGATTGTTGTCGTTTTCCCTACTCCATTTACTCCAACCACTAATACAACATTCATTTTATTTTTCACAAGTTTTAATTCAGTTCCTTCTTCTATCAAAAAAGATGCCATTACATCTTTTAATACATCATATACTTTTTCTGGATCTTTTATTTTATTTTCTCTAACTCTTTCTTCCAATGATTCTACTATTTTTAAAGTCATATTGAATCCAATATCTGATTGTATTAATAATTCTTCTAATTCTTCATACATTTCATCATCTATTATGCTTCTTCCTGAAAATAATTTTTTAATTTTTCCAAATAATCCATTTCGACTTTTGCTTAATTTTTCTTTTAAATTTTGAAACAAACCTTTTTTATTTTTTTTAAGCTCTTCATCTTTATCAAAAACTTCTTTTTTGATTTCTTTTTCTTCACTTTCTATACTCTCATCTTTTTTCTCTAATTCTTTTTTTTCTTTCTTTTTTATATTTCCTGTAACTTCTTTTGGTTCAGATTCTATTTTTTCAATTGCTTTTTCTAGTGTTTTTTTGATTTCTTTTTCTTTTTTATCCATTTTTTTTTCTATAATTTTATTTTCAACAACTTTATTCTTTTCTTTTTTCTCTTCTTGCTTTTTCTCTTCTTTATTTTCTTCTTTGACTTCTTCTTGTTTTTCATTAGTTTTTTCTATTTCTTTTTCTTCATATCTTACTTCTTTTTTCTTCTTACCAAATCCATTAAAAAATTTCTTTATTCCCATTTTTCACCTCATTTTATTATTTTGAATTTTTTCACGAAACAAAACCGCTTCATTTGTATAAAGCGGTTTATTTTTTCTTAGTAATAATTCTATAAAAAATAACATTCTTAATTTTTATTTATAATTTTAATTATAAAACTTTTTGTAATCTTTTTATTCCTTCTTTTATTTCTTCCATTGAAGTTGCATATGAAAATCTAATATACTTGTCTTTTCCAAATGCTATACCTGGAACTATTGCAACTTTTGCTTCTTCCAATACATAATCACAAAATTCTTTACTTGTCATATTATAATTTTCAATATTTCCCATTATATAAAATGCACCTTTTGGCTTTTCTGATAATTTTAATTTTTTTATCTTTTTTAATTCTTCATACATAAAATCTCTTCTTTTCTTGAACTCGTCAATCATTGGTTTTAATTCTAAATCTGATAATTTTAAAGCTTCCGTTGCTGCTTTTTGAGCTATACTATTTGGATTTGAAGTTGTGTGTCCTTGAAATCCATTAATTAAATCAACTATTTTTTTATCTGCTGCCAAATACCCTATTCTCCAGCCAGTCATAGCATATGCTTTTGAAACACCATTCACAACTATTGTTCTTTTTTTTATTTCTTCTGATAACGATGCAATAGAGATATTTTCACCTTCATATAATAATTTTTCATAAATTTCATCAGAAATTACAAACAAATCATTTTTTATTGCTAATTTTGCAATATCTTCTAATTCTTTTTTGGAAAAAGTATTTCCTGTTGGGTTATTTGGATTATTTAAAATAATTGCTTTTGTTTTATCTGTCAATTTCTCCTCTAACTTTTTTGATGTCAACTTAAAATTTTCTTCAATTCTAGTATCGACAAATACTGGTTTTCCTCCAACCAATTTAACCATTTCTGGATAACTAACCCAATATGGAGCTTGAATCAAAACTTCATCACCTTCATTTAAAATTGCTGATAACACATTATATAATGAATGTTTTGCTCCATTTGAAACGACTATATTTTCTGGTGTATAATCCAAATCATTATCTTTTTTCAATTTATTTATTATAGCCTTTTTTAATTCAGCTATCCCCGAAACATTTGTATAATGAGTAAATCCTTTATCTATTGCTTTTTTGGCAACTTCTCTTACTTTTTTAGGAGTATCAAAATCAGGTTCTCCTGCTCCAAAAGATATTATATTTTCTCCTTTAGCCCTCAATTCATTAACCTTTTTAATTACATCTAATGTTGCAGATGGCTCAATTTCTAACAGTTTTTTTGACAGTATCATTCTATTCTCCTTTTTCAATTTTCATTCTTTCTGCTTGTGATTTACTCAAGTAAAATGGTTCTAACTCATATATATTATCTTCTTTTTTATTTATTGCTAACTCTGCCAAATGTGATGCTCTCAAAAAAGAATTTGATAAACTTGTAAAATTTAATTTTTCTCCAAACTTTTCCTTAATAAATTCCCTATAAACTACACTACCTCTTCCTGTTAAAATCACTTCATTTAAATCACAGTTTTCCAATATTTTTTCTAAATACTCTGCTCCGTATTCTTCTATCCTTTTTATTGCTCCATTTTCATATTTATACATAGAATAATAGACTCTTGTCTTTCTTGCATCTATCAAAGGTATTACTATTTTATCTGTTTCAGATACATTCTGTACTAATGTATCTAAAGTATTTATTCCAACTAAAGGTTTTTTTAAAGAATAGGCAAGTCCTTTAGCTGTGCCTAAACCCACTCTTATTCCTGTAAAAGAACCGGGTCCCAATCCAACTGCTATTTTATCAATCTCTTCTTTTTTTATTCCTGAAAATTCAAACAAACTATTTATTTCCTTAATTAATGTATCTGAGTGATTCATTTTTACCTGCAATGTGATTTCAGATATTATTCCTTTTTCGCTATCAAAAATAACAACTGAGCCTATTTTCGTTGTTGTTTCAATTCCTAAAATCAACATATTTTAATATCTCCTTTTTTCGATTATCATTTCCAATATAATCTATTTTTATATATCTACTTTCATCATTACAATATTCTAATGTGATTTCTATATATTCTTCAGGTAATTCTTCTTTTATTAAATTAGCCCACTCTATTATCAAAACTCCATCATTATTTACATAATCTTCATAACCTATCTCATATATTTCTGAAGGATCTGATATTCTATATACATCAAAATGATATACATTAAATTTTTCTAATTCATACTCTCTTACATAAGTAAAGGTTGGACTTTTAATTGTTTCTATTATTCCTAATCCTTCCGCTATTTTCTTTACAAATGTTGTTTTCCCTGTTCCTAAATCTCCAATTAATGCTATTGTATCGTTTTTTTCTAATATTTCACTTATTTTTTTTGCCAATTGATCCATTTCTTTAAAATTAATTTTTTTTCTCATTTTTCATAATCTCCATATCTTAAAAAGTTGTTTCTGCTAATTTATATGCAGTTAACACTTTAATAAAAGTTTCAAGTATATCAAGTAATCTTTGTCTCATATCCTTTATTTCTTTTTCTAACTTAGGTATAACTATTATATCTCCTGCTTCTATCTTGATTGATTTACAAAGTTTCCTAGTTTGTACTTTTCCATTATATTTTATAACATGTATTTTTTTATTATTTGAATCCTCCGTAAATCCTCCTGCAGCATCAATATAATCATTCAAATTCATTTTTCCATCATATATAATAATTCCTGGTAAATATACTTCCCCTTTTACTTTTATAGAGTTGGGAACTTTAGGTATATTTATACAATCTCCATCTTTTAATATTATTTCTTGATTATACCTTTTTTGATTTTCATTGTATGTTATATTATTTATTCTTATTAACATTTCTTCTGGTATTTCTAATCCATTTTTTAAAATATCTAATTTTTCCTCTTGAGTTAAATTTGCATTTATCTTTTCAACCCTTGTAAAATTTATTCCTTTCAAAAAAGCTTTTTCTTTAAATCCTCCTGCCCTTTTTATTACTTGATTTAAAGTCTCATTTTTCAAAATAGAATACATTCCTGGATAATTAAATTCCCCTTTTAAACAAACTATTTTTGTAGTTTCCCAATTAGGCAAAGTTCTGATGAAAACTTGGTCATACTCTTCTAAAATAAAATTAGGTTCTTTATTTAAATCAATATTTATTTTTTCTTGACCTTCTCCATTAATTTTATTTCTTACTATTTCAACTTCTGTTTTATCTGAACTTCTTTTTAGTCCTTTCGAATGAAATATCAAATCTTTTATTGTCATCCCATTATAATAATCATATTCACCTGGGCTTCTTACTTCACCATACACATTAACTTTTATATTGTCCGTAATCTCACTATATCTATATATTCTTAATGTATCATATTTTTCTAATTCTATATCTGCTTTTTCATCTCCATTTAATATATCATTTAAATTAATATTAATTACTGTTATTCCTCCATCATCTAATACTCTATATATATCAGCCCTCTTTAAATATACTCCTTTTTCTTTTAATCCTTTTGCCTGAAATATTAAATCCGATACTTTCCTATTATTTTCATATAATGGATAACTTCCAGGATTTCTTACCGCTCCCATTACTTGTCCATAATCTCTTGTTTCTATTTCATCATACGAATATATTTTTAATGTATCATTTTTTTTTAATTTTATATCTGCTTTTTCATTTCCATTCAATGCTTCTTCTAAATTTATTTTTATTATTTCTATTTTCCCATCTGATTTAATTCTATATAAATCTGCTCTTTCTAAATAAACATTTTGTTCTTTTATCCC
>Ga0307991_1002227_pt1 | contig 13212 bp, 11 predicted proteins | sample EllFjometagen131_FD_203146 | JGI IMG/M metagenome (GOLD analysis project Ga0307991, IMG submission 203146) | Marine microbial communities from Ellis Fjord, Antarctic Ocean - #131 | ecosystem: Environmental > Aquatic > Marine > Unclassified | place: Southern Ocean | collected 2014-10-08
GCTTCCAATATTTCATCTATCACTTCATCTTTACAAAAAAGAGCTCCATTTGTTATTATTGCAACCTTTGTATCTGTAATTTTTTTTATTTCTTTTATTAAATATCCTATTTTAGAATTTAAAAGTGGTTCTCCTGAACCTGCAAAAGTTATAAAATCTAAATATGGTTTTTTTTTCAAATAATCCTTTAATTCTGTTAATACAGTCTCTGTATTTACATATTCCCCTCTTTTTGTTATTGTTTTTGGAGTTTTTCCTACTTCACAATAAACACAATCAAAATTACATGTTTTTAAATTTATTAAATCTACTCCTAATGAAACTCCTAATCTTCGAGATGGTACTGGTCCAAATATATATTTATATTCCATTTTCTTCTCCCTTTTTTTATAAAATTTTAATATCCTTTTTTGATAATACAAGTGGCAATAAATCTCTGTAATCTTTAAATTCTCTTTCTTCATTTTCTATTTTACTAAAATTAAATTTGAATATTCTTAAAAATAAAAATGTTAATCCTGCTCTATCCAAACTTAAATTTAGATTTTCTTTTTCTATTTTTTCTAATTTTCTTACACTTTGATAACCTTCCAAAAAAGCATTCACATATATTTTTTTATATTCTCCAAAATTATTATATATCCAAAAATTCAACACTATTGCAATATCATGAATAAATACATCTGTCATCGCATCATTAAAATCTATTATTCCAGATATTTCACCATTTTTTGAAAACACATTATCGGGAAATATATCATTATGGATAATTCCTTTTGGTAATTTTTCCATATCCATAGTTTTAACTTTATTTATTTTATTCATTATTATTTCATAATTTTCCTTTAAAATTCCTTTTAATTTTTTTTCATCTACTAATAATTCATTTAATAAATAATTCAATTCAATTTTTTCATTTCTAATTAAAATTTTATTTTTAGATAAATTATGCATTTTTGCTAACATCTCACCAAATTCATATAATATTTTTTCTGTAATAGTTTCAACTTCCTTACCTTCTAAAAAGCTAAAAATTGCACTCATTTTATTTTCTACAAAAAAATAATCTTCACCTTTTTTATTTCTTAATACATTTGGACAAGGAATATCATTATCATTCAAAAAAGATAAAAATTTCAGTTCTTCTTTTTCAAATTTCAAATCTCTTTTACCTTCTAATATTCTTAATATATATTTTCCATTTGTTGTTTTTAAAAGATAATTTGTATTCATAATTCCTTTGGTAATTCCTTGATATTCTGTTAACTTTCCTAAATTATAATCTTCTATTATTTTTTCTATCTGTTTTTTATCTAGTTTTGTATATACTGCCATTTATTTTCTCCAATCTATCTATTTTTTACCAAGCCACTCTTATTACTTCTTCATAAGTAGTTTCCCCTTTTTTGACTTTCAACATTCCATCTTCTTTTAAATCTGACCAACCTTCACTTTTCAAATTTGCTTTTATTTCAAAATTACTTTTTCCTCTTAATACGTCTTCTTTTGTTTTTTCATTAATTATAAATAATTCGTGGATACTTGTTCTTCCTTTATATCCTGTTCCAAAACAAAAATCGCATCCTTTTCCATAATAAGTTTTTTCTCCATTATCCAAAATTTTTTCCGTTTTACAATAAGGACATATTGTTCTAACTAATCTTTGAGCCAATACTCCTATTAATGATGATGTTATTAAATATGGCTCTATCCCCATATCTACAAGTCTTGTTACAGAGCTTATTGCATCATTTGTATGCAAGGTTGCAAAAACCAAATGTCCAGTTAAAGATGCTCTTATTGCTATTTCCGCTGTTTCTTTATCTCTAATTTCTCCTACCAAAATTATATCTGGATCTTGTCTCAAAATAGCTCTTAATCCTTCTGCAAAAGTAAATCCGATATCACTTTTAACCTGTATTTGAGATATACCATCTAATTGATATTCAACTGGATCTTCTATTGTTATTATTTTTTTTTCTTGATTATTTATTTCTTTTATAGCTGAAAATAATGTGGTAGTTTTTCCCGAACCCGTTGGACCCGTTACCAATATTATACCGTTTGGTCTTTTTACTAAATCTCGAAAATCATCTAGTTTTTCTTTTTCCATTCCTAATTTTGCTAATTCCATACTACTTTTTTGATTTGCTAATATTCTTATTACTATAGATTCTCCATTCACCGTTGGCAAAACTGATATCCTTAAATCTTGTTCTTGTTCTCCAGTTTTTATTTTTATTCTTCCATCTTGTGGCAATCTTTTTTCTGCTATGTCTAAATCAGACATTATTTTTATTCTGGAAACAATAGCCAAATATATACCTTTAATACTTGCTGGAAGTGGTACATTATGTAATACACCATCTATTCTATATCTTAATTTCACTTCTTTTCGCAATGGTTCAAAATGAATATCAGTAGCTCCTCTTTTATATGCATCTAGTATGACTTTATTTACAAATCTTATTATTTCTGCACTATCCTTATTATCATCTATTTTATATTCAGAATTTTTTATATTTAATGTTTCGCTCATTTGATAAAGCATTCCCGAACCTACTCCAAAATATTTATTTGTCAATAAATAAAAATCTTCCTCCGTTATTTTAATTGGAATAATCCTTTTTTTTAATTGTGCTTTCAACCTCATAATAATTCTTGTATCATTTGGATTTAACATAGCCACATAAACTTCGCTTGCTGTAGTTTTATAAGATAATATTTTTTCTTGATGAACTAATTTTTCATCTAATAATTTTATTGCTTCTTTTTCTACTTTTGTTTTTTTTATATCAAATTCTTCCATTTTTCCTCCTTAACCTTAAAAAAAAATTTAATTTTAATAAATTCAGTTCAACTTATTACTAATATTTTGCAATTATAATTTTTTTATAAAATAAATCCTTGGTTGAATTTATCGAACAAAATACAATAAAAAAATATGAAGGCATTATTTTGATTACAATTAAACTACAATTAATTAATATATAATTTATATTTACTACTAACCTATAGTTATTATAACATTTTTTTTTATTTTTTTCATCATATTATTTTCTTTAAATTTTTATTTAAAAATTACAAATTTAATCGGGTGACAAAAAAGTTTTTTCTTGCTATAATTAAACAATAATTAAAATGAGGTGATAATTTTGAAAAAAGATGGTAGTGAAGTAATTATAAATTTTTTAAATAAAAAAAATATGAAGATAATTCAAAGAAATGATTATCTAAATTTTTCTTTAGATTCTGTTTTAGTTGCAAATTTTATGAGAGTAAATAGAAAAATCAAAAAAGTTATTGACTTAGGCACTGGAAATGGCGTTATTCCTATGATTTTAGGACAAAATAAATATCTTGATATTACTGGTATCGAAATACAAAAAACTTCTGCAAATCTTGCTAATAGAAATATCGAATTAAATAATTTAGAAAAAAATATTAAAATTATTACAAATGATATTAAAAATTTCAAATCTCTTTTTAAAGCTCAATCATATGATTCTGTTATCTGCAATCCTCCTTTTTTCAAATTAAGTGAAAATAAAAATCAACTTAATAATTTAGAACAATTATCAATTGCTAGACATGAAATCAGTATTACACTTGAGGATATCTTAGAAGCCACATCATATTTATTAAGAAGTAATGGCTATTTTACTATTGTACATAGGACAGAACGAGTTTTAGAAATTTTTGATCTTATGAGAAAATATAACATTCAACCCAAAAAAGTTCAATTTTGTCATTCTAAATTAAAAAAACCCTCTAAAACAGTTCTAATAGAGGGAATTAAATTTGGAAAAAACAATTTAGAAGTTTTGCCTCCAATTTATACACATAATGAAAATGGAGAATACTCTAATCTTGTTTTAAATATGTTTAATTAAGTCTTTCTAAATTTGATTTAATCTTTTTTGATATCTTTATTCTCAAACATATCAACAATTTTTTCTGTGATTTCAGATTTATCAAACCCTTTTATTTTTCCAGCTGAAATAAATTTTGTAGTTTCTAGTTCTGTGAAATCCTGTGGCTTTACTACGCTTGGATGTTTATCAAATATTCCTATTTCTGCTAATTCTAATAATGTAGCTACAAATTGAGAACAAAAATATCTATCCCTTCTTTCCCATTCTGTTCCAAAAAAAGCAGTAAACAAACCTAAAAAATTATATTTAAAATTCTTTCTATTTCCTTCAAACCATTTTAATCCGATTTTAAGCTTTTCAAATTCTAAATTAGTAATTTCCATTGCATATAAAGAATATTTTGTATTAGGAAATTTTTCAAAAAATTTACCATCTAACTCTTCTTTTACAAAAGTTCCTATTAACGGATTGGAAACATATTTCCTTCCAAAACTATATACTGAATTTAAATCTGGCTGAAATCCTATTGAAACATGGCTATAAGGAACTTTTGTGAATTTTTTTATCATTTCGCCTAATAAAGAACCAGAATGAGTTAATAAAAAATAAATTATTTTGGTATCATTTTTATTATCTATCCCATTTAAAGTCATTGCAATTCCTTCTCCTTTTTTGATAATTTAGACAATTCGTATATTCATTATACTACAAAAGGTACATACAAATCAAGAATATTTTTTCTTTAATTTATAACTTCTTATTATTCAGATACAAACATTACAAAAAAGGATTTTAATTTTGTTCTTATTTCAAATAAAAGCTGGTAAATATCCAGAGTTGTTCAATGCTAGATAAAATAAAATTTATACTCTACTTATTGAAAAATAAGATGCGCGAGATAGACCTCATCCCCCAACCCCTTCTCCTATCTTAGGAGAAGGGGTTGGGGGATGAGGTCTGAAAAGGGTAATTATATGAATTCAAAATTCAAAAGGATAACATTGAACAGCCCTGGACGAGCGTACTTACTTTTGCAGTACAATCATTTATATTCTAAATAATCTTTTAATTGGAAAATTAAAATTGTTAAAAAAAATATTAAAAAAGAGATGTAGCAACGCTACATCTCTAATAAAAACTACAATTATTTATATAATGGAAATCTTGCTGCCAATTTATTAACGTCCTCTTTTACTTCATTTAGTATTTTTTCATCATCTACATTTTCAATTACTCTAACTATTAGTTCTGCAATTTTTCCCATTTCAGGTTCTTTCATTCCTCTTGTTGTAATTGCTGGAGTTCCTATTCTTATTCCACTTGTTATAAATGGTTTTTCTGGATCAAATGGTATTCCATTTTTATTAACAGTTATTTCTGCTTTTACTAAAGCCTCTGCTGCTTTCTTCCCTGTAATATTTTTAGCTCTTAAATCAACTAACATCAAATGATTATCTGTTCCACCAGAAACTATTCTCAATCCTTTTTCTTCTAGTTTCATTGCTAATTCTTTTGCATTTTTTATAACTTGTAATTGATATTCTTTATATTCTGGTTGTAATGCTTCTTTAAAAGCAACTGCTTTTGCTGCAATTATATGCATTAAAGGTCCACCTTGTATTCCAGGAAAAATAGTTTTATTTATCTTTTTAGCTATTTCTTCATTATTTGTCATAATCATTCCACCTCTAGGACCTCTTAATGTCTTATGAGTAGTTGTTGTAACTACATCTGCATACGGAACTGGAGATTGATGTAAACCTACTGCAACTAAACCAGCTATATGAGCCATATCAACAAATAAATATGCTCCAACTTCTTTTGCTATTTCTCCAAACTTTTTAAAATCAATAGCTCTAGGATATGCACTAGCTCCTGCTACTATAATTTTAGGCTTGTTTTTCAAAGCTATTTTTCTAACTTTTTCATAATCAATAATTTCTGTATTTTTTTCAACTCCATAAGTAACTACATTGTATAATTTTCCAGAAAAATTGACACTCAAACCATGAGTTAAATGACCTCCATGAGCTAAACTCATTCCCATTATTGTATCTCCAGGTTTAATCAATGCCATATATACTGCCATATTTGCTTGTGATCCAGAATGAGGTTGTACATTTACATATTTTACATCAAATAATTCTTTCGCTCTTTCTATTGCCAATGATTCAGCTATATCCACAAAATGACATCCTCTATAATATCTTTTATCTGGATATCCTTCTGCATATTTATTAGTCATTACACTTCCTGCTGCTTCCATTACAGCTTTTGATACAAAATTTTCTGATGCTATTAATTCTATTCCTGTTTCTTGTCTTTCTTCTTCATTTAAAATTGCATCTGCTATTTCACTATCCATTTTTTTTAAATATTCTAAATTCATTTTTTCCTCCTAAAAATATATTATTTTTTTGAAAATATTATTCTTATTTCTCCAGGGTTTAATATATAATGATAACTTTGTGGTATAAACTCCAATCTATTATGTGGAGATATATCCTTTATTGTTTTAAATGTAAATAATTCACTTATTTTATTTATCTTTATTTCTTCTTTTTCCTTGAAATTCATATTAATTATTATTAACACTTCTTCTCTGTTATCCAAACTTTTTTTTGCAATAAAAATATTTTTGTTATCTGAATCTACAATATATAAATTGCTTTCTTTATTAAAAATATCATACGAATCTTTTATTTCATTTATCATCTTAATATATTCTTTTATATCAAAATTGACTTCTAATTTTTTATTCTCCCATTCCTCTAATTCATTTAATTTCACTCTAGAACCATATTCATATCCAACTGGAATCATAACTGAAGAATTCATTAAAGCTGCCAATGTATACCAAATTTTAGAAGCATTTACATTTAGCTTATATTTTTCACATATCTGTTCTGTTCCATAATTTTCTGGAAAACTTATTAATTTAGTTAAGTTTTTCAATTTATAATGTTGCTCTATAAACCAAATTGATGACATATCCCACCATTTCAAACTTGTGAACATATAATCTATTCCCGTTCTTGCTAAATCTTCCATATCAGAAATTTCTGCCCCTAAATTATCTCCAATAAAAATTATTTTTTTATTTTCTTTTTTGATTTCTTCTAATAAATATCTTATAAATTCCATATTAATTTCACAGGCATTTCCTATATAAAATCCATCAACTCCAATATCAAGATAATAGATTAATACTTTTTTTATATATTCCCAAACTTCTTTGTTTTCTGTATCTAATTCAATTAAATCTTGCCATTCCATAGAATTATTACCATCTTCATTAAAAGTTTTTTTAACTTTTCCATCTTCATATTTATACCAATCAGGATGTTCTAATAAAATTTCTGCATCAATTGCAGTATGAGTTAGTATTACTTCTAATACTATTTTTATTCCTTTTTCATGGGCTAAATCTATAAATTTTTTGAATTGCTCAATTGAAGACAACTCTGAATCCAATGAAATAAATTCATCATCTATTTCAAAAAAATTTTGAGGTGCATATAAATTTTTTGAATATCCTTTTTTGTAAATTGGATTTATATATATATGATTAAATCCCATATATTTTATTTCATCTAAACATTCTTCCCACTTGTCCATTTCACCTATTATTCTGGGAACTAAATTATATAATTTTATCCCTATTTCCACTGTCATCACTACCTTTTTTGATATAGTATTTACAAAATCTACAAGTATTGCGTCCTATTATTACATTTGTTTTTTTACATTTATATACTTTTCTTTTTCGTCCACAAGAATAACATTTTTCTAGAGATGAAACTTTATATATACAAGACATACCATACCTCTTTAATATTCTGTTTATTTTTATTCTACCATATTTTATTTCATTTTACAAACTTTATTCCCTACTTTAATTTCACCTATTTTATATGCTTCTTCTCCTATTTCTTTCAATAATTCCAATACTTTTTCTTGATCTTTTTTGGCAACAATTACCATCATTCCTATTCCCATATTAAAAGTTTTATACATTTCATTTTCTGCAACATTTCCTAATTTTTGAATCAATTTAAAAATTTCTGGTAATTTATATGATGATTTATCTATTTCTGCATCAACATTATTCGGTAATATTCTTGGAACATTTTCAGTAAATCCACCACCAGTTACGTGAACTAATCCTTTAATCTTTACATCTTTTTTGATTTTTTCTATTGCTTTTACATAAATTTTAGTTGGAGTTATCAATTCTTCTCCCAATGTTTTACCTAGTTCATCTACATATCTATCTAATGACCAATCTAATTTTTCTATAAATAATTTTCTTACCAGCGAATAACCGTTACTATGTATCCCTGATGAAGTTATTCCAATTATTACATCTCCGTCACTTATTTTAGTTCCATCTATTATTTCACTTTTTTCTACAACTCCTACAGAAAATCCTGCAATATCATATTCTCCGTCACTATAAAAACCTGGCATTTCTGCTGTTTCTCCACCAATCAATGCACATTCACCTAATTTACAACCATCTGCTATTCCTTTTACTATTTCAGCATGATTTTCTGGATTTAATTTACCTGTTGCTAAATAATCTAAGAAAAACAAAGGTTTTGCTCCTGCTACAATAATATCATTTACACACATTGCTACTGCATCTATTCCAATTGTATCATGTTTATTTGCCAAAAAAGCTAATTTTAATTTTGTTCCAACTCCATCTGTACCAGATACTAAAACAGGATTTTTGTATTTTGCTAATTCAAATAATCCACCAAATCCTCCAATATCTCCCATAACTCCAGGTATATACGTACTCTTTACATTTTCTTTTATCAATTCAATAAATTTACTTCCTGCTTTTATATCTACTCCTGAATCTTTATATGTTAATCCTTTTTCAGACATCTTAACCTCCATTTTTTTTCCTTATTTAGTAAATTTAACTGGGTAATTACCAGTAAAACAAGCATCACAAAATTCATTTTTTTCAGCCTTAACCGCTTTATGTAAACCTTCTATTGAAAGATAAGCTAATGAATCTGCTAATATATATTTCCTTATCTCTTCCAAAGTATGTGTTGCCGCTATCAATTCTTTTCTTGTAGGCAAATCAATTCCATAGTAACAAGGAAAAGTAACTGGTGGTGCAGCTATCAATAAATGTATTTCTTTTGCTCCTGCTTTTTTGAGCAATTTAACTATTTTTCTACTTGTAGTTCCTCTAACTATTGAATCATCTACAACAACAATTCTTTTTCCTCTAATTACGTCTGGAATAGGACTTAGCTTTTTCTTTACCCCTAATTCTCTATCTAATTGATTAGGTTGAATAAAAGTTCTTCCTACATAGTGATTTCTCATTATTCCAAACTCATAAGGAATTCCTGATTCTTCAGCATATCCTAATGCAGATGATACTCCCGAATCCGGAACAGGTATTACTAAATCAGCATCTATTTTATTTTCTCTCGCTAATTGTCTTCCAACTTCTTTTCTCAAAAGATGCACATTTCTAGAAAATAAATTACTATCTGGTCTTCCAAAATAAATCAATTCAAAAATACATTTAGCTGTTCTTTCTCTATGAAATACTTTTTTGGCATCCATTCCATTTTTATCAATTATTATCATTTCTCCTGGTTCTACTTCTCTTATATATTCTGCTCCAACTAAATCTAAAGCTGGTGTTTCCGATGCAAAAATATAACTATCACCTTTTTTACCCAAAACTAATGGTCTCATCCCAAGCGGATCTCTTACTGCTATCAATTTATTATTTGTCATAAATAATATTGAATATGCTCCCTTTACTTGTGATAATGCATCTAATATCGAATCTTCGATTGCATCTTTTAATGATCGTGCTACAAGATGTAATATTACTTCTGTATCATTTGATGTTTGAAATATTGAACCTTGCTTTTCTAATTTTTCTTTTATACTATCTGTATTAACTAAATTTCCATTATGAGCTATAGCTAAATCACCCTTGCTATGACGAATTACTAATGGCTGAGCATTAATAACTCCTGAAGCTCCTGTTGTAGAATACCTAACATGCCCAATTGCTATATTCCCTTTTAATTTCTCTAAATTTCTTTCATCTGCAAATACACTCGATACCAATCCCATTTCTTTGTGACTACTAATTCCATAGCCATCAGTTGAAGCTATTCCTGCACTTTCCTGTCCTCTATGTTGCATTGCAAACAATCCATACATAGTAAGTTTTGCATTATCCAATTTATCTGAATAAATTCCAAAAACTCCACATTCTTCTTTTAAAGAACCATACATTTTAACCTCCATTTTATATTTTTTTTCCTATTTAAAATTGCATTTTTTATCTGATTTCCATCTTTATTTTACAGTATGATGTTTTCTTTAAGATAATCTTTTTAATATTTCTTGATATGCTTCTTCTATATTTCCCATATCATTTCTAAATCTATCTTTATCTAATTTTTCTTTTGTTTCTTTATCCCAAAATCTACATGTATCAGGTGATATTTCATCAGCTAATATTATTTTCCCATCTTTTGTTCTACCAAATTCTAATTTAAAATCTACTAATATAACATTTCTTTTATCAAAATATTCTTTTAAAATATTATTTATTTTAAATGCATACTTTCTTATAATGTTAATTTCATCAATAGTAGCTAATTCAAGAGCTATTGCATGATATTCATTAATCAGCGGATCTCCTAATTCATCTTTTTTGTATGATAATTCAAATGTTGCCTCTTTAAATATTTTTCCTTCTTTTGTCCCGTATCTTTTGCAAAAACTACCTGCGGCAATATTTCTTATAATTACTTCTAAAAGTACAATTTCCACTTTTTTGATTAACATATTATTATCGTCTATTTCTTTTTCAAAGTGAGTAGGTATTCCTTTTGATTCCAGCAATTTAAATAAAATATTTGATATTTTATTATTAATTACACCTTTTCCAATAATTTGATCCTTTTTCGCTCCATTAAATGCTGTTGCATCATCTTTAAATTCTTGAATTACCAAATCCTCATTTTCTGTTGAAAACACCCTTTTAGCTTTTCCTTCATAAAGTAAATCACATTTTTTCATTTTTAACATACCTCCTATATTTTTTTATATTTTATAAATAATATTTATCTTTAGTAAAAAAATTATATTGCTACCTACTTTAGTATTAAAATTTTAGTATTAAAAGTACGCTAAACAAAAAAAGTCCAGAATTTGACCACAAGACGTGGTTATTCTAAACTTCTATTTTTATATTAATATTTTTTTTATAACTTTTGTTTTTCCAATATATGCTTATTACAAAAAAGTTGAATTTTTTCATTATCCTGCCCTTCTGTATCAATTTATTATCACAATAAATGTATTTTACTATATTTTCAGATTTTAGTCAACTTATTTTTATGTTCATTTGATAAATTTTATAAATTAAAACCTTACTTTTTCTATCAAATAAAATAGCAATATGAACTCCCCACTCCTTATGGAACAATACTATTTAATGCTATAAGAAAACTTGACCTTTTGTTATAAGTTTCTCGTTATGCAGACTATGTTACAATTATTTTTTTAGAAATTTCATATAAAAAAATACTCATAATAAAATTATTCCTATTTTCTTTTTTTGAAATTTGGAACATTGTAATTACAATGTTCCAAATATTCTTTTGATGATTACATCATTGGCATTCCGCCCATTCCTGAAGGCATTGCAGACATTTCTTCTTTTCCATCATCTGCTATAATTACTTCTGTTGTTAATAATAATGCTGATACAGAAGCTGCATTTTGAATTGCTGATCTTGTTACTTTTGCTGGATCAATTATCCCCGCTTTAATCATATCTACATATTCTTCTTTCGCTGCATCGAATCCTATACCATCAGCTAAATTTTTAACTTTTTCTACTACAACTCCTCCATCTAATCCTGCATTTTCTGCAATTTGTCTTATTGGAGCCAAAAGAGCTTTTTTGACTATCTCTGCTCCTATTCCCTCTTCTCCATCTAATTTATAATTTTCTAATTCTTTATAGATATCCATCAATACAGTTCCACCACCTGCAACTATTCCTTCTTCTACTGCTGCTCGTGTTGCATTTAATGCATCTTCAATTCTCATTTTCTTTTCTTTCATTTCTGTTTCTGTAGCTGCTCCTACTTTTATTACTGCCACTCCTCCAGATAATTTTGCTAATCTCTCTTGTAATTTTTCTTTATCATAATCTGAAGTTGTTTCTTCTATTTGAATTTTTATTTGATTTACTCTAGATTTTATATTATCTTCTATTCCAGCTCCATTTACAATTATTGTATTCTCTTTAGTCACTTTAATTTTCTGAGCTTTTCCTAACATATTAATTGTTGTATTTTCTATTTTCAATCCTTTTTCTTCTGTTATTACTTCTCCATTAGTTAATATTGCTATATCTTCCAACATTGCTTTCCTTCTATCTCCAAAAGCAGGGGCTTTTACTGCAACTACATTCAAAGTTCCTCTTAATTTATTTACAACTAAAGTTGCTAATGCTTCACCTTCTAAATCATCTGCTATAATTACTAATGGTTTTGATTCTTCCACTATTTGTTCTAATATTGGTAATATTTCCTTCATCCCCGTTATTTTTTTATCTGTTAATAAAATATATGGATTTTCTAATTCTGCTATCATTCTATCCATATCTGTTGACATATATGGCGACAAATATCCTTTATCAAATTGCATTCCTTCTACTACTTCCAATGTGGTATCCAATGATTTTGCTTCTTCTACTGTTATTACTCCTGTTTCTCCTACTTTTTCCATCGCTTGAGCTATCAACTTTCCAATTTCCTCATCTGACGCCGAAATAGAAGCTACTTGAGCTATTTCTTCATTATTTTTAATTTCTTTTGCCCTTTTTTGTAATTCTTCTACTATTTTTCTTGTCGCCTTTTCAATCCCTCTTTTCATAAACATAGGATTAGCTCCTGCTGATACCATCTTCAAACCTTCTTTGATCATTGCTTGAGCTAATACAGTCGCCGTAGTTGTCCCGTCTCCAGCCACATCATTTGCCTTTGTCGCTACTTCTTTTACTAATTGTGCACCCATATTTTCAAATCTATTTTCTAATTCTATTTCTTTTGCTATAGTTACACCATCATTTGTTATTAATGGTGCACCAAAAGATTTTTCTAATACAACATTTCTACCTCTTGGTCCTAGTGTTACTTTTACCGCTCTTGCTAATATATCTACCCCTATTTCTAAACTTTTTCTAGCTTCTTCATCAAATTTTAATATTTTTGCCATTTATTTCCCTCCCATAATATTTAATCCACAAGCATTTCTTTAATTC
>Ga0307991_1002228_pt1 | contig 13211 bp, 13 predicted proteins | sample EllFjometagen131_FD_203146 | JGI IMG/M metagenome (GOLD analysis project Ga0307991, IMG submission 203146) | Marine microbial communities from Ellis Fjord, Antarctic Ocean - #131 | ecosystem: Environmental > Aquatic > Marine > Unclassified | place: Southern Ocean | collected 2014-10-08
GAATCATTTTAGACGTTCCGCCGATCAGGGTATGTCGAATTTTAACCGGTGATACCCAACTCACGTTAATATGTCCGACCACATTGTTTTCCATATAGATGGTCAGAATAGATTTTGGCACGATTCCATTACCATAATAATTGGATCCGGTCGCGGATACGGTAAACTTCTTTAACGGCATTAAGTAGTCCATGATTGATATATCATGGGCGGCCAAATCCCAGATTACATCCACATCCTGCTGAAAAAGACCAAGATTTACACGGGTGGAATCATAATATATCAAATCCCCCAACTCACCGTTTTGAATAATCTGTTTTATTTTTCGGACCGCGCCCGTATAGATGAAAATATGATCGACAAAAAGTGCTTTGTTTTTTTTCGAAGCAAGATCAATTAACGCTTCAGCTTGTTCGATCTTGTCCGTAATGGGCTTTTCCACCCACACATGTTTATCATTTGAAAGGGCCTTGTGCGCCAGATCAAAATGTGTAGAAACCGGTGTAGCGATGGCGATGGCATCCAGCTTTGTATCGCTAAACAGATCATTTGTATCCTTAGTCAATTTTACCTGGGGATACAGCTTACCGGCCATTTCCAGTCGATCCGCTGAAAAGTCGCAAATTGATTTGAGTTCCATATTCGCGTTGCTGTTGAAGTTCCGAGCCAGGTTCGGTCCCCAATAGCCATAGCCGATTAAGCCGATGTTTATCATGTAATTTCTCCTTTTAATTTAAAGGAAGTAGGGCACAGATTTTCACAAATTAACACAGATTATTATTTTCTGAAATTATCAAATACCTTACGTTTAATTTCTGGTTTGGGACCAAAATTTAGCAAAAGACCGACTTCTTTATCTGTTGCCTTAAGATAATTTAGTATTTGGGCCTCATTCTCCAATGTTAAATTCCTCGCTGCTTTAATCTCAACAATGACCTTACGGTCAACCAGTATATCAGCAAAATATTCACCTACAATCTCATTTTCATAAAACACCTTTATTGCATATTGTGAAACAGCTGGGATGCTCTCTTTTCTAAAATCTAGCATCATTGCATTCTCATATACTTTTTCCAAAAAGCCATAACCGAGCGTATTGTAGACTTTATAAAAGATTCCAATTATCTTTTCTGTTAACTCTTTATATTTAGAATCGTTATAATCTGTGTTCATCTGTGTCCCAATTATTAGTGGAGAATATATTGCTTAATCGATTGAACCACATATTCGATCTGTTCCGGTTTTAATTCAGGGAACATCGGGAGTGAAAGCAGACGGTCAGCGACATGTTCGGTAACCGGGAAAGCCCCCTTTTTGTATCCCAGGTGCTCGTATGCTTTTTGCAAATGCAAGGGCAAGGGGTAATGAAGACCGGTTGCAATACCTTTTGAATCCAAAAATTTCTGAAGTCCATCACGGTCATCCACCAGAATAACGTAAAGATGATAAACAGACTCTGCGAATTCGGCTTCCGTCAATAAGGTGATGGATGGTATCTCAGACAAAAGTTCATTATAATAGGCCGCATTTTGCCGACGCAATTTATTCCAGTCTTCAAGCCGCTTCAGTTTGATCCGTAAAACCCCGGCCTGGATGGCATCAAGACGACCGTTATAACCTTCTATGTCGTGAAAGTATTTTTTCCGTTGACCATGATCTCTGATCATGCGTATCTTTTGAGCAATGTCTTCATCCTGAGTGATAATCGCCCCACCTTCTCCAAATGCTCCTAAATTCTTGCCCGGATAAAAGCTGAAACACCCGACAGCTCCCAATGAACCGGCGTTCCTGTTTTTATATTTCGCACCATGAGCCTGGCAGGCATCTTCAATTACATCTATATTATTCTTTTGCGCAATGTATAGAATCGGATCCATATCTACCGGCTGACCATACAGATGAACCGGTATCACAGCCTTTGGCCGTGGCTTTAGGCTTGAGACATTAGGTTTGAGGCGGTTCTTAAGGTAATCTTCGAGCTTGTTTGGATCCATATTGCAGGTATTTGGATAAATATCCACAAAAACGGGTTTTGCGCCGACCTGAGAAATCGCTTCGGTAGTAGCAATAAAGGTGTTGGCTACGGTTATGACTTCATCACCAGGCCCCACTCCAATCGCCATAAGTGCAAAACGAAGTGCATCGGTACCGGAATTTACCCCCACACAATAGCTACCATTGCAAAATCCTGCAAATTCCGTCTCAAAACACGACACCTGCTCACCACCAATAAATGCTCCATTAGCCATAGCCCGGGTGATCATAGGAGTTACTTCATCCTCTATCTGTTTGTACTGAATTTTCAGGTCGAGAAAGGGTACTTTCATAAGCTATTTTCTTTTGTTCAGACTTTTAGAACCCGGTTAAATAAAAAAACAGATTTAACAGGACAGGCAGGACTTACTGGATTATTATTAAATATTTTTGGCATACATGCTTGTTTTAAAGTTTTTCCCATGTTGCCCGATCAATTCCAGCTTCTCTGAGAACTTGCTTTAGTAAATTAATGCCTATGTCACTTTTATGCGGGTTAGGAATTCTTACTCTTAGTTCTCCTTTAAACATGAATTGATGCTTACCACCAGAATAAGGACCTCTATAGTCCAGTTGCCGGAAGTATCGAATCAACTCTTTGCGTTTAATCGGACCTATCGCTGGCACTAGGCCACTTCCTTAATCTTGAGTTCAATTCCGTCAATAGCAGGAATTGTGTGCCCCATCTTAAGCCCTAATATAATCCATTCCTCTAATACTTCTCGTAATTCCTCTCGACAGGCTTCAAGGGTTTTTGCATTTGCCCAAACCCCTTGGAGACCTTCAATTTTTCCATAATACCCTTCATTGTCTGGTAAAATCTCATAATGAGCTTTATGCATCGCGGCATTAATGTATGAAGTAAGCATATGAATCTCCGTGGTTGGTTTAAATATTAATGCATGTGTGTTAATCTGTTTTGGTCTTTGGTTTTAGTGATCTTTCCTCGTATTTGTTCGTGTCTTTCCTCAGCTTTTTTTTGTCTATTTTTCCACTGGCTGTTTTTGGTAAAGTGCTTCGAAATTCAACATATTTTGGTATCATAAAAGGTTCGATACTTTTTATAAATTTACCGTCATTGACTGGTTCGGAAGGGACGGGGGGGAGACAACGTAATCCTGAAAAGCACCCGGTTCTCATCATATTCTTCAGAATCCACAGTTGAATCAACGGTGCGATATGCATAATTAAGTCCTAAGGACATCCACTCCAGTGCCTGCATTTCAAGGCCCAAACCCGCTCTTGTGATTTTGTCCTCACGGTCATCAGTTGACTCTACATAGTCATTATCTCTGTATGAACCGAAAACATTGCCGCTAAGATGTCTTGTCAGTTGGTATGTTACGGATCCTCCCAACTCATAGAACTCGGCAATTCCAAGGCCTTCGGCACCAAAATAAGATCCTTCATAACCGCTTGATCCGGTGAGGTGTATCGAACCCCGCTTAAAGATTTTGGTTAGTGTTCCGATTCCACTTGCAGCAGACTCACTATCACTGTCTTCTCCGTCCAGAACAGCATACCCCATTTCAAATGACAAAGATGTGTCACTGGAAAGTGCATAAATAAACCCGGCCGAGGGATTATAAACCTGAAAGTCTTCACTGTTTCCATCATATTCTACTGCCGTATGGGCATACTGGACAAAACCGTCCAGATGCCTGGAAAATCTTTTGATTAACCGTGCACTTCCATACCATCCGTCCAAGTCGTCCGAATCATCAAATTCACCTTTTGTATAGGAACCGTTCATATTAAGGCCCCACTCAGGAGCAAACCAGAAGGTGAGCCCTGCATAGGGGTTGTACCTTTCATTGTCTTCATAGTCAGAATCGTCGTTTTCAAGAAAACTGTGAATAAATCCTATGTTGAAAGAGTCTGCCCTGCCAAACTGATGGATAAGATTTATGCCGGCGGTGTTGGTATAATATGTTTGCCTGCTTCTTCTGATAGTAGAATCGATTAGGACATCCGGATCTGTAGCCCGCGACATTGCAATGTCTGAGTCTGTCAGTGGGTCTTCAGTATACAAAAATGAGTCACTGACTTCCAGCCGGGTATTTTTTGCCATATCTACCCATCCGGAAAATCGAGCATCATGGCGCCATCCATCGTATTTGTCGTATTCATCGTACATACTGTACCCAGCGTCATACGAAATTTCCGCACCACTGTTTTTCCCCAGTATCTGAGCAGTAAATCCGGGGGATATGGTCGTAATATAGTCGTGCTCTTTATTTTTATCGGTCAGGAAAACATTGTCTGTATATTCCTCGTTGACTGATATCCTGGGTATAAAGGTGGCCTGATATGCAAAGGTAATTGACGTGGTCAAAAAAAGAGTACATGCTGCGACAAAAAAGATTCTCGATTTCATTTTAACCTCCAGGAGATAAAAGTTTAAAGTGCCTAAAGTGATCTAAAGTGCCTAAAATTGAGGTATTGTTCCAATTTTATTTGCTTTTTCCAATAGAGGTAAATATTGCAAGGAATTCACTACACTCATCATACTCGGGTTTTACTTTTTCCCAAGACAACCACTCGACCTCTACAATAACTTCTAACCAGTATTGTGTTTCACTTGACTCACTTTCACAAATCTTAATCTTATTTTTAAAATCAGCTCTGCTTCTCCCTCTGTTACTGTTAGCTTCGCGATAATTTGCACCGACCGAAGTGCCGGCTTTTGTAATCTGATTCCTAACAACCCTACCTTCCGGTGTATTGGGCAAAGTTGCTGACAACCTGATTATTTTTACAGCGAATTTTATAGTTCGCCTTTCGAGCTCTTTTGAAAACTCCTTATTGTCCATTTCTTAAAATTTATTGCGCTGAAAGCGCATTCCACAATTTTAGATCACTTAAGATCACTTTAAACTTTAGGCACTTTTGAATTCCCCCGACCATTGCAAATATAAGATGTTTGTACTTATATGGTATATGTCATCGAATATATGAATAAATTAGGGGACAATAATGGTGTCGTTGGCCCTGATGTGAATGTTCTGAGAAAAATCTTTACCCTCTATAATATTTTTATAATTTACTCTTATAATTTTCTCTTTGCCGTTTTCTTTCCGAAAGAGAATAATTTCTTTTTTGGACGCCCACTCGGTAAAGCCCCCGGCAAGTGCGAATGCTTGAAGCACGGTCAGCTCTTTTATAAGTGCATACTCACCGGTGTTGACGACCTCTCCCAGAATGTAAAACTTCTGGCTTCCAGGGCCTCTAACCGTTACAGTGACAATAGGATTGTCAACAAAATCTTTAAGTCCTTTTTCGATTTCTTTCTTTACCTGCAGAGGAGTTTGTCCGGATGCCTGGACATCCCCAAGAAGGGGGAATGAAATTTTACCATCGATTCTGACTAAAATTTCTTCTCTGGAAAAGTCCGGCTCCTTCCATGTCACAATTTCAAGGACATCACCACTGCCGATCTTGTATGAATCGGTAAAAACCCAACCTGACCATTCTTTTTTGGTCTGGGCATCATCAGAGTATACCGGTGGAATGTTGAATGTTAAAATCAATGCCAGACAAAAACTTAAAATAAGGATTGACCTGTTGTGTTTCATGATCTGTTCTCCATCGAATATTGAGTTATTTTTTTTTGGACAGGATTAACAAGATTACTATGATTAATTGTTTAGCTTCTCTCCGGATGAGAGAAACTTAATCAAATTGCCTTCGGCAAAAGAGAAAATTCATTTTTTTCCGCAATATGCGGGATTGTGTTTGAGCATTTTCATCCGGAAAATGCTCAAAAGAAAATAATCCAATCTATCCTGTAGATCCTGTCAGATAACTATTATTTTTTTTAGGCAGGATTGACCCCCATTAAGATATGGTATGACGATTACCTTCCGATTCCCATATATTTGAATCCGAGATCTGTCAACTCTTTTGGGTTATAGATGTTTCTGCCATCAACGATTATGGGATTTTTCAAAAGGATCTTTACCGCCCTCATATCAAGGTTTCTGAATTCATTCCATTCGGTAGCAACCACCAATGCATCACAATCACGGATGGTTTCGTATGGATTCTCAAAGAACTTAACATCTTTCAAAACATTCTTTGCATTTTCAATTGCAACCGGATCACATGCATGAATTTTTGCACCCAGATTCTGTAGTTCTTCTATAATTTTTATTGAAGGCGCTTCTCTTATATCATCGGTTTTCGGCTTAAACGAAATGCCCCAAACAGCGATAGAACTGCCATTTATTGTTAATACTGACTTCAGTTTTTCTATGATAATCTTTTTCTGTTTTTTATTTATCCTGTCAACAGCTTCAAACAGATCAAAATCACAATCATGTTGTTTAAGTGTGGCGATAAGAGCCTTCATATCCTTTGGAAAGCAGCTGCCGCCATAACCAACACCTGCCTGCAAAAACCGGGACCCGATCCTGTCATCAAGCCCCATACCCCTTGAGACCTCTTTGATATCCGCGCCTGTTTTTTCACACAGATAAGAAAGCTGGTTCATAAAGCTGATACGGGTCGCCAGCATTGCATTGCTTGCATATTTGATAATTTCCGCGCTCCTTATGTCCGTGATCATTATCGGCCTGTCCGCTCTCGCTCTTGACCGGTAAAGGGAAGTCATAATTTCTTCAGCTTTTTTGCTGTTCGTACCGATTATAATTCTATCCGGATTTTCAAAATCTTTTACAGCAGCCCCTTCCCGAAGAAATTCAGGGTTAGAAATAACATCAAATTCAATTTTTTTCTGCTGGTTTTCCTTTATTATCTTTTGCACAAGATCGGCGGTTCCCACAGGCACTGTGCTTTTGTTAACAACAAGCTTGTAATCATCCATATACCGACCAATAGCTTTTGCAACTTCCTTAACCGCCGTTAGATCAGCCTCCTGATGCTCATTGGTCGGCGTGTTAACGCAGATAAATATTATCTCGGATTCCTGTACCGCTTTTGCGGCATCTGTGGTAAATTTTAATCTTTTTGTTTTAAGATTTCTTTTGTATATCTCTTCCAGACCCGGTTCATAAATGGGCATTCTACCGTTGGTCATCAGATCTATCTTTGCCCTGTCAATATCGAAGCAGATGACATCGTTCCCAAGGTTTGCAAATCCGGTTCCGGTTACCAGTCCGACATATCCTGTTCCCGCGATGGTTAGTTTCATTTATACTCCTCTACCCCGGACAAGCCGGAAAAGTGACTAAAGTGAACTAAAGTTTGAAGTGCCTAAAGTTAAGGTGTCGCTCCCGCCTGCCATTGCAAGGCACGAGCGGGCAGGTCGCTCCATCTATTCATATAAAAATTGGCAGAATTCCACAACTTTAGGCATTTTAGATCACTTTAGATCACTTCACACTTTTTCAAGTTTTGAAATATTTTGCCACAAAAAAACTACTCATAACCATAGTAGTCCTTAAACCATTCCACAAAACGTCTGATACCCGTATCAATTGGAGTGCCGGGCTTAAAATTTACATCTTTAATCAAATCATCAATATCAGCATATGTTGCGACTACGTCTCCCGGCTGAAGATCAAGAAATTCTTTTTTCGCGTCACGCCCGAGCACTTTTTCAATAATTGATATAAACTCCATGAGTTCAACCGGATTATTGTTTCCGATGTTGTAAATTTTATATCCGGTATATGATGTTCCGGGATCCGGGTTATTCCCATTCCACGTCGGGTTCTGTTCGGGAAGTCTGTGCATTACCCTCACAACCCCTTCTATGATATCGTCGATATAGGTAAAATCCCGTTGCATTTTGCCGTGATTGAATACCTTGATAGGGCTGTGTTCCAGAATCGCCCTGGTAAATAGAAACAGCGCCATATCCGGTCGTCCCCATGGGCCGTATACCGTAAAAAACCTGAGCCCCGTGCAGGCAAGCCCGAACAGATGACTGTACGTGTGGGCCATAAGTTCATTTGCTTTTTTTGAAGCCGCATACAAAGACACGGGATGATCAACATTGTGGTGAACGGAAAAAGGCATCTTTGTGTTGGCGCCGTAAACAGAGCTGGAAGAAGCAAAAACCAGATGCCGGATATGGCCGTGCCGGCAACATTCAAGGAGATTAACAAAACCCACAATGTTCGCGTCCACATAGGCTTGGGGATTTTCCAGTGAATACCTGACACCGGCCTGGGCCGCAAGATTTACCACAACATCAAATTGACTGCTTTTAAAAATATTCTCCAAGCGCTCTTTGTCAGCAATGTCTATTTTAACAAAAGAAAATCTCTCAAAAGGCATCAATCTTTCAAGACGGGCCTGTTTGAGACTGACATCATAATATGGATTCAGATTATCTATACCGGTAACCGTGCAGCCGTCTTCTAAAAGGCGCTTAGCGAGGTGATATCCGATAAAACCGGCGGCGCCGGTGACCAAGACGTTATTAAATTTAAATTTCATTTTTTATTAATGGGACATAGATAAAAAAGTTTGAAGTGACTAAAGTGATCTAAAGTGACTAAAGCCCGCCCTTGTGCAACTCGTCCATGTATATTGATTTTGGCTATACATCATTGCAAATATGCTTTTTTGAATATAGACTATTGGTGATCGGTCTGAGCCAGGGTTTTGGTATTCTGCCAATTTTATTTACTTTTACCAATAGAGGTAAATATTGCAAGCAATTCGCTACATTCATCGTACTCGGGTTTTACCTTTTCCCAAAATAACCACTCGACCTCTACAATAATTTCTAACCAATATTGTGTTTCGCTTGACTCACTTTCACAAATCTTAATCTTATTTTTAAAATCAGCTCTGCTTCTGCCTCTGTTAGCTTCGCGGTAATTTGCACCCACAGAGGTGCCCGCTTTTGTAATCTGATTTCTAACAACTCTGCCTTCCGGTGTATTGGGCAACGTTGCGGATAACCTGATTATTTTTACAGCGAATTTCCTGGTTCGTCTTTCTAGTTCTTTTGAAAACTCTTTGTTGTCCACGTTTTTAATTTTACCATACCGAAACAGGATTATACAACTTTAGATCACTTTAGATCACTTCACACTTTAGGCACTTTTGGATCTGTGTCCAATTTTAAGTGTTCATTCGTGTTTAAATAATATTCAAATGTTTCTTCTATGCCTTTTTCAAATGAATATTCCGGCTTAAATCCAAGGGTTTTTTCGGCATAGTCAATACTTGCGACAGACTCCATTATGTCTCCGGCCCTTGGCGATTCATATTCAGGTTCATTGTTAAAGCCGGCCAAATGACCGATCCTCTCCCACAGACGGTTAATGCGAACAAATCTGCCGGTACCCACGTTGAATGTTTTTCCACTCGCCTTATCTGTATGTGCTGCCAGCAGATTAAACCTGATAACATCCTTTACAAAAACGAAATCCCTGTATTGATTTCCATCCCCGTATATCAACGGAGCTTTTTTAGAGCAAGCTTTGTTCATAAAAATTGAGATGACGCCGGAATAAGGAGACGACGGGTCCTGTCTTGGCCCGTAAACATTGAAATAGCGAAGACTGACAGTTTCAAGCCCATAGAGGTCAAGATAAAGACGGGCATACAATTCTCCGGAAAGCTTTTGAACCGCATAAGGGCTCTGTGGTTTCGGCTTCATATTTTCATGCTTCGGAAGAGCCGGATCATCACCATAAACCGCACTTGAACTGGCAAGAACAACCCGTTTCACATTATTCTTTCGAGCGGCCTCAAGAACAAAAAGCGTCCCCATCTCGTTTACCATGGCCGAATCAACAGGATTATCCACGGTCCGAGGCACAGAAACCACGGCCGCCTGGTGAAATATAACATCGCAGTCTCTTGCTGCTTTTTCTACTGTTTCCCGATCACGAATATCGGCTTTATAAAATGTAATACGGTCCTTGATATGACTTAGGTTGGAAAGACGGCCTGTTGTAAGGTTGTCAAGCACCGCCACTTCGCATCCTTCCGAGAGCAAGCCGTCGACAAGGTGAGAGCCGATAAACCCTGCTCCACCGGTAACAAGTGCTTTTTTAAATTTTAAATCCATTGCAAATTATTGACACTAAGGCACGAAGCTTTTACCCAGCTCCGCCTTCTCAATCACATCAGGTGATGCGTTACAACTAGTTGTTTTTATATTCTAATCGTTCAATAACTATATTTTTATCCCATTTTCCGGGAGCGAATTCCGCTTCCGGGCCGGAGGGTACACAGGCCGTTGGGCAGGGTCTGTTCCGTGAAAGACTGAAAATGGGCAATCCACAATTGTGAGTCCTTCGTTCCGCAGAATAAACTCAGCAAGCTAACTTGCATAATATTTACCGTACTTACCGTATTTTCCCATACCATAATAGCTTGAAAATCGAACATCCATCTTGTTTAATATAATACCAAGGATTTTCTCTTTACCCATTTTCTCTATCAGATCTGAAACCATTTGGCGCGGTGTGCTTCCGTATTCCACAACAAGAATGACTCCGTCTACCTGCCTTGATATGGCGTTTGTCTCGGCGGTGAGTTTCGGCGGAGGTGAATCAATCACAATATAACGATCGCTATATCTATCTCTTGTCTCTTTAAGAAGTTTTGACATTTGTTGAGAAGACAGAAGTTCAGATGGATTGTGCGGAGATTTACCCCCTGGAACAATGCTCAGTTTGTCCACTTTTGTTTTAAGAATAAAAGAAGAAAGTGATGTACCATTGGAAAGGCACTCACTGAGTCCGGGCACATCACCGAATCCGAATTGTTTGTGGATGCTGGGCAAACGAATATCACAATCGATAAGTAAGACATGTTCCTGAATACTCTGTGCAATACTTATGGCCAGATTGGCTGCGACAAAAGACTTTCCTTCAGAAGGCACAGCACTGGTCACCATTATCGAGCGAGGCGGCTTCCCTGAAGCAGGGAATAGAAGGTTTGTTCGTAATATTTTAAACTGTTCCGATTCAAAAGATTGGGGATTTAAAAGCGTAATCAGATTTCTGTCAATTTTACTACTGTCATAAAATATTTCAGGTCCGGAAAAGGATAGATCTTTCATTTTAGGCCGCTTATCTACAGTAATTTTAGAAGGTTTCTTTATTAAAACAGAATCCGCATCTTTTTCCTTTGATTTTTCTAATGCATCAAAAATCTTTCCCACTTTATTCACCTCATATTAGGGTTCCCATTTCTAAATGGTTATGAATTTACCTACAACTTCCATGGTCTGGTCAACGCCATTGAAAGATAACATCGCAAATGCGGTAAACAAAAGAAAAGAGAACATGATGGAAACTATACTGAATATTTTATTAAGTTTTTGCTTTCTTTTATCTTTCTGGTTATAAATTACCGGAACAGTAGCGATCACGGGAAATCCCAAATAGGACTCCACATCTTCAGGACCTCTAAACGATGTATTGAGATACTCCAGCAAAAATATAAGTCCGCCCCCGATTCCGAAACCCGCAGCAAGCACAACAAGGAATAATTTTGGCATATCGGGCGATATCGGCCTTTCCGGCAGCCTTGCCGGATCCAGAATACGGAACTGTTCCCCTTTTTGCTTTTTTTCCATGTTGACAGAAATATCAGCTTCCAGTTTACGGTTCAGGAGCGAATTGTAGGTCCCTTTAATGTTTTCATAATCTCTCTCTAGTGATAATAATTCCGTTTCTCTTTTTGGAGTGTCGTCTACCAGCTTCTGGTAAATTCGTATTTGGTTAACCAATTGTGAAATATCCTGTGATAAAGTTTTGATCTCTGTTTTTATGTCCGAATTCGCAAAAACAAACTGTGATTCTCCTGTGCCTTCTTTGTTTTTCTCAAAATCTGATATCATCTTTTTTAACCGGATAACGTCCGGATGTTTTTCAGTATATCGCGTTTGGAGATACTGAAGTTGTGCTTTAGCCTGTTCCGGACTTAAGGATCTTTCTGAATCGATTACAAGCCGGCCGTCAGTTGTCATCCTGGTGCCAATATCCTGTGCCATCTGGTTTCCAGAATTTAATAGCCTATTCCTTGCCTCCCTAAGGGCTGTCTGTTTTGAACTCAGTTGTAACTGGAGCCTATCGATTGCCCTCAGATTGGAATCAAGCTGTTCAGGGAGTCCGCCCATATATTTTTCGCGATATTCTTTAAGCTTTTTTTCCTGTGCAACAAGTTGGTTGCGAATGGAATTTAACTCTTCATCGAAAAAATCACTGGTTCCGACTGCCTGGTTCTCCCTTACCCTGAGATTTTCATCAATGATATAAGAGGACAAGGCATTTGTTATTTTCATGACCTTTTCAGGATCTTTTCCCTTAAAGGAAATTGAAAATGCATCCGTATCGCTTCGCCGGTTTTTTCTTGTTAAATCCACAAAGATACTCTTTCGCAGGTTTTCTATTTTATCTTCCATAAACATATCTTCGGATCCGGCGTCTCTAAACAACCCGAAATCTTTTATAATTTTTTGGAGATTTGAATAGCTCAGTATCTGCTGTGATATGGTATTAATCCTGGAATCGATATCAGTGGAAACAACGGATTGGACATAATTGCTCGGAACTCTCTGGGGTTGGACCAGTATTAACGTCTGGGCGCTGTAAATCTTTGGGAGTGTAAATGCTAATAATATCCCTGCGGTCATGGAAAGGCAAAACGAAATAATCATGTACCAACGTCTTTTTACTATAATTTCAATTATCTCTTCTGGTTTTAACCCTTGTGTTAATTTTTGCATTGCTTTTTTTCCTTTAGGTTCAGGCAAGGTCATAAGTCTTTATCTTGTTCAACAGGGATTTATAACTTATATCAAGCAGAATTGCAGCTTTTTTTCGGTTCCAGTTGGTTTTTTTAAGGGCTTGTTTCATGATCTTTTTTTCTGTTCGAGTTATAAATTCCTGAGAAATATCCCTTAACGAGACTTTGTTTAAATCCTTTAAATATTTTTTAACATCTGAAAGCTCTGCCACGGTATAGATATCTTCACTGCAATTGATAGGAGTTGCCGATTTATTCTTTTGATTTGACAGACAAAATTTATTAAGCATGCTCTCTTCATTCCCTATAAAAACAGAATGCCTGACCACATTTTCAAGTTCTCTAACATTTTCGGGCCAGTGGTAACTGCTAAGTATGTTTTTGGTTTTTTGGGACAGGTTGAAATGGCTTCTGCCAATATTCCCGCAAAACATGTCATTAAAAAAAACGGCCAGCAGAGGAATATCCTGGATCCGATGTCTGAGCGGCGGAAT